>Ga0102832_1002617_pt1 | contig 10604 bp, 4 predicted proteins | sample EBPBio282013_DNA_FD_88942 | JGI IMG/M metagenome (GOLD analysis project Ga0102832, IMG submission 88942) | Wastewater treatment Type I Accumulibacter community from EBPR Bioreactor in Madison, WI, USA - Reactor 2_5/28/2013_ DNA (Illumina Assembly) | ecosystem: Engineered > Bioreactor > EBPR >... | reverse complement strand
GTAATCCCTCGCTTGCTCATAAAGTTACTTTGAAATATTCTCGCCACAGTCTCTCATATCCACATACTATTTCGACACTGTCTATATTATCCTCATCTTTTATATCGGCGATGTACCCCTATTTTTACATACTTAGTTTAAACTTTTGCTATTGAAAGACTATGGTATCACTGATAATCTTCTACTCACGTCGGGCATTAACATATTTGACAGGTACTCTTTACTTTATGAAAACTTTCTTTCTCTTTATTGACTGACTGAATTATTTTTATGTCTCAAAAAATTGATCTCTTTTTTAAGTTGTTTCTATTTCTAAGCATACTCTCTGTACATCTCTTACATTTCGCTCCTGTACTCAAAGTTTTACATTTCTAATCGCTTTACTTACTCATACAGGGCTTTTATCAAAGCTTATGCCTTCTAAAGTCCTAAGTTTTTTAGTTGATTTTATGCTAAAAGTTACTACAATTTGTGCTATTTGAACAAAGCCTTAAATTTTATTTTATAAAAATACATTTTCTATTGATGGGCAGTAAGCATCGCTTTAATAAATTTAGTCTTTCCTGTTCCATTATTCTCTTCTATAAACATTCCTCATTGATTTTAGAAATAAAACGCTTATTTTTGGTCTTTTTATTTTATAAACTTTCTAACTTATATTATTAAAATCTTTATTTTTTATCGGCCAAAAATTTAGACAATAAAAAAAGGTATTTTATATCTTTAAAGATAAACAAATAATTTTTGCATGGATATTTTACATTTTATTAAAAGAAACTGATTTTTTATTTATTTACTATTTTGATAAATTGTTTAAACAAAAAATTAATCAATGCTAACAAAAATAAGTGAGACAACAATTTTTTTACTATAAAAAAATGATGAATTTAAATCTCAATGTTGCTTTCTAAGAGTAAGACTGGCCTCAGACAATTTATCAACAGTAGAAAGAAGATTTTCAATAACTTGTTGAGCCCCAGTATAAAGCACGTCTTTTTTCTGTTCGTGGTAAATGATCAAACAACCGTTAGATTGATCAAGAGTACCGGTGATTTTCTTATCTAAAATCCTAAAATAAATGTTATAAATTACATTTCTGAGAGTTTTCTTTCAATTGTATGATCATCAAGGGAGAGCTTTTTGGCAATGTAGCTGATATCTACTCTGGTGTAAGAGTCGATGATTTTGAAAAGATTTTTTTATAATAAGTTGTCGTATAAAAGTTTTGTGTGGTTCTTGACTACTTCGTCGCCCTCAATTTCAGAGTGATACTTTTTGAAGACTGTTGACAAAGCGACGATTGATGATGAAAAATGGGCTTCAGCGACTTCTTTGATAGCTTGAATGTGAGAATCAAGTGAGTATTTGAGTCCGAATTTTCCATTTAATAATGAGTTGACATCGTCCTTGTTATTGGTCATGATCTTACACAAAATCATGTACTTGAAACAGTTGACTGACCTGAGATCATGGGCAGCAATCAAGGGCTCCAAGGCTTCATAAAAGTAAGAGTAAGCAGTTTTGTAATCTTGTTCGTGTGCGTAGAGGATACCAGACACGAGATCGATTTCAGCCAAAATTGATGGTTGACAATAAACATTATTAGCGTTGGCTCTTGAGGCGGTCAATGAGGCTTTGGCCTTGGCGTAGTTCTTGATATGGTAGTTAATTTTGGATTCTAACAAGTACAATTCGACCAATAATAATTTATCATCAGCCTTTCTCACCTCGATTAAGATTGGATCGATGATCTTGATTGATACTGATGGTTCGCCAACTTCCAAATACAAAGCTGCCAACTTCAATTCAATTCTATTCTTCAAATATGTTCTCTTTTCTTTAACACACCATTCAACTAAGTACTCGCTCAATTCAATTTGAAGTCTTTATGTATTGGGGACTTGGGCGATGTAGTCAACCAAACTCTTTACAATCTTGGCCAATCTGGGCTTTGAGAAACCGCTAAAATGTTGAATGTAACTGAATGTTAATTTATTTTATACTTGGTGGCAATTGATTTTATCTTCTCTGGTTGCTTATTGTCAACATAAAATTGGGCCAATCCACAAATGGCTCTTTACTTTGCTTTGATTACGATGTCTTCTGTGCCTACATTCTCACAAATCAAGTCAATAAGTCCATTTTATGTTGGATTTCTCAAACAGCTGTCCACTCTATCAACGTATGACATTTTAGATTTCAAAAATTATTTAAATTACTTAACTTAAAATTTTATAAATCCTTTTTAATTTATTTTATAGAAACTTTTTTAGAGAATATTAAAGCAAAAAGAAAGAAAAGAATCATTTTAAAAAATAAAGTATTTATATTTACAATTTTTTTTAAATATGGAGTGCTGAAAATAGGCTCTTATTGACATGTTAGTAAAATTGTTGGCTTCCTTTTTTTTTATTTGTAAATTTCGGTGATTGATAAATCATACCATTGTATGATATGATTCTGATACGGTGTATTACACTTTATATACTTTTCTAAGTAATCTTATCAAAAAATAGTAATATTATCAAAATCATACTGTACCCGCACAATTCAGAACTTACTAAGATGGGAAACTAAAACGAAAAAAACTTGTAAATAATGAATTCGGAACCCAAGGCCTGTTGCAATAACTTTTCTTTGTACATCAGTAATGGCAAGGTAGACTCATCTGACATTTCTTGCTCTGTCTGCTTTAAGGTCTTTTCTTCACCAAGAATATTGAAATGCAAGTACTTTTTTATCATAAACAAGGCATGTTTTCTGTGAGGATTGCATACAAGAGTGGGCGAAGGGAAGTACAGTGACATGTCCCTTGTGTCGTAAGGAATCGAAAAGAACCAGAGGCAGTTTTGGTAGGGGTGACAAAAGGTTGTAAAATAAGATAAGTAAGTTGTTTATGAAGTGTCGAAACTGTTGTTGGACAGGTTCATATTGCCAATTTTTAACATAATTTTCGATACAACCTTATTTGGATGACTAAGAGATGCCTCGTGAGAAGATCATTGAAGAAAAAATTGAATAACAAGAAGAGGTCATTGAAGAGAAGGTTGAAGTCAAAGAGACTCCTCTCGAAATAGAAAACAACTCGTAGAAAAAGGCAAAAAATGATGAGGATTCAGTGGTCTAACTTCTTAAAATTAGCAAAACTAGTCAGAGTTATTAAATTTTCATTGAAAATGTCTTCGATTTCAATCCGAAACCTTTTGATGATTAGCCATTAGTGTAAAACGAAAATATAGGATCCTATGAACCTGTAACGTATGATTGATAAAACTACTATTTATTTTACTTAAAATTGATAATCTTTTTAACAAGAAATTTTTTAAAAAGTTTTATTGAAATTTCTGTATAAAATTGGCTTACTCAGAATCTTTCCTAAGGCAATACTTTCCAAAATAATTTTCCTAACTTATAAATCAATTTTTGGTTTTTATTATAGTTTCAAAAAATAAAATTAAAGAAATGAGTGTATAGAGACTACCAAATTTGAAAAAGCCTCTTTTCAAGAACATGCTTGAAAAACAATAAATATCCCATCGTATGCAAATTCATAAACAAAAAATTGACAATGTCTCAAAAACTAAAACAAAATTTTATCAAGAATTTTAGTTCAATCCCAATCTTACTTATCGTACACTTTTAGATGAAAATCCTAAGAAAAACTTGATGCTGTAAACAAAATATCAATAGATAGAAAGGTAAAACAAACTGTTATTTTAAAAAATAAGAAAGGCCCACAAATCTAAAAAATAAAGAAAATCTAAAAAAAACAAATCGTATAGTTCATTGTAAAAGAATAAATCCATGAATACAATTGTACGTAAAAAGCAAATTTAAGAAATACAAATAGAAAATGTAAAGATTTTGAGTAGAATTACAAGGCAAAAACCTTCTATATCCTTTGATGAAGTATAAAAGGAGTATAATAAGACGAGAAGATTTTCTCAAAAACTGTCTAAAATATAGAAGTACCGTCTTTAGGATTGGTATTGAAAAGTCTTCTAAAAAATAATAACTTTTTGATAATTTTTCGACTGCATCTTTTTACCTTGTTTAATTTACGCTTAATAATTTCTCATAAAAACCACTTAGTTAAATTATTTTTGTCACATCCAGAAAGTTAGTAGATTTTTTAATAATTTTCTTCAATGAAATTAAGAGATAAAAATTATATATAAGGATCAATTTAGACATTCACCCGAAATGCTCGTAAAAACAATTCTTTTATTTGCTTTCATAATAGGTTCTATATCATTAAATCCTGAATTCAAAGACTGCAACTTCACAGATTTCAGGTTCCAATCTGAGTACAATCTGGGGCAACAGGATTAACTTAATAATACTTTCAATGCTATCGATGGAAAATTTACTATTAATGACATCACGTATCCTATCAATTCCTATACAAATTATTCTTTTACAGAGATTAAGACCAAGCTAAACTATAACGATGCTAAGCAAAAGGCTGATATAATGGGTAGAGATACCATCGTTATTGCAGGCGGGTATCTCTAAGCTATGGTTGAGATGAAATGGCAACGTAAAGACTTTTTATAGAGGGGAGGCTCATTGCAAGCATTGTGCAAAAGTAATGAAATTTTATTCGCAAAAAATCTTACCATATAAAGGGGTTTTTTAGTTTATGAAATCTCTGGCTACTATAACATTTCCTTTAACAACTATGATTGCAAACTAACCCGCTACTAACCAGCAAACATTTCCAACCTGGATTTATCATACATCAATGAGCTTCTCAATCAAAGAGATGACAAAAAAGAGACCGTGAAAGATTTGTTAGCAACAGAAATTAACAAAAGATACTTTTATTAACTTAACAACAGTCTTTATAACGAAAAGCATCAACTCGATGATAAGTTCTTTTATAATTGGACTGATTCGAACACAAATAAAACTCTAAATATTGAGTATCAAGTCGTTCCTACAGGGGTTGACATAGAAAAAGATGGGTTATCGTTTACATTTGTTACTGAAATAAGGGATTATGATAATTGGGAATGTGGGGCTTCAATTCCCCATGATAACTTACCCGTTAAATAGTATGGTGGAATTCAGTAATTTTTATCTTTGTCAGTCTTTAAAAACTCATTGAAGTACGCCATCTAAACTGGTACTTTAGATACTATCTTGAACAATGCAAACTGGAAGTCATCAATGTTCCAATTTTATGCTGGTGATCTTTATGAAGTCATACCCTATATTGCGCAATTGTACCCTGCCCGTGATTAAATTTCAGGTTCATGTAAAGCATTGACTGAAAATCTTTTAATGAATGCTGATCAAATTCATAATTAGCTTTCGGTAAGGACTTAACATTTGTGTGATCTATTTATCAGAGAAAAGACTAAAATACTTTCCATAAAAATTGACCTTTACACGCAAATTTAAGCTAAATTTTAATAATAATCAAAAGTCAACTTCTACGTCAAATCATTCACTCATAATCTTTCATACTTATAACAACCCTTGTTTAAGATTGAAAATTATGGTCTTGCTAATGCTATGGTTCAAAATAGTTTAAAAAAAATTGTAAACATGAAAACCTTTGGATCAGGTTGGCCTACATTTAAGATGGATTTGCCTTAAATGAAAGCCATGTCAGCAGGATATGTCTTCTTTTTTGACAGCACTCATGTTGGATTAAGTGATGTCTGATTTTAATGATCAAATTTTTATTCTTTAGCTTTATTATTTGAAACAAATATTCAGCAAATCATATAAATTAATTTCAATCAGAAAAATATCTTTTAAGTTCTTGATACACAAAGCGGTACTGTTCAAATGTTTGGACACAGCTCATGCGGTATTTTCTCAAGTTTTATACGATTTCAAAGACTGAAAGCTATTTTTTCATTTTAGCACATCTTATGGCGTCAATGACAGTTCCTAATGTTCCTGTTCTACCAATTCCAGCACTACAATGGACCAAAAACATTTCATTCTTTTCAATAGCATCAAGACACCATTTTACTAAGTTTCTAAAAAGAGCTTCGTTTTAGTTTCCCAAAGGTTTTTTAAGATCAGACCATCCAGTCCACTAAATCATTAATTTAAATTTACGTGAATATGCTGTACAGATTTTTACCCTTCTTTTCCTTTGACATTAAAAGTAGTGATAACAAAATCTTAGGCAAGTTTTTATTGTTTTTTATTTTCAACAAGCAATCCGACATGCTCGATTTATGTTGTCTTTCCTAAATCAGGCCAATATTGCTCAGATTGCCTCTACAATAAGATAAATTAATTACTCCTCTCCTTGGGTCATGGAAGTTACATAACATGATGATAGATTTGACATTTTTTTAATAAATCATTTCCCAAAATTATGGTACGCCTGAAGGGGTAGGTGCTTGGGCGAATATAGCAAAATCTTTGCCATCGACGGCTGATTTCATATGACTGGCATTACAATAAAAATTTTATGAACTGCTGCATTTGACTCTACTATGATTATCTGCTTTTATTTAAATTTTTTACACACGAGAATATCTATGTATCTATTTTTGGACGTCTTTTTCAAGTAAAGCGTTTACTTTTCGTTATAAAAGTCAGCTGAATTCAGCACCTACGTTAATCATTTATTTACTTTGTATTCAAGTTAAATTTGTGAATCGGGTATTTTTTTAAACTCATCAATCGAGACTCTTTTCAATAATTTGTTTCTTAACTCTAATGCTTGTTGAGGATACTAAAGAATCTTTTCAGCAATATCAATTTGTATCTGGTCCATCTTTTTATCTTATTCTTTTTGAACAAATTTTCCTTTCTCTTTAACAGATTTATTATAAGTAGCACCCATAAAAGAATTAAATAAATCCCAAAAATTATTAAACCAAGAGTTTTTTATAAAATGTAAATAAGCCCATTTTATTTTTATTTGTCCTTGTATATCACAGTTTTTAAAGTTTGCAGTTTATATAGAAATTCAACGAATTAATCTAAGAAATATTATTATCGTTACCAATGAACCAATACGAAATCATCTCTAAACTTGGATAAGGAGCCTTTGCCTCTGTCTATAAAGTCAAGAGAAAAGCCGATTCTAAACTCTATGCTCTTAAAAGAATCAAAATTCAATCTCTTTCGGAAAAGGAAATCACTAACTGTCTCAATGAGGTTAGAATCTTGGCAAGTATTGATAATCCTTATGTACTTGCATTTATGGATTCATTTTATGACTAAATATCAAGCTCATTCTGCCTCGTTACGGAATTTCTTTAAGGAGGAGATTTGAGTCAATACATCAAGAAGTATAAGGGTGTTAAAAAACCAATAAAAGAGGCAAGAATCTGGCACGTTGCTATCCAATGTCTTAAAGGTCTTAAAAGCCTTCATAAAATCAAAATTTTCCATAGAGACATAAAATCTGCAAATATCCTCATTAACAAGGAACATACCGTTTTCAAATTGGCTGATATGAACGTTTCTAAAATCAGTGACAACGGAATGGCTAAAACTCAAGCTGGAACTCCATATTATGCAAGTCCCTAAGTTTGGCAATAAAATCCTTATACTTGCAAATGTGATATTTGGTCATTGGGCTGTGTTTTGTATGAAATGGCTACTTTTAGACCACCATTTAATGCAGTTGATCTAAAAGGGCTTAAAAAGGCAATCATCAAAGGAGATTTCAAGCCTCTTCCAAGTTGTTACTCAAAATAGCTTAATGATTTTATTTCATTATGTCTTATAGTAAATCCTCAAACAAGACCCTCAGCAGAAGAACTTCTTAATTCTCCAATCCTTAAAGAAGTTACTTTCTGGAAACTCTAAAAAGGCATTGAAAATTAAGAAGATTAGAGTTAATAAAACGAAATTAAGATCATTGCTAAGATTGAAGCTCCAAAGAAAAGAGACTTCCATCTTATCAGAGACAAACTTCCAAGAAGTAAGTTCAACTCATAAGATACCAAAGAAAGAAAGAAATCTTGCGAAAAATAAAACGATATTGCGAGTTCAAACTTATTTTCAGGCAAGATTACAAAAAAGAACCAACTTCCTCCAATGGCAAAAAAATCATAGAGTCAATCTTTTAAGAATGAACCAAAGAAGATTGAAAAACACATAAAATTTTTGCAATCGCGTGTGGTTGACCTTTGTGACGAGGCCTTAATGCCGCCAATTCACACAATAAAACAAAAGATATTGCGATGAGTTTGAATTAATTGATATTGATATTTTTTATTTATAATCGAAAGCTTAAGAAAAGAATTAAAAAATATATAGATTTTAGTATATATTATAAAAAATATAGAGTTTACCAACAATAATAATAAAAGAATTAGAATGGCTAACAGAGTCCAATACGAAAACTCAAACGATATCGGTGTCTTCTCAAAACTTACCAACGGCTATTGTCTTGTCGCTGCCGGAGGATCATACAACTTTTACAGTGTCTTCGAATCCTAACTCGGATCATACATCCCCGTCATCCAAGCAACCATTGGAGGTACCAGAATTGTAGGCAGAACAACTGCAGGTACTTTTTCATTTAATATTCAGGAAACAAAAAAGGGCTTCTCGTTCCCAACAACACTACTGACAACTAACTTAGAAATATCAGAAACAGTCTTCCATAAAATGTAAAAGTCGTCAGAGTCGAATAAAAGTTGTCTGCTTTAGGAAATTGTATTGCTTGCAACGACTACGTTGCCCTTATCCACCCAGATCTTGACAAATAAACTGAAGAAATCATCGCTGATACTTTGGGTGTTGAAGTTTTTAGAAATTCAGTCGCTAACAACATGTTAGTCGGAACATATTGTGTGATCAGTAACAACGGAGGTCTCGTCCATCCTCAAACAACAGTCGAACAACTTGATGAGCTTTCTAACTTGTTACAAGTACCTCTTTGCGCTGGTACAATTAACAGAGGATCTGACGTTATTGGTGCAGGTTTGGTCGTAAACGATTGGGCTGCATTCTGTGGACTCGAATCAACCACCACTGAGGTTCAAGTCGTTGAGAGTATTTTCAAACTTAAGAGTCACGATCAAATGTAAGAAGAGAACTGATTTTAAGATTACATATTCATTTTTATAAAATTCCCAAATTTCATTTTATTTGATTAATAAAGAGATAAGCTTTAGAAAACGATTAAAGGGCATTTATTAAAATTACATAAAACATAAAGAAAAATAGCTTTAGATTTTAATAAGTTAGATAAGCCAAAATAAAATGATTTATTAAATTAAAAAGAATAAATAAATTTCGGCGATTGAATAATTGATCGAAAAAAATGTAGTCAAGCTTAATGTTTCAAAATCTAAAGACAGAGCGATATTTTTCTTAAGATGAGATTCAAGACAAAAGAAAAGTGAAAGTTTACATAAGGACAGTGTCGAGAAAATCAATCAAAATAGAACTGCCCTCAGAAATATAACTCAGTCAACTTAAAGAGATAATTCTCAACAAGTTAGATATCGAGACCTAAAACCAAATTTTGTATCTGAAAGGTGTATGCATCAATTTCAACCTATACGTATTGTTAGAAAATAGCTGGATCATCCATGCAATCAATAAGACCGAAGTTGATCTGCCCTAAATCACAATAGATATTAGAACAAATGTTTTGAAGAAAAATTAATAACTACAGATTCAATACACTTTTGATCCCAAAATTAAGGTAAGGTCATTCATTAAGGAACATATCCTGAAAAATTATGAAATAAATTTAAATTAAGTGATTTTAATCGAATCTGGAAGAATACTCAAACAAAATTCAACCTTTTTTGATCAGAATATTCAATCTGGCACTACACTCAATCTTGTTCATTCTATTAAAGATCTGAGTTCATCAATCAAACCGATGTCATTACTTTTTGAGTCAAAACAAAGCAGTAAAATAAACTCAACGATTTCAGATTACAAAAGTTAATAAAAATCAATGTCCTTAAATTCTCTTGATAAGAAAATGAGTTCTAACAATAAGAAAATAACCAAAACTAAATTTTGTTAAATTCATCAAATTAAGGGAACATAATCTGTCCTTACATAAAGTCTATTAAAAAGCTCACGATTGAAAAGAAAAGATTCTTAACTCAGAAGTAGCATTATAATAAAAAATCATCCAATACAAGTTGGATAAAGAGAATGCAATTGCAACAAATAAGTAAAAACAATAAAATAGCCGAAATTTATCACAGAGTAGGATAAAAAGAAACTTTCAAAATAAATCAGATAACAAAATCTTAACAAGTTACTGAAATCTAAACTTAAGAAAGATGGACAAGCTTAATAAAATAAAACTAAAGAAAAGAAAAAGTTATTTAGAGCTAATTCTTTAATTTAACTTGACTGCCTGCCCTTAAATGAGAAATCTAAGTCGCTGAAATTCATATCGAACCCGTAGAAACTCTTAAATTTCTGATTTTAACTAATATTTTTTTAATGTATTACTTTAAATTCTTCTATTTTATATTACTGATAAAAATCTTAAAATCAATATTTTCACCACTTTTTATGATGAAAATTATTCATCTGAATCCCCAATTTCTGAAGTTATTTGGATCGTAATTTTATGTCGTACTGATAACCCAAGTAAACGTTTCTTGAGGACCTAAATTTATTTCCCACTTTTTATTCTG
>Ga0102832_1002616_pt1 | contig 10609 bp, 7 predicted proteins | sample EBPBio282013_DNA_FD_88942 | JGI IMG/M metagenome (GOLD analysis project Ga0102832, IMG submission 88942) | Wastewater treatment Type I Accumulibacter community from EBPR Bioreactor in Madison, WI, USA - Reactor 2_5/28/2013_ DNA (Illumina Assembly) | ecosystem: Engineered > Bioreactor > EBPR >... | reverse complement strand
TATTTTTACTTTTTTAACTTTTGAATATTATCTTTAAAAAACTTGCATTACTTTTTATATTAAAGTTTTGCCTGTTATTTTTCTTTTTTCGAGTTCTTTTTGCTCTCTTATTTTTATTTGATTGAGTTTTTTATTGACTGGACTTCATTAAATCTACTCTTTATGGACTTTTTTTATGAAACTTGATTGGAAGATATTTTGCGGCTTTTCTTTTCGGAAGGCGTTTTCATAGAAGAAGCTATATTTTCAGAATGAATTCTTTGAGAAGAAACCTATATGGCCCTTTTGGTATAAGCTTTAATGAGCTAATCTCTGTACTAACGAAGCCTTTGTAGTTAATGTGAGGTTAGTCCAATTTTCTAATGTTGCTTTGCTAGACTTACATAAAGATCATGCTTTTATTCCTCATACTTTTTTTACAAAGTTGTTTATATTTTTTACAACCTTCCAAACAAATTAGAGTGCATATTGGACTTCAATTTAGAATCCAGATGGAGATAGAATTTCTCAAGATATTTTTGCTTTTCAATTAAAGAAGATTTGGCATTTGATAATTTAATTTTAAGTTCTTCGATTGGAGTGTTAGCTTTTTTAAAATCTTTTCTTAACCTTAAAGCCTCTTATTAAAGGGCCAATACTTTAATTTATAATTATTTGTTCTGAATAAGCAAGTTTTGATATTGTTCTTAAGATGAGATTTGATTTTCGATCAATTTTACAATCAAAGAGCTTTCAGCCGACTCATTCTGATCAAATTTTTGTTTGTGCGATGAATTTGACATGATTGTGCTTTTAAACATTTTAGAACCGTTTTTTTTGGGTGAAATACTTTCGCTTGTCTTGTACAAACTTGATTTTACTGGTGTTGATATGAACGATGAGTAAGTGGACATTTTTTTCTATGCTAATAAAGCCTTTATAAACTTTTTATTTCATTTATTTATTTTTTCTTACTAAAAATAACAACCTGTTTTAAACTGAATATAAATATCAAAAAGAAAATTTGGCTAATTTCTCATACGATTAATTCCATTTTTCTTGGATCTTTTTGTTTTTTATTTACCACAATAGAAATCAATGAAAAAGCTGTCAAAAAAATACTTTCTAAGACTGTGAATGCAATAGCCATGTGTTTGGCTTCTTAAAAAATTGAGAGTCGAACACAATTACCAACAAGACACAAAGAAATATTATCGTTTGAGCAAATTCCTCTGTTATTAAGCTCTTCGTATTATTTGTTCATGTAATTTCTGTACGAACTGGCTCCCGTGAGGAAATATAAGTTCAAAAATAAGATTAAGCCATTTATGACGAGTGTTGTTATAAATATTGGAATAAATGCTTTTTTGGGTTGTTTCAAGGCTGAAAAAGTAGCTAAAGGTATAAGAAAAACATTCAATATGGAAATGAAGATTAGTAATACTTGAGCCTCAGTGATATACGATTAGTTTCTGAGATTATTTTATTATGACTATTGAGGGGTGAATTTCATCGTGAAAGTAAGGTTCTTACCGATGAATACCAGCTATAAGAATGTTATGATCAATATGATTCCAGCACATCCCAAAAGCACTTTTCTAAGCATCATAACCATTCCATTTGAAAGTCTCATTCTTATAATACAAATCCCAAAGTTATTATTAATTAACTTTTTAAGTTTAAATGACTAAAAAAGTCTTGAAAAAAAAATCATATGATAAATTTACGTTGTTGAGCTGTTTCGGCTTTTGTCAAAAGTAGGTTTTTATTACTTTAGACATCTTTTTGCATATCTTTTAAGGCTTTTGCCTGGTCTAATTTATTTATTCTGTTCATTTATTTCATTCTTTATAACTGCTACTTCAATTATTAGATTTGATTTTTTTGTTTAATTTATAACTTAGTTGCTTTTAAATCGTTGTTCTTTTCAATTTCCTTGACTTACTTTTTAATCTTTTTGTACTCTTAACGAACCCTTTAGAGGCCAAGTTTATAGGCATGTTTTTGACTAAAATAAATTAAAAATTACATTTTATCAACTACTATCTATTATTTGTTCTTTTTCTCAAGAACGTATTTTCTCATTTATTCTTAATCTTTTTTCATGCTTTTTCTGACATCTCTACTCTCTACAACAGTTTTCTTTCTTTCATTTTATTTTTTTAGTCTACTAACTTTTACTGACATTGTTTCGTTATATTTTTTATCGACTTCTAAGGCCTTAAGGAAAAATCCATATTTTTTCTTTCTTTTTTACAAATTTTCCAGAATCTCCGGATTTGTGTCAGGAATGAGTAAGGCTGTTTTTTTACTTATCTTTTAATGATTTTCTTTAATAATATTTTCGATCTGGTTTAAGTAATTATCATTGATAAGAAAATCATCAGGATTAATTTTACACAATTTACTTTTTTGACTTTTCAATTTACTGCCTTTTTTGGTTTTACTATTTTATTTTTTCTTTCCAGAGAAATCTTCAGAAGATAATGATGACGATTAATAGGAAAATCTTTTATTGTTTCTAACATTTCTATGCGCTTCTTCCTTTATTCCTTATGCGTAATCTTCTTCTTCGCTCGAATCAATGTAATTGAAATGATCTTAATATTTGACGAAATCTTCAAACATTTTGGCCGATATTTTTGAAATTAACAATAAAGAATATTAGAATTCAATGTAATTTTTATAAAGCTTTCTTTAATTTACGGAATTAATTTGATTAAAAAAAGAAAGTTGATAAATCAAATAAAAATATAGAAACATCTTTTTCCATTAAAAAATGACTATCAGAAGTTTGTTTTGATTGATTTTCCATCATACAAAGCTTTGATTTAGAATTTAAGGCGAGCCATCTTGATATCAAGAAGCTTAAGGATTTTGCATCTTTATACGCTTAATGGTTTTCCTTCTTCGGCCAAGACAAAGTCTGAATTGAGTTCAATTTTAGAGTTAACAAGTCTTGTTGGGAGTCCCAAACTTCTGAAATGTGGCTCGATGGAGTGAGTAAACTTGGCAAATGTTTCAAATCCCTTGTGTAAAATGATGGTTTAAGTGGCAACAGTTCCTCCAGTTGCATATTCGGGTTATTCGAATGAGCTGAAAATCATTTTGCATTCTTATTCAGATTTGTTTGTGAAGAAAAGTGCGACGTGACCTTTCATCAATTCGGAAAGACGATAAGAGTTTGGCTTGAAGCTGTTTTATTCGTCAGTACCGAGAGCGATTCTGAGGACACCATTTTTACCCATCATGAATTTGCTATCAGTGAGTTCTTATTTGAGACCTTTGAAATTGTTAGTTGACATGTTATCAAAGGAAAGGACGTACAAATACTTGAACTTAGACATGAAAGAATGAACTCTATCAACAATGAATTCTTTATGTTATCTTTCCTTAGGTTTGGTCTTGGTGAGTGAGACTAATTTATTTTTCTTGGCTTCAGGCATCAACAACTATCAAATGATTATAATATTTTAAAGTCTTGAATGCAAAATCTAAGAATATAAAAGTCAAAATTTCAATTTTATAAAAAGTTGTAAACATATGATAATTTTTAGTTTTAAAGTTTTGCAAAATATTTTCGTATAGATTGATCATTAAAAGTAAATTGTTCGAATGTTCTTCAATGATGTTGGAAGGCAAGGATGTCTTTTCTATCATTGGTTGATCTGTAAACATTGTGGTCAGTAAGTTTGTATCTGTTAGCAACTTCAATGATGCTTTTTGAGGCGACTTCCAAACCTGTTTCTGAAACATCAAGAGTTTTTGATTGACCTGATTTAGAAAGCATGACTTGAATATGTTCACGATAAAGCTTGGCATAATAGAATCTAAGTTTAGGTCTTTCGAAATGTTCATTAAGAAGGTAGCTTAATTTGGCTGGAGTGACGGATAAGCTTCCGAGAAGTTCCTCATATCCATGATAGTTGGTTGATACGTTCAAAGGTGAAACATGTCCGTTAAACAAATATTCCATGTAAGCTCTGGCGTTAGCCATGCTGCTGACAACAGTAGCTGGAAGTTGGCAGGCAGCGGCTTAGACTGTGATTTCACCATTATGAAGGATAGCAAAATCAGAGGCACAAAGACCTCCGTATCTTTCGGCTGCTTCAATGAAATGAACTCGGATGTTAGCTGGTAATCTGCTGGCCTCAGCTTTAATTTCGTAGGCTAATTGTTCATCTTCTGGCAAAATGACAAAGAATTCGAAAAATTCTTTATTTACTGATCTCATTTTTGGAGTTGAAAGGAATTCATTCAATCCTGGAATGCTGTACTTGAATGTGAATTTAATTTATTTTGATGATTCTCCTGGAGCGATGGCAATGATGTAATTTTCTTGATTGATACCTTTGGATTGTCTGAAACTTTGTCTGGCTTTTCTGACTAATTCACTAACACTAAAATGATAAGTTAATTATTTACTCAAATGAGAAGTTTTCTGATAAGAAAGATGCATTGGATGGGTCTTTTTTGAATGTTTGCAAATATTGGAAAGCTCTGTAAAGTCCTTCATATCCGATACACATTGAGGGGAAAACATAATTTTGCATGTTTTCTGGGTGCTTTGCTAATCTATGATAAATATAATCGAGATAGGCTTCGTTGTTGACGTTTCTATCAGCGATATGTTGATCAAACAAATATGTGGGTGGTCTAAGTTTTCCACTTGTTTTACAATACTAATTTTCAAAAAGTAATTACTTGATTCAAAGCGGAATAAATTCTTTTTGATAGACTGAAGTTTCCTACGGTAATGAAGCAGTCAACTCTCTTAGTGTACAAGTCATCAAAAATGTTATTTTTAATCAAGCCTCTGACTAATGAGTTATTTTTGATATGTGTTGGAATTCTGTATGGAATTAATATGGAGTCTGAAATAACTTCTTCTTGGTTTCTTGTTCTGTCGAAATCGTGTTCGTTCAAGACTTCTGAAGATTCGTAAACATGATCAAAGTGTTAAGAGTTTTCATCTCCAATAACACCTGGATATAAGGAATAACTTACCTACAAATGATACGGAATTGTTTGATGCTTTTTTAAGGTTTTCAATGACTTGGCCTGCAAGTTTTTCATGTTGTGGTCCTCCTGAAAACAAGGCCACAGTTGTTCCGAAATTGAATCTCAAGGCTTTACGAGCGATTTGCATTTTTTTATATTAATATTTGATAAAAATTATATATCGATCTTTTTCTTTAATTTATAATCGAATTCAAGAAAATAGATACTCGCTCAATCAATTTTAACTTTATTGAATTCATGCGACATTGTCAAAAAATGGGTGTTACAAACATTTTCTAGCTGTGAATCTTTGTCTGAAATCCAATGTGAGCATTTTTTTAATGAGATCCAAAGCCTACCAAGTGGCCTTACTCTTGTTAGCTTAGTTAATATACTCATGGAGATCTGAAGCCTTTTCTTCTTTAATATCTCCATTTTCAAATGCGATCAAAAGGTCAAAGCAAATGTTTTATTTTTTATGTCCTTTCTTTTCGGTTAGTTTGTTCTCTTTGATATACTTAACGACTTCTCTAGTTCCAACAAGTCTGGTGATTTTGAGAATTTGATCGATGTTATCAGTTCCATGAAGGAAAGGAGTTCTGTTGAAAATCTAAATAAACTAAAAAATTTACCATCCCTGCCAAAATAAGTCCAACTGACCAAATATCAACTCTGTAATCATAAGCAGAGTTACTGAAAAATAGTTCAGGACTCTTGTAATAAAGAGAGGCGACATGTGTATTATTTTAATTCGTTGGGAAATAGAACTCAGCGAGACCAAAGTCAACAATTTTTACAGCCTTTGTTTATGGGTTGATCAAAACGTTAAATGGTTTGATATCACGATGCATGATACCTTGAGAATGCATGTAATCAAGTCCCTGAATTAAGATATTTTTACTTCCAAAAGCTGTTTCATGCAATGTTTTATATCAGAAAGAGTTAATCTTGGATACAAAGTCAAAAAGTTTTCATGTTAAAAGTTTTCCAAAATTAAGCTTGCTTGTCTCTCCTTTGGGCATCTTACGATGTCATAAAGTTTAATAATGTTTGGGTGGTGAAGCATTTTGTGGATTGCATACTATCTCTTAATCTTTTCCGGCTTGATTGGGAGCAAGACTTTAATAGCAACTTTTCTTCTGTGTTTTTTATCATTCCCTTAGAATACATGTGAATATTTTCCTCTGCCGAGTTTTTGAGTGATTGTATAATTTTCGATATTTCTATTGATAGTGAAAAAGTTTACCCCCAATAAATATCAGCATGACTGTAGAGATATTTTTCGCTATCTCCTTTAAGGTTGACTTAACTGTAAGGATGTTCCAATTTGGACATTCGTGGTATGAATCAAATTTAAATATAAATAACTTTGTTTTGTAAATATATTTAAACCTATTGATTTGGATTATTTGAAATTTGAAACTAATTTTAGGATAAATTTTGATAAATTGTTTGATCTTTTAGAAAATAATATGTTTGGAACAACATCGATTTGATTGCTCGATTATAAGTTTAAATCAATACCTTTTTCAAGTACTTACTTTTTAATAAAAAATGAGTGTTTCCTCAAGCACGATGGGAGGTGGACGAACCAAATACAAATTGATCTTACTGGGAGATCAGTCTGTCGGTAAGTCATCCATTATCGAAAAATATATCAAAGACAAATTTGAGGAAGGCTTTAACGTAAATATCATATACAACTTAGCCCACAGTAGGAATCGATTTTCATATAAAAAATGTCACAAGAAATGGGAAAAACTATCGTATTCAACTCTGGGATACAGCAGGCCAATAAAGATTTCGTAGTCTTATTCCAAACTATATGAAAGATGCTCATTGTGCTATTTTAGTTTATGACTGCACTAAACCTAAAACACTTGCAAATCTTAAAGTATGGAATGAAATGTTTTAAGATAACAAATGCGCCGAGTCTATTAAAGTCTTTGTTGGTATTTTTTCAAATTAATTCTTAGGAAATAAAGTCGATTTGGAAGATAAATGTATTTCAAAAAAGTAAGGTGAGCAATAAGCCCAAAGATATGATGCAAGTCACTTTTAAGTATCAGCTAAAACAGGCAAGAACATTTAAACTCTTTTTCACTCGATAATAGATTTGATAGTGAGTCATATTGAATAAAAAAATAAGTTACCCGTGGTACAAGACGAGTAAGAAGAGCCAAAATAAAAAACTGGAGAGACAAAAAAGTAGAAATAAAATTTGGAGTAGAAGCCATAAGACAAAAAAATAACTTTAAAGAAACAAGATGCGACAGAAATAGGCAAAGATAAGCAAGGAAAGAAGAAAAAATAATCCTGCTGTTGAGCGGAAACTGTAAATATCTTTTATTTAACGAAAAGAAAAGTCTTAACAATGAGATTTTCATATTGATCGAAGTGATTTTTTAATATTAGTGATTTTAATTTTTTACAGGTTAATCTGAAAGGCCATAAATTAGTTAGAGTACCAATTTTTATTTTTTGTTATAAAAATGTATTGTATAAGTTTATAAAGGAAATTAATTATAAAATCAACATTGCATGAGACCATTGACTGACGAGTAAACCAAGGTGCTTTTCACCAAATTATACGAATACATCGGCGAAGCTATGGAATATTTGATCAAAAACCCAGTTCAATAATCCGTCTTCCGTCTCATTAGAAATAAAGTCTTCTACATCAATAGTCAACTTGTTGCCCTCAGTACCAACGTACCTAAATAGTAACTTCTCTGCGCTGGTATCTATATTGGTAAATTCACCAAAACCGGAAAGTTCAGACTCAGTATAGCCTGTCTTGATCTTATGGCCAAGTATTCCAAACATAAAATCTGGGTCAAAACTGGAGGATAAATGCCATTCCTTTATGGTAACCATGTTATCAAAGCACATATTGCCAGAATGACCGAAAATATCCCTCAATATGCCCCAGTTTGCATCTACAACCTTAATGATCTCCCTCTTGGATTCGGAGTTGCCGCCAGAGGAACCCTTCAAACCAAAGATCTCGAACCAACTGCCGTTGTTATTTTCAATCAAGCTGATACTGGAGAATATCTCAGAACATAAGACGATTGATTCATAAGGATCAATAAATTTTGATTTTATACGGTCATTTTTTATATTTCTCTTCAATAAATTAAAAAAAGATTGAAAAAATTATCATTTAACATGATGCATAACAAATGCTAAAAGATCAATCCATTTGGAATTGGATTGAATTCTAAGCTCATTCATTTACCATATAAGTTTGATATAGCAAGGGCCAAATTTACTTTTTCCATAAAGATAGGCCCATTGTGAGACCGAATCCATTCCTCCAAATATAAGTGGCATTATGGTCCTTGCGGTATCGTAACTCTTGAATTGTCTGTCAGGAATGATTGATATTTCTTAATTTTTTGTTGGCATGTTAAAATTCTAGTTATCTGACAATTAAATCCAGAGAATAGGCATCCATAAACCAAATTTTTCATAGTTAACTTAAAGCAAGATGTCAATAACTTAATTCAGGTCAATAGTTGAGAAAGAATAAACTTCGAGATCTTATCTCGCTTGACCATTAGGTGCTACAGTTCCAAGTTTTTCATTGACTTTTATTTTAAAGTATCCAGCATCGTATTAATATTTAAAATTGACAGTAAGAGGGTAATTGGTTTTGTTTTTGATAAAGAAAATGATTCTAACCCTGTCTTTTGTCTCAACGAGGGCTGATCTTTTGAAAGCAAGTTAAAAAGTTTAATTTTTTATTAGGATTAAAGAATCTTTAAAAAAGGCAACTTTATTTCTGGTCGATGTTCTAGAATCAATATACTTATTGGTTAAGGATTACTATTCATTTTGGCTGATATTCAAGTAGGTTCTTGTCATTTCAAATGTATCATAATTACTCAGATTTGATTGGATTGAGTAGTCTTTATTAGAATTTTTTGTGAAAGAATAGTTTGGGGCCGGACGATACTAAACGGATTGCTACTGACTCTTTCGTGAGTAGTAATTATTATCAGGTGCATTTGGCCCGTTTTGACTTGGTGGAGGATTAAAATCTTATGGTGGTTATAGAATATTTATTGAATGGCCTTGAAATTATCTGAAATTCGTGTTGGTCTACTTCTTCTGAAACGGATTTTGAGAACCTTTAATTTGTTATTCATCGTCTTACCTCAGTACTCTTAAAAACTCCTATTTTTATTGCTACTTTTGAATGTTACTTTGCTGATATTTATCAGGATTGTATTATCGGCTCCACTTTTTTGAAGAAACATGCGAGTTATTTGATCTGCTTCTCTATTTCTAAAGCTCTTTTAGTTACTTTTACAGCTCATTCCCTAAAATATCAATACTGGCCTCTTCAATAGTTTTTTTGGTTGGATTATTAGCTAAGTTATTACCAATTGAATTCCCTTGTGTTACTGGCAAATTTGTTAAGAAAGGATCATTTTTACTATGATTGGATTGCATATCAAAATCAGAATGGCATTTCATAGTTAATCTTTTCAAGTCGTTGTGCTTAGTTTTCATAACATAAGGCTGGTAATAATCGTGATTTTATCCAATATGAGGTTGAATATCTTCATCTATGTTTCTAAAAGATTATGAACTTTCATTAAAAGATGTTTTTTACTTAATTTCTTTTTCCTTAATCTCCACCTCTTATTTTAGTTTATAGTTAGCCCTATAAAGATTTTCTAACTCACTCTACATTTATTCTATTTTTTGCATGTACCTATTTTTCTCTTCTTTTAACAGATTCTTTTCAAATTCATTTAGCTCCATTTCTCGTTTCAATCTTTTTTAGTACTCTTACTTTATTTTTTTATTCTCTTAAAGTATCTTTTTCAATTGAGATTATTTTGAGTTTTTCTTTAAAAATGATGAGGCGCTTGAACGAGAAACGCTGCTCTGTTGTTATCGTGAAACTGAGCGATTGTTCGATTTTGAAAATGATTTATTTTATGGAGGTTGCTGAAGAACTGATTTGAAATTTGCTGATGTACCTCTGTTCATAAGTTAGGCTTACTTTTTCTGGAAAAAGTTTCTTAAGCCTGGCGAGGCTAACTCGTCTTAATTATTTGGTGCGTCGATGACATTTTCTTTAAATTTTGTATTTTTGAAAGTAGGAATTTAAATTTAAGAGCTTCTGATATCAGAGTTTCTCTCCATAATTCCATCGAGAGTGAGCTACTATTTTTGTTTACTAAAAATCTATGCTAATCTTTCTTTAACAAGACTTGGCTTTGTGAACTGCATTTTCATTCGTTAGATTTATTTTAATGCTAATTTGTAAACTTTGATAAAATGCTCAATATCTTTCCTTTCCTAAGAAGTTGTTTCGAAATCATATTCATTTTTTAATTATCCTAGTCTTTTAACTTATCTATTCAACTATTCAACCCTTACCATATCCCTTTCGCTTTGGCTTTGACGTTGAAATTCATTATACTTTTCGTACACGCTTTACATTTTTAGCTTTGAAGCTCGCCTTAATAAGTTCAATTTATTCAAACTTTATAATTTTCTTAATTTCTCTAATAAAGTCTTTATATAATAAAGAAAAAATTAAATTACTGATGAAAATTAAAGGTTTCAATTAAAAATATTACAAGTTGTTTTATTCGTATTTCTATAC
>Ga0102832_1002610_pt1 | contig 10629 bp, 9 predicted proteins | sample EBPBio282013_DNA_FD_88942 | JGI IMG/M metagenome (GOLD analysis project Ga0102832, IMG submission 88942) | Wastewater treatment Type I Accumulibacter community from EBPR Bioreactor in Madison, WI, USA - Reactor 2_5/28/2013_ DNA (Illumina Assembly) | ecosystem: Engineered > Bioreactor > EBPR >... | reverse complement strand
CGGCCCGGGGAAACGGACCCCGAGCAATCCGGGCACCGCGCCCCGGGCCGACCCAACTGGCACCACGTGTCGACCAAACCGGTCGAGGCTGGCGGTCGGGGCCCGAAGGAGCTGACCGGAATCGTGGACCTGACGCTGCACCCTGACGCCAAGGGCGAACTCGTCGTCCGGGCGCGGTTGCTCGACCTGCTGCCCGGGCGGACCGGCGACACGTACAAGACCTGGCTGACGGATCGCGGGGAGGCGTTCCGCAAGAGGGTCGAGGTCGCCACCCTGGACCCGTTCCACGGGTACAAGAACGCGATCGACGACCAGCTGCAGGATGCCCGCTCCGTGCTGGACGCCTTCCACGTCGTCAAGCTCGCGACCAAGGTCGTCGACGACGTGCGGCGACGGGTGCAGCAGGAGATCCACGGCCACCGCGGCCGCAAGAACGACCCCCTCTACCGGGTCCGGAACACCCTGCGCGCGGGCGCCGAGAACCTCACCGACCGGCAGCGCACCCGACTCGCCCAGGCGTGGGCCGCCGACGAGCGGCACCTCGAGGTCGAGGTCGCCTGGCGGTGCGCGCAACAGGTCCGCGACGCCTACCACCAGGACAGCCACGTCGCCGGCCGCGCCATCGCCGAGAAGGTCCTCGACTCCTTCACCACCTGCCCGATCCCGGAGGTCAAACGCCTCGGCAAGACCCTGACCCAGTGGCGCACCGAGTACCTCGGCTACTTCGACACCGGCGGCGCGAACAACGGCGGCGCCGAAGCCGTCAACGGGCTCATCGAGCTCCACCGCCGCATCGCCCGCGGCTTCCGCAACCGCGACAACTACCGCCTCCGGATGCTCCTCATCGCCGGAGGACTCAACCTATGACCCCACCCTCAGGTACGAAGAGCCCGTTTAGTTGATCGCCAACCTCCGCCGCCCCAGCATTGTGCTGATCTTGCACGGCCCGGGCTGCTCCAGCGGAGAGTGCAAAGTACCCCGCACTCGATCTTGCAATCTTCGCTGCATCTCGACACCGAACCTATGAATTGTTGTCGAGATGCACTGAATTTTGTAAGAGCGGTCGCTGATTCTAAGAATTAGCTGACGTTATGCATTTCGGGCGAGTCTCGCGTTGTGGGTTATGGTTCGGTCTGGCCGTATTGGTCAAGCCGTTGACTGGCCCCGAGCGGGCGCGCGGGCGTCAGCCCACCTGGATGGTCCACCCTTGGTCGTTCACGAACTGGGGCAAGGTGCGCCACGGCACGCCAATGGCGTCGCACACGTCAGGGATCCGCGGCTTGTGAATGTTTCTCGGCACTTCCTGGGTGATCACCGTCCCGCCCCGAGCCATGGCCAGCGCGATGACGAAGGCGTCTGCGCCGTTGCGGGGGCCGCCTCCGATACCGAGGAGCCTCGGGTGTGCCGCAAGGATCTCGCGCGTAGCCCGCTGGATGTCCTCGGTGAGAGGGACGAACAGGGTCGAGCTGACCGCCGCGATGACCGGTCTGGTCCTGCCCTCGGTGCTGGCGCAGCGGGCGGCGCAGCACCTCACCCGCCTCGTGGATCGCAACCGGCTCCGCCCTCCCGGGGCGAAGGCGATCGGGACGGTCAGCGCCTCCTTCGCCGTCGGCAAGTCCACGTTCGTCAAGGACTGGGCCCAAGCGGCATACCGCGACCTGCTCGGCCCGGCCTGCGCCGACCCGCGCCCCACCTGGAACCCCGAACCCGGCGTCACCGCGGACTGGATCCCGCACGTGTACATCACGCTGCGCGCCGCCTCGAAGATCCGCGACGTCCTCGCCGCGCTGCTGCTCACGATGGGCTACCCGAGCGAAGGCCTCGTGCGGGTCACCACTACCAGGGTCATCCACGCTTTCAGGCAGCACGGGGTGCGGCTGCTGCTCATCGACGACAGCCACTTCCTCGACGTGTCCAACAAGGACAGCCGCGACATGCTCGACTTCCTCAAGTACCTCAACACCGAGCTCGGCGAGCTGGGCGGCACGATGATCCTTGTCGGCGCCGATCTGCACGAGTCGCCGCTCTACCTCGACCCCCAGATCAACTCCCGCCTCGAACGCCTCACCCTGAGCGCCTATCCGCTGGCCACCGAGGACGACCGCCGCACCTGGCAACGCTTCCTCAAGGAACGCCGAGACGGTGCTGCTGCCCTAATTCGACTGCGCACCGCCCGGGATCTTCTCCCGCCAGCACGCCGGCTACATCTGGCGCCGCACCCAGGGCTACGTCGGCGACACCGCCCTGCTCCTCACCGAGGCCCTGCTGGCCGCCTTCGACGACGGCTCGGAAACGATCACCACCGCCCACCTCGACGCCGTCCCCCTGTCCGCCCGCGCGATGGCCGGCGAGGCCGAGCTGCGCGCGGTCGCGCCCCAGCCGTCCCGGCGACGGCGCGTCAAGGTCCCCGTGTCATGACCGTCCTACCCGTGCGCCCCGCGCCGCGGCCGACCGAGCCGCTCAGCTCGTATGCCGCGCGGCTGGCCGACGCCAACGGGATCCACCGCGGTCGGATACTGCCCCGGTATCGCCACGACATCGACATCCCCAAGTCCGAACTCGACACGGTCGCGACGTTGGCCGGGTTCGATGATGCTGCCGTGCGGCAGTTGACGATGAACCGCTACCCGCTGGCCATCCGCGGCCACGGCATCCAGCGCCGGCACGGGTGGCGACTGCACTTCGACGTCGTTTGGCTCTGCCCGGCGTGCACCCTCACCACCGGCCACACCGACCTGCTCTGGCAGACCGCACTCATGCCGGTCTGCCTTCGATGCCGCTGCTACCTCGTCCAAGCCGGCACCGCACACACCGTGGCGCCCGCCAATCCTCGCGTGCGCGAACTCGCGGAAATCCTGCGCGATCTCGCCGAGGACGCGATCGACCAGCCCCGTGCTCGCGGGATCCTCTACCGACTCCGCCGCCGGTGCCAGGCCCTGGCGGGCACCCTCGATCCCGGCCTGCCCGATGCGAACCCGGACCTCCCGACGGTCGACCTCGCGGCGGCCCGGATGTGGGGTGCCTATCCGCCGCCGGATCCCTGCACGGTCGCGGCGCTACTCGTCCTGTGCGGCCGGCGCCTTGTCCGCGACAAGCGCCAACGCCCGGCGCACTCCCGACTGCATCAGTCCGCCGAGTTCACCCCTGCAGACCGAGCCCGACTCGACTGGTTCCTCACCCGCCTCCGCCACCACGCCGCCACAGACGGACTCCACCCCAGGCACGTCCCGGCGCTCCTGCCACTGCCCGCCGCCGACGACATTCCGGCACGGCGGCCCGGGCAATGGCTCTCGCTCACCCGAGCCGCCACCGCCCTGCACATGCTGATCACCCGAGCCCACGACAGCGACCCAACGCCAGAGGCATCGACCGCCGCCCTCGTCGTGACCGGCATACCCACCAGCCTGCTCATCGATGGCATCCACACCGGAGCCGGCCTCCGCCTCCAGGACGCCGACCTGCTCAGTCGATCCCTCGACGCCCTGCTCGCGGCCGGTCTTGTCGACTACCAGCGACGCCGCGACACCCTGCGCGCCGTCACCCACCTGCCCTCCAGCGCTACCCGGCTGCTTCCACCCACCCTGGCCAAGACCGACATTCACGTCCTCGCCCTTGGCTGGATCTGGACGCGATTCACCCACGGCCCGATGCGCTCCAGCCCCTGGCCCCACATCCCCGACCGCGACATCCACGCCTTCGACACCCGCATCGACCCCGAGACCCGGCTCCTACTGCACGAGACCGGCCAACAGCTCCTCGCCGACGCCGACCTCCTCACCATCCCCACCAACCGCGCCACTGATGTCGGCGTCACCCGGAGGTACGGGTGAACCACATCAAGCCCGACCACGAAGACCTCCGCACCCGCGCCGCACGGATCCTGCGCGCGATGGACGACACACCCATCCCGGCGATGGACGCCACCTTCTACGCCCACTACGCCGAAGAGCTCAGGATGCTCGTCGAAGAGCTTCTCCCCGACCGTCTCCCGGTTCCCGCCTCGGTGACCCGGGTGTGGCTGGTCTGGAACTGCCACGACATCGCCGGCTCCTACTCCACCGAGCACGCCGCCCGCGAGGCACGCGCCGACCTCCAACACCAGCTCCTGTGCCAGTACGGCCCCGACGCCGACCTCCTCGAAAGCATCACCATCACCACCGCGCACGTCCCGACCAAGTGCCTCGGCTCGCATCGGAGCCACCAGTGAGAGGCATCAGCCGCGAAGTCCTGGCCCGCGACGCGGCCTGGAGCCTCGCCGACGGCAACTGCAAAGACCTCACCGTCGAATGGGCCCGCTGGGAAGCCACGTACTCCGCCTCACCCACCGCCGCTGCCCGGCAGGCCGCACTTACAGAGCCCGCCGCCGTCTGCGCCGCCTGCCCCATCGTGGCCGAGTGCTCGGACCTCGCCGAGTTGTCCGGTTACACCGGCATCGCCGCAGGTCAGGGCTACCGCAACGGCCGCCCCGACAACGCCCGTCAACGTCAGCCGCGACAGAGGAAGACGGCATGATCACCCCGGCAGACGATCGTTCTTATGGATGTCTAACCCCGCATAGCGAATCGATAAGAGCCCTTAGACATGCATAAGAACGGCCCGCCCAGCCCGGTGCCCTCCTCGACCACGAACACGCACCCGGCCGACCGTGGTACACATGCCCCTGACGCCCACCCTTGCGAGGGACCGGGAAGTGACCCCCAGGATTTCCTGCCGGACGACAGGGCTTGGGGGTCGCGCCCATCCGTTGAGCGGGCGACTTGACCGGTGCCCTGCCCATCTCCGTGCCACCGCGACCCGAGGAGTCCGTCGAGTCCTGGCTGGAGCACCTGGCCGACGCCAACGGCCTCACCACCGCTCAGCTCCTCGCGACCATCCGCCGCACCGGAGCCACCACCCGCTACCTCACCCTCGCACCCTCAGCAGAGACCATCGCGCGACTCGCGGCCCTCGCCCGCGTCGACGAGCAGGTCGTGTATGCCGCGACCCTCGCTTCCTTTGACGGCATCGCGCTCGACCTGACCGGCCTCGACCCGGCCGATCGCCACTCCTACCGGCAGGTCGCAGCGCGCGGCTGGACCCCCGCGCACGGCACCCAGATCTGCCCCGCGTGCATCGCCGACACCGGCGCCTGGAAGACCGCCTGGCGGCTCCTGCTCGTCACAACGTGCGCCGACCACGGCCTCGTATTCATCGCCGAATGCCCCGCGTGCGAACGGCCGTTCCGCGACCAACGCCACTCCCACTTACGCCGCGTTGGCGCCGCCACGGTATGCGGGAACCCGCTCGGCCAAGGACCGCTCAAGCAGTGCCAGCACGACCTCACCACCCTCCCTCGGGAGCCCGCTTCGCCGACCGTCCTGGCGACCCAAGAACGGATCAATGCAGCCCTCATCGGCCGGAGCGTTCCGGTGCTCGGGGAGTCGGCCAAGCCCGCGGCATACCTGACCGACCTACGGCACCTCACCACGCTCCTCCTTCACCTGGCCGGACAACCCGGAGCCGACGGCCTCGCGCCATGGGTGGCCGAGCTCGCCGCCCTCGCCGCAGAGCGCACGTCGACCCGTGGGCCACGCTGGGGCATGCGCCCACCCGACGACCCCGCCCTGCGTGGTCAGGCGTTGGCGACCGCGGACGTGATCCTGGCCGCGGACGACCTCGACACCGCAGCCAGACTCCTGACGCCGTGGACCGAGCTCACCCCGACCACGAACGATGGACCGCTCGGCTGGCTGGCCGACCGGATCGTAATGACCGCCACCTTGACTCGGCTCGTTATGGCCGCCCGAGCCCCGCACCGGCGCCTGTCCCAGCACCTCGACACGACCAGATCCGAAAGAGGGCGTATGCCGATCAACCTGCTCCTCATTCCCCAGGTCATCCCGCACGAGCAGTACCTCGAGCACCTTGTGGGTGCCTCCGGCTCCAGCGAGGCGACCATCCGCCTCTTCGCCTCCCTATCCCTGGCGCGGCTACACCCAGACGTCACGTCCTGGGCCGCCGCTGCCGAAGCCCTCGGCATACCTGGGCCGATGGGAGTGCGCTGCGCCCGCGCCTGCTCGGCGACCATGCTCGTCACCGCCGACGAATGGAAGGCCCGGATCAGGCGAGCCATCGAAGGCACTCCTCGCGAGAACTACCGCGCTACCGAGGCGGAAGCGAAGATCCGGCACCGCCTCGGGATGAGCCGCTGGTTCGACGAATGGGCCCGCCACTACCGACCCGGAACCCGGCACGGCTCCTACGACCTCGGCCTGACCTGGCAATGGGTCCACATCGCCCACGCCCACCTCGACCTCTCACCAGTCTGGCGCGGCAGGAAGCCCACCGCCAAGGACCGCGCCCGCTACCGCCAGTTCGAGGCGTCCCTTGACGACAAGCAGCAACTCGAGCTCGCCTGCGTAGTCCGAAGGCGCGCATGACCGTCTTGGGGGCTGGGGCATCAACGAGATGTGGCAACACGGCAAGGGGCTGGCCCTTGAGGCTCGGACAGGGGCGCCTCAGGGCCTCTGGGTCTGCCGACAGCAGCCGAGATCCGAGGTCCGCCCAGTTCTCCGCAGAGAGTCTCGGCTCTGATGGCTTGCGGAACCGTGCTAAGTGTGTGCATAATCTCGTGTATCGGAGCCGCATCAAGCGTGCGGCTCGTCCCGACAGCCGATCCGGGAGCCCGGAGGACCAGATGTCGCCAGTTGTCAGGGGCCAGCAGACCGGCATGCGACAAGGAAGGCCGTCATGGCACGCAAGCGAATGACCGTGAACCTCACCGACGAACTCGTGGACGCGCTCCGCGCGTTGGCCGAGATCAACGACACCACGGTCACCGACGAACTGCGCAAGGCAATCCAAGACAGGAGCTACTTTGTGGAGAAGATCCGCGAAGGCAGCGACGTGATCTTGGAGAAGGATGTCGATGGCGATGGCATCAAGGAGCAACGCACAAGCGTTGTGCTCCGGTAGCTCAATGACAGGAGCGCGGCATGCGCACACTCAAGCGCCAGCCAACTGGCCAAGCCAGGGCTGATCCCGAATCGAAACCATCGGTGCTCGAGCCCCGAAGCAGCGGTGGCTCCGGCGCAAGATCGGGTAGCGTCGAGAGCCCTCCGCGTATTCAGGGTCGTGCCGAAGATGTAACGGACGAGGTCGAGCGCGAGTTGCGTCAAGTTAGGCCTCGTTTGGCGAGGAATATCCTGGCTCTGCTCGCTGCGACGATCGGACTGCATGCGGTGCTCCTTGCCACGGCCAAATGGACTGGCGTGGACGCTGCTCAGGCCGGGGCCGTCTTTAACACGACTTTCACCGGTCTTATGACCTTGGCCGGCGCCGCGGTGGGGTTCTACTTCGGCGAGTCCAGAGGACGGCGCACCAGTCGCAAGCTGGGAGAGTCAGATGACTGACCCGCGAGCCCTTCGCGCGATAGAGCCGTACCTCGACTCGGCGCTTGAACGCGTCTACGGGGAGTTGTTGACGAGGTCAGTGGAAATGCAACTGCCCGTATTCCAGGAGACGCAGACCGATGCGGCCTCCTTGGCTCGCAGCGTGATCGGCTATCGAGACGCGTGTGCGGCCGGTCTTCTCAGCGTCTGGCGAGGCGCGAGTGAACTCGTTGTGAGTGCCTCCCTCGCTCTTCACCGCCAACTCTGTATCCCTGGCCGCGCCACCCATGGCTACGAGAGTTCTGCGTGCCGCCGCGAGGTGGCGCTGAGCCGCTACCTCTTGCAACTCTTCGCCAAGCTGTGCGACCACTGGTTTGACAGCGCCGTGGACGACGCCCTGTTGGAGCCGATGCTCGCAACCCATGCTTCACAGGCAGAGGTTGCTGACGCTGTGGAGGCCAATCTACGGATCTTCCTCCATCCGCCTTGGCAGGGACGCGAGCTCCTGCCGATTTCGGAACGGAAGCCAACGGTTCACATCGCGTCACCGATCACGGTGATTGATGTGGATGCCTACGTGGAGACGCGCCACCTAACACAACAACTGAGACGCGAACTTGAAGCTGGCGGCTATCTGGTCGAGACACCGAGCGACTTCATCTCTCCTGAAAACCGAGACCGCGTTCCAACGGATGAGATGCTCACCTTCACCGCGCTGCATCGGGCGAGTCTCTTGGTCCTCTTCGCTGATGGCGGCGGACACGGAACTGCTACCACATGGACGATCGCTGCCGAACTGGGCATACCCACCTTGGTCCTGCATAGCCCGGGGACAGATTTGCGGGCACTCAGATTTGCAGGGAAGTTCTTCCGGCGGGCAGTGGTTTGCGTCACGACTGCCGACGAGGCGGTTCTGGCCGTCGCTGAGTTCGTCGCTGCGAACGCTGGGCGAGCCCGTCGGCGGGCGCGTCGCCTAGCGGCATTTCGGGACATGGACATCACACATCTTGAACGCGCTCTCCGATCGGTAGACCCCATCGCGTTCGACGGGTCCACGGTGACGTGGGAGGCCGCCCGGATGTATGTCACGGATCCCGTCAACTGGTTCCAGGCGCGCCCCGAGGTCGCGAAGGAAGTCACGCGTGTTCTCGGTGCCCCTGCGCTGAGTGCCGTAGCCGACGTGAAAGGGATCGATCATGTCGCCGGACCTATCCCTGAGGGGAACAGTCTCTTCGGTCTGCTAACGCTGGCGGAGGAAAAGGGATGGCCACCCGAAGTGGTCGTGGAGGCATGGGACGTCTTCCGCAATGTTGTTGAAGTCGGCGAAGTGTCGGCACGGCCTGTGACCGTCATGAACTACGACGCATGGATCGCTCTACTCACGCGGAAGGGTTGGACCCTATGACGTCGCCGTCGATAGCTTTGATCAGCGCCGTCGTCGATGCGGCACTGTCAACCCGACGGGATGCCCTTCCTATAGAACTCAATTCTACTGCACGAGCTCTGGGCGCACGGGATGTTCTTTATCGCGCGCAGACCCAGGGGTATACCCGGTGGAGCGACGACGGCCCTCGAATATTGCTAGCCTTGACACGTTCGGACGGGCGGCGCCGGGCGACGCTGGCGCACGAATGTGGCCATCTTCTGGTGGACCCACTGGTGCAGGCGGAATCATTCCTACAAATGTCGCCAGCGAATCAACAGTCTTGGAATCGGAAGGTCACGTCGCTCCTTGGCTATGATCTGAGTGACCAACTGACCACGGCGGCTCGTATTCATGGAGTGGAGCGTGTTTGCGACCTCTTCTCACATGAGTTGCTTCTTCCATTTCGTTGTGCGCGAGGCGTTCGAGATGCCTGGACGGGAGAACTCAACGAACTGCGAGAACTCGCAAATCAGTATCGAGTATCACTATCCATGCTAGCGATTCGACTGAATTCCGTGCAGCCTGGCTACACTCTCTTGACGTTGAAAGCTACTCCGCAGGGCCGTTGGATTGCGGTAAGAACCATTTCCGCGCCAAGGTGGCTGAGATCACGAGTGCAGTGCACCTTCGACGACGCGCATAATTGGCCCTTTGACGGGGAACGGCGCATCTCAGTCCTGCTTGAGACGGCGCATGGGAGTCTGCGCGTCGAGGCATCCGTCATATGTGCCGGGCTCACTCGGATCGTGCTGCTGAGACGTCCGGACTTGGAGGCAAATAGCGGCGAAGGTCGCATGCCAGCGTTTGCCCAACTACCGCTTGATGGTCCGATGAAGAACTTCTCGCCACATCTGAGACCCAGCTTAGGCATCAGCGCTGGCTCGAGCATCCCGGGGGATACGTCAAAGCTGGTAAGCACTCTGAGCAGCGGGGGGTGGCAAGCGGGCCGGCGCAGTTTGGAGCGCGCGCCTGGTCAGGAATGAAGCGGCAGCGATCTTGCGCGACGCCACTAGATCCGGTCGATCGTGCAAACAACCACGCCTGCGGTCGCGCAGTCTTGGGTGCATCTCGACACCCGTTCAAAGCAGAGCAGCGCGACATGATGATCCTGTCGCCAGGAGGTCAGTTGCTTGAGAGCGGCCCGTGCCTCGGGAGTCCGCAGGCTCGCGCGATAAGGCTCTCTCCCCACCTCCAGATCTGAACCGGCAAACAGTGGCCGGTTCTCCTTCGCGTTTCCGAGCGGCCGAAGATGCTCGTACCGCACCCCAACCTCCCCGAGCGCGTCACCAAGGCCACGCTTGCTGAAACCTTGCTTGCGGCTCAACGGAGTGAGGCGCACGTCGGCCACAAGATCGATCCCGGCAATTTTGACCCCCTCGACGAAGCCACCAATGTCGTAACCCTCATATCCGATGGAGGTCACTCGACTCGCTCGTGCCGGCAGCAGCCCATCGATGGTCATGCCCAGAGCATTGGCGATGTCGGCGATGCGGAAGACTCCAGGCTGAACGACGTGTCCCTGCTCGACCTTCCGCAGCGACTCAAGTCCCACGCCAGCATCGGCTGCCAGGCGTTCCTGAGTCATGCCCCGCTCCCGACGCGCGTACGCGATGCGGGAGCCGAGTACCTGGCTGCGGGACACATGCGTGGAAGACTTGGGGCTCACAGTGGTAGTAAAGCATTACGACCGTACCGGATTCGGACTCGGTCCGCCGAAAAGGAGCCATGAGCCCCGTCGGGTCAGGTCTGGCGCCGGGGCAGGGTGACCACGAAGGTCGCCCCTTGCCCTGGGCCTTGGCTCAGGGCCTGGATGGTTCCGTGGTGGGCGTCGAT
>Ga0102832_1002609_pt1 | contig 10630 bp, 8 predicted proteins | sample EBPBio282013_DNA_FD_88942 | JGI IMG/M metagenome (GOLD analysis project Ga0102832, IMG submission 88942) | Wastewater treatment Type I Accumulibacter community from EBPR Bioreactor in Madison, WI, USA - Reactor 2_5/28/2013_ DNA (Illumina Assembly) | ecosystem: Engineered > Bioreactor > EBPR >... | reverse complement strand
GCGTAGGACCCCGCCGTCGTCGCGAGGCCCGCCGCATCGATATTGTCTTTCAGCAAAATCGGGATGCCATCAAGAGGACCGAGGCTCTTGCCCTCCTTGCGCCGCGCGTCCGACGCCGCCGCCTGCTGCAAGGCATCCGGCATCACACCGATCACACAATGCAGCGCCCCATCATACATTTTGATGCGGTCGATATACCCCTGGGTCACCACAACGGAGGTCGTCTTCCCCGCCGCCAGATCCGCCGAGATCTGCGACAGCGCCACCTCTTCAACTTCATACGGCGCCTGCGCGGCCTCTTTCTTCTCGCCGCAGCCCGCCAGCGCCAGCACCGCCGTCGCCGCGCCGGCCATCAACACCGCGCGCGTCATGTTCTTCGCCATCGGATCCCCTCCCGGAATGAATGATGCCAGGAGCTTAGGCCGATTCTGGGGCGCCACGATAGCCAGCCCAAACACCCGCTTTTTCACGGTTTTTCCGGGCCCGGAGCACGCGCGAAATTTATATCAGATATTTTTTCGCGAACGCCTTCCCCGCCCCGAACACCCCTGCCCCCGCGCGAAAATTTATCTGATATAATTTTCGCGCTGTTTATGGGGGCACCATTGAAATCTTTCCTCGCCACAGGTCTTTTGGCCGCGCTTCTCTGCGCGCCGTCTGCCTTCGCGCAAGACGCAACAGAAGCTCCACCCGCCAAATCCACGCCCCTCCCCAAAATCATCGCCCCCATCCCCACCGAAGAAATCACCATCACCGCCAACCGCATGCGCACCATCGTGCGCAACTTCGTCGACGTCGCCACCATGCCCTCGCCCTTGAACGCGGTCTCGCGCTGGAAGACGCGCATCTGCCCGCACACCACCGGCATGTCGCCGAGCTTCACCAAATTCGTCGACGCGCGCATCCGCGCCGTCGGGCAAGCCATCGGCGCGCCCGTCAACATGAACGAAGACTGCGCCCCCAACCTGCAGATCATTTTCACCGAGCGCCCGCAGGAGATGCTCGACACCATCCGCACTAAACTCCCGGCCCTGCTCGGCTATCACTACACCGCGCAAGCCAAGGAACTCGCCACGGTCGAGCATCCGATCCAAGGCTGGTACGCCACCGGCACCCGCGACCGCATGGGCCAGCTCATCCCCGATAACCCTTACGGCTTCGCCACCACCACCGTCGAAGGCAGTCGCATCAAGACCGGCTTCCGCGCCGAGTTCCTCGCCGTCACCGTCGTCGTCGATCTCGTACGCGTCGAGAACCAGGAGATCGGCGCCATCGCCGACCACGCCGCCATGCTCGCCTTCAGCCAAGCAAGAGCGTTCGAGCGCTGCCGCCCGGTGCCCAGCATCACCAACATGTTCCTGGACTGCGGCGACGACATTGCCACCGCGCTCACCAAATACGATATGGCGTACCTAAAGGCGCTCTATGCCATCGCGGATCGCGACACGCCGGCGCACCTGCTCAAGGGGGACATTGCGTATTTGATGCGGGCGTATTTGAGCGGCAGCGAGTGACTAGCGCGCCTGCAATGCAAAAAGTTCTTCTCTCAGCGGAGCCATATCCCCCGCGAAGCTCGCGATCATAGCTTGAAGGAATTCGTTGGGACGAATGCGTGTGAAGTCGAGGGGGTGGCCCGCATGAATGGCCAGTTGATGCATGAAGCTAAGCTGAGCCCGGCCGTTTCCCTCTCGAAAGGGGTGGATCGCGTTCAAATCTGTCAAAAAAACTGCCGCGCCATCAACAAACGCACCGAACGTGCGACGTTTCAAAAATGACTGTTGCCTGAGGCTCCCAAAGGCGCCGACCATCTCATTGCGGATGTATTCCGGATAACAGAACATGTTTCCGCCTTTGGCCGTACGAACCGTCCTGTATCGCCCGGCCCAACTGTAGACGTCCTGAAATAGATGATGATGAATGGCGCGGTAATGGGTCGGACTGAAACGCCCCCGCGGGAATGGTTCAGCCGCCCGCAGCGCCGTCATTTCTAGTTCGAAGTCTTGCAGAACTTGGGGATCTTTTGTCTCGATGAGGTTCTTTAGAACCATCGTGCCAGGATAAGCGTAGGGATCATCGAAGGCATCGTAGCCGGTCGGACTCACTTCCCGGCCTTGCCCGAATACGCTTTCAAGACCTCCGCACGGCGCTCGTCAGGCGTGAGCTTGCTGCGGACAAGCGTATCGATCCGCGCCTTGCTGTCGGAACTCAAGTGAAGCCCCTCGACGGCGGTAATTGCGCAAAACATCTGAAATCCCAAGACTTGGGATGCCTCATGTTTGCGCTGGCGCGGCTTGTTTTTCATAGCAGCAGTTTATCGTCAAACCGATACCAAGGCGAGGAAAAGCAATGCCTTCGGCTAAAAATTGGGCTTATTTGCCGGCAAATAAGCGTTTTTTTAGAGCCGAATATTTTTACGGATACGCTCCGTTATGCTCGCCGCCAGCCAAGTCCGCGCCTTCGACCGCTGACGCCCGGCGCCTCGCATCACCAACATGTTCCTGGGCTGCGGCGGCACATCACCACCGCGCTCACCAAATACGATGCGGCCTACCTCATCGGCCGAATGCGGAGGCGATTCTTGGAACCGTCGTGCGCGGATATGCGTCGGGATCATCGAAAGTATCGTCGCCGCCCGGACTCACGCCTTGCTATATAAAAGTTGACACAACGTGATGACTATAAGCATCATCATGCTCGGAGATTAAAGTGACGCATATTCTGAATATTCGAGCGTTAAGACTGTCAACCGGACGCAAGCAGCGCGATCTCGCAGAGGCTGCTGGAATTAGCGTGAATACGCTGATGAAAGTCGAGAGGGGTCTAACCCCGATCACTGAGGACCTGAAAAAGCGGCTACTCTCGGCGCTCCAAGTCACCGACCTGGGGATTGCCGCGCCTCTTCGCGCAACGGAGTGCGGAGAAGGCTACGTGACAGCGCGCCCTACCGGGGAAAGGATGTTGCCGCGACAACGCCCTCCAACGCCCAATCGTAAATATGTCTATGACCTATTTTGTGGGGTGGGCGGCTTCTCGGCAGGCTTCGAAGACACGGGCCAATTCGAAGTTGTCGCGGGCATTGATCTGCTCGGTGATCGTCTCGATACCTTTGCCCAGAACCATCAAACCGCAAATGGGTACGGCATCGATATCCGGCGCATTCGGATAGAAGATCTTGCCGATTCAAATCCCCGGCCTTTCGTGATTGTGGGAGGCCCCCCATGCCAGGGGTTTTCGTCTATTCGTCCCTTTAGAAACGTGGATTGGAACGACCCTCGCAACAACCTTGCGGAGGAATTCTGTCGAATAACGCGAGCCCTGCAGCCGGAGTGGATCGTATTTGAGAATGTGGTGGGGCTATTGACGCACGCTTCCGGCAAAGCGCTTTCTGCCATTGTCGAAGCGTTTGAAGAAATAGGTTACCGGACAGAAGCGCGCTTGATGAATGGCGCCTTTTATGGCCTGCCGCAAAGGCGAGAACGCGTCATCATCGTCGGAAACCGCCGCAACAAGCGGTTCAAATGGCCAACGCCAACCCATTACATCGACACACGCAGCATGGCTGGCGCATCCAGCCTCTTGATAAAGCCGCCGCCCGGCATGCTTGGCGCCCCGCTCCCGCCCGCGATTACAGTGCTGGATGCAATAGGCGACCTGCCGCCTCTACGCGCGGGGGAAGCCGGCACCGCATATCAAGCTTCGACGACAACAACTGAATATCAAAAATTCATTCGCAACGGCTGCAACGAACTTACGCTGCATGAAGCCACGGCCCACTCAGGGAAGATGCTGGAAATCATCAAGCATGCTGGCGCGAATATTCATGCGTTGCCGCCGGGCCTCGTCACGAGTGGATTCAGCTCCTGCTACAGCCGGCTCGATGGCAATGCGCCGAGCGTGACGTTGACGGTAAATTTTGTACACCCGGCCTCTAATCGCTGCATTCATCCGGAACAAGATAGAGCGCTGACTCCTCGCGAGGGCGCGCGGCTTCAGGGTTTCTTTGATACTTTTAAGTTCGCGGGAACGCGCGCTCAAATCGTCAAGCAGATAGGAAATGCCGTTCCGCCAATCCTGGGCCGAAAAATCGCAGAGGCCATTTGCGAGAGCGACTAGTTTCCGCTCTCGACAAGGGAAACGTATCGCGCCCGCGTGCGGCCTTTTTGGGCGATGGGAGCAAATTTCAAGTCAACGTACACGATTTTCAGCGCGTCCATTCCCTCTGAATTCACCACCGCGGTCTTTCCAGAATCTCCAGCCGTGTTGCTGATGTTGAAGTGAGCTTCTTCCAGGTAACCACAACGCAATTCCCATATCACGGGTCGGACGCCTCTATTCTTCTTATCGAATTGGAAGCTCCCATCTTCGTTGCAAAGCACATAACGACAAGTGATGTAGTATTCAGGCTTAGCTAAATGACCCTTAGGCTTGTTACTCTCTAAAGCCATCTTGATCTCGATATCAGGTCTAGCTTGCTTACGTGTACTCAGGAGATCTGGATACTTGTGCGGCCCATTACGGCGAAAATTGCCGCGAGAATGCTGGGCAATCGCCGCACCGAAAATATTCCCGAGCATCGACGAAAGATTTGCCAACTCGACGGTCTGGCTGAGCCGAAACACACCTGCGGACAATAGCGTTTGATCAATGCGATCGATGAGATCGTATGTTTGCTGAATCGCCGCGCGCAACACAACATGCGAGAGACCGACCTCTTCAAGAACCCGGCCATTTAGCGTGTGGCCTGAAATGGCGCGAGGCACTACTCGATCCCTTCCAAAAGTGCGGCAGGGGTTATGTCCAGAGCTTTCGCGAGGCGGATGATATTGGCTAAACTGATATTTCTTTCGCCCCTCTCGACACTTCCGATGTAAGTGCGATCAAGCGAACACGCATGCGCCAAATCTTCTTGCGACATGCCCAACTGAAGTCTGTTCACGCGCACAGCCTGCCCGAACGCCTTGAGTTGTTTGGGTTTCGATTGCTTCATGAGTCCCCCACGCGCATCCGATCTCGATGATGCTCTTGAGTCTACGGACTATAAGTATCGAGTCGTAGCATGAAGCGGGCAGAAGTCCAAAGATAGAAAGCCGACGTACGTACTTGCCCTGCCACCCCATTTCGGGTCCCCCGCCTCCTCCACTCGACACAGGGCTCCGCGCCCACGTTTGCGCCGGTACCACGCCCCATCTCGTCACGCCGTGGTCTCGTAGGGACGAAGGCGGACTGCAGCAGCGCCCTGTCTCGGGCTGGAAGCCATGCCTCTGCCCGCACACCACCGGCATGTCGCCGAGCTTCACAAAATTCGTCGACGCGCGCATCCGCGCCGTAGCGCGGCAAATCGGCGCTCCCGTCAACATGGACGAAACCTGCGCCCCGAACCTGCAGATCATTTTCACCGAGCGCCCGCAGGAGATGCTCGACACCATCCGCACCAAACTCCCGGCCCTGCCCGGCTATCACTACGCCGCGCAAGCCAAGGCACTCCGAGCATCCGATCCAAGGCTGGCACGCCACCGGCACCCGCGACCGCATGGGCCAGCTCATCCCCGATAACCCTTACGGCTTCGCCACCACCACCGTCGAAGGCAGTCGCATCAAGACCGGCTTCCGCGCCGAGTTCCTCGCCGTCACCGTCGTCGTCGATCTCGTACGCGTCGAGAACCAGGAGATCGGCGCCATCGCCGACCACGCCGCCATGCTCGCCTTCAGCCAAGCAAGAGCGTTCGAGCGCTGCCGCCCGGTGCCCAGCATCACCAACATGTTCCTGGACTGCGGCGACGACATTGCCACCGCGCTCACCAAATACGATATGGCGTACCTAAAGGCGCTCTATGCCATCGCGGATCGCGACACGCCGGCGCACCTGCTCAAGGGGGACATTGCGTATTTGATGCGGGCGTATTTGAGCGACGAAAAATAAGAGACGGCCGCGTTAAATACCACGGGGCAAACCACGTTCATATTGATGTGAGCAAATCGGTCGCGCTGGTTGCTTTAATAAACCGGGCAGCATCCCTCTCCAGCGCCAAAGCGTAAAAGTGCGCCTTTCCGCATGCAATTTTCGCATTCTCCTTATCTCGCAAATCATCGGTGAACAAACTGCTCTTGGTCTCAACAACGAAGTACAGTCGCTCTGCACCATCAACTTCGAGCACGATCGCCCAGTCGGGATTATAAGCCCCAAGCGGCGTCGGCACTTTGAACCAACCGGGCAATTTCGCGTAGACCTTGATGGCCTCGTTTTTCTCTAGTTGCTCAGCGAATACTTTTTCCACCCCTGCCGAATCATAGACGACATGTTCATAAACCGACTTTTGGGTCTCCAGCATATTTTTTAAGTATCCCGTCAACTCTTCATGTTCGAAAAGCTCCTGCGCGTAGTAGTGCTCGTCACCGATGCGCTGGTATTTAATTCCGTCTACGAGCGCGAGCCTTTTCGCACGAATTATAGCCTCGCCTGTAATCTGGGCAAACTGCTGGGGATTTCTTGCAAAGTCTGAAAGGCGCCCACTTGCAATCAATATTTGTGCCAAACTTCGCCTAGTAAGCTGAGTCTTGTCCTGCAAATGGCTCAAGATATCAGGAAGAGCGATATCCTGTTCCTCGAGGGTTGTGACGGCGTAAGTCGCAGGCTCCTCCGCCAGTACTCCACCGCGGGCGATGACTAAGTCGGCTTTCGATATTTTGACACGGGTCTTGAGAATCGGCGGCCCATTCTTTATTGCCTGTGCGCAGTCTTTTATTAGGCGCTCATTGTCGAATTCGACGCGGTACGTCGTCTTGTACTTAATCTTGTCCCAAAGCGCCTTAAAGGCATCGCTTTGAAGGATGGCTTGCCGTGTTCTGATAGTTTTGCGGTCGTCAGCGTTCTTGATGTCCAGCTTGCCGGAGAGCTTTCGCAAAATCTCTTTGACCTCGGCCAGGTGCGGCTTGAAGGTTTCAGGCAATTCAAGCGTGCCTTCTTTCAGAGCTTTTCGCAGGTGGTCTTGCACCTTGCCCTTGGCGTCGACGTAACCTGCGGCTTTCAACGCCGCCCAAAGCTCTTCTGATTTCTCCACGCCGAGGGCTGCTGTTTCGCCCTTATCATCGATTACGGCAATACCGGCGAACTGGTGTTTCTCAACAATGCCAAAGCGAATACCCGTATCGTCTTCAATCTCTTTCTGGAGATTTTCGGCGAATTTCTCATAGCTCTCGGTGGCAATGACGGTAAGCGTGTTGATGTCAAATCCACGTAGACGCTCGCCCTTCTGGTTCACGCAAAGGCGCAGGCCGCGACCGATGGTCTGGCGGCGCTCACGCTCTGTTCCCATGTCACGTAGGGTACAAATCTGGAAGACGTTGGGGTTATCCCAGCCCTCGCGCAGGGCGGAGTGCGAGAAGATGAACTTCAGCTTGGTATCAAAGCTAAGAAGCTTCTCTTTATCTTTCATAATCAAGCTGTAGGCGCGTTCCGCGCTATCGCGGCCCGTTTGATTGCCCTCGGCGGTATCAACCCAACGCTCTGCCTTGCCCTTCTTGTCGATGGAGAAATACCCGTCATGAACCTCTGAGGCTTCGGCGGATAAATCCACTTCCTTAAACAGCGTTTGGTAGTCGGGGTGGCCAGCAAGGCTACGGTATTCCTGCTCGAACATCAGCGCATACTTGCCCTTTTGGGCATTGCCGGCGTCGTCGTATTGGCGGTAGTGCTCAACGCTGTCGATAAAGAACAGGCTTAGAACCTTGATACCTTGAGGGCGGAGGCGAAGCTCCTTATCAAGGTGCTCTTTGATTGTGCGGCGTATCATCAGCCGTTTAACGGCATCGCCGTCCACATCGCCAATTGCCTCGCCTAGCTTGAGCCATTGCTCGCCAGTAGGCGCTTTTACCTCGACGGTTTCTTTTCCCTTGGCCCACTGAATCTCGCCAATTCGGCAGTTGGCATAGACGGCACGGCCTGTCGTCTGTTCCAGGTCATCACCGTCTTGAACATCGACGACCTTGCGGCGGACATGAGCGCCGTCCTGAACATCCAGCTCAACCTTCGCCGTAATGACGTTGCGCTTATTGCTTGCCGAAATGAGCTTTACATAAGCCTTGTTGTGCCCGCCCTCGACTTGAAGCGAGGCTACTTCAATCTGCTTCACCAGCTTGCGTTCATAGGCGTCAACCGCATCCAGGCGGAACACCATGTGATGCTTCTCGGCGTGTGTGGCCGAATACCGGAGCGTGCAAAGCGGATTCATGGCATCCAGCGCTGCCTTACCTTGACCGGCAAGACCACCATCCACACTCTGAGGTTCATCAACAATGATGATAGGCCGCGTGGCCCTAATCAGGTCTATCGGTCGCTCACCACCCGTTTGTTCATTCGCCCCTTTACCGTAGATGTTGTTCACATCCTTCTTGTTGATAGCCCCGACCGTAACCACCATGATTTGAATATGCGGACTAGTGGCAAAGTTGCGTACTGGCCCCAGCTTCGCTGAGTCATAAAGGAAGTATTCAAACGGTGTGTTGGCGTACAGGCTGCCGAAGTGATCTTCCGTGATTTGAAGCGTCTTATAGACGCCCTCTTTAATAGCGACAGAGGGCACAACGATAAGAAACTTCGTGAAGCCGAAACGCTTGTTCAACTCGAAAATGGTGCGGAGGTAGACGTAGGTTTTCCCCGTCCCTGTTTCCATCTCCACTGTAAAGTCACCGGAGGCCAGCGTTTTCGACGGCTTCAGGCCGTTGCGAATTTGAATATCGACCAGATTGCCGAGCAGTTCATCATCCAGAAGCTGAAGCCGGTTGCCGATACCAAGGTCTGATTCAGCAATGCCGAGCGTGCCTTGCCTGCCACTGTCTAAATTATATGCAACGGTAAACTCAGTCCGGCACGTTTCCTGCCCCCGGAAAATGTCGCAGACAGCCTCAATTGCCGAGTGCTGATAGTCCAGATTTGGCTCGAAATGTAGCTTCATCGCCATTTCTACAAACTCCGCACGTTCTCTAGGCCGTGCTGTTGCAGAATGGCCGCTAAGTTGGACTTCACCACGTCATCGGCAAACGCGCTATCGCGGAATACGACCTGCGTTTCACCAGCAGGCGCAAGCTGTTTGTGCCATTTCACAATTCCAAGAGCGAGCAGCTCAGCATCGCTGCGCTCTATCTTAGTGGAAAGACAGGTTAGCAACGTCCCCGCACCGACGCTGCGAACCACATGCCCACCAATCTTTTGCTCTTCGATTGGAACTGTCAGGTCGAGGCCGAGCTTTAAGAGTAGCTCAAACAAAATATCTTGTTCGGTGCGGTCGGTCTTTAAGTGATCAACCGACTCTTCCAGCGTTTTAGCAAGATTCTTCCGGTCTGGCTCCCATGTTTGGATATTGCTAGAGGAAAGCCTGAAGTATCTAAAACCACCATCGATGAATTTGAGACCGGCCTCCGCTAGCAGTTTTTGCGAGGCCTTCCTAATTCGACCGCTTGTTACTTCCGCAATCGTTTTAAAACCACTGCTATTCAGGTTTAGTTTTTCTGGCAATTGCACAGCGATAAATCGGCGTTCCCCTTGATCCGCCACATTCGCCTGGAGAACAGCCTCGGCGGTCGTGCCAGACCCGGCGAAAAAATCCAAAACGATGGACGAAGCGTCTTTATCTAAAGCTATTTCAATAATTCTCCGAATTAATCGAGTTGGCTTCGGGGTGTCAAAAACTTCGACACCATCGAAAAGCGCTCGCAGTTCTCGCTTAGCGTCCTGGTTATCTCCGGCGAACTCCCTATCCCACCAAGTGGAAGGCACAACACCATTATCCACCTCTTCTCGAAAAATCTTTAAACGAGGCTTGTTGGTTCCATCCGCGCCCCACCAGAGCCGACCGTCCCGCAACATCTCATGCATCACGGGGCGTTCATAACCCCATACTCGCGTCTTGCTAGGCCAGACATCTTCACCGGTTATCGGATTTCGGACCGGGAAATATAGGTTAGGGCGCTCGTCGGATGTCTTATTGCAGGTCAAATCAGCGGATGTCCATTCACCCCGGGGATCATTATCGCGATTCTCATATCGAGCTTCTTGCTCGCCGCTTCGTTTGATTTTTTGCCGCAGCCAGCCGACTGCGTCAGACTTGCTTTTCCTCGCGTGCCTGGCGTAGACGACAATATGGTCGTGCATATCGGACAAGTTGATTGCGTCATTTTGCGGTGATTGCTTCTTCTGCCACACAATATTCGCGACGAAGTTCTCTTCCCCAAAAACTTCGTCGCAGATCAATCGCAGCCGACTTAGCTCAACGTCACTTATGGTAATAAACATCACGCCATCACGATGAAGCAACGAGTGCGCCAGTTTAATTCTTGGATACATCATATTGAGCCAGTTTGTATGAAACCGTCCTGATGCTTCTGTATTTGATGACAGCTTCTGGCCTTGCTCGTTAGTCTGGCCTGTCACCTCAAGATAGTTGCCAAGATTGTCTTGGAAATTGTCGGGATAAATGAAATCACCGCCCGTATTGTAAGGCGGATCGATGTAAATGAGCTTCACTTTTCCGGCGTAGCTTTTCTGTAAGAGCTTCAAGACTTCCAGATTATCGCCTTCAATCATCAGGTTCTTGGTTGCGTTCCAATCCACACTTTCTTCGGGGCATGGCCGGAG
>Ga0102832_1002604_pt1 | contig 10657 bp, 10 predicted proteins | sample EBPBio282013_DNA_FD_88942 | JGI IMG/M metagenome (GOLD analysis project Ga0102832, IMG submission 88942) | Wastewater treatment Type I Accumulibacter community from EBPR Bioreactor in Madison, WI, USA - Reactor 2_5/28/2013_ DNA (Illumina Assembly) | ecosystem: Engineered > Bioreactor > EBPR >... | reverse complement strand
GTTAGTTTCTACTTTGATGAAATGATGCCTCGCAAAGTTGCCAACCAACTGATCGAGCAGGGTGTTAAAGTCATTATGGCGGTCGATATTGGTATGGTTGGGAAGGATGATTTACAAGATCATCTCACTTACGCGACTGAAAACAAACTGGTATTAGTAACATTTGACCGCCCATTTAGCACCCGTGCGATGGCACAATCCAATCACTGTGGCCTAATCTGCTGGACAGGTACCCAAAACGATTTTGGTGGTCAAATCGATAAACTAGGTGAATTTGCTAACCATTATTCGTTAGAAAATGCACTAAATAACGTTTTTTGGATGAAGCGATCATAGTTACTTCGACCACGCAGGCAGCAGCCCGCGCCGCCGCAGCAGGATATGACTGACCACAAACGCGAACAGCAAATAGGCGAGATACATCCCGATAGCCGCATAGAAGGCGAGTAGAATAGTGTGGGTAACGGCATCACCCATTCTCATGCCCCGACTCGTCAAACTGGCTCTCAAAATAGCCGTTGTGCCGCCATCCGCCAGTGAAAACCATGTGTATTGCTGCCAGCGCATCAGTATCGAACTCATTGAGATGCGGGATGCAGCGGGATAATCTGGCAAGAACGTGAAAATAATAATTGGCGCGAACCGCAGAATAAACGCAGTGACTAAGCCGGCTACCCGCTGGGGTATAAAGGCGCACACGATGCCAACAGCCGTGGAAGCCATCACCTCTAAAGTAACAATTAAGATCGTGAATACACCCATAATGATCATTCGATCCAGAGGTGGCAGTGCTGGAAATGATGTTGGTAATTGCAGGAGTGCGCTTTCTAAAAACGGGCGGGGGCCGTGCGAGTAATAATCTACGTTTTGGATGATCGCGTCTAAGGGACGGACATAAACATATAGAATGACTTCGAGGGTCATCAGTGCTAAGGCTGTGAGTTTGATGATCCCTAACGCCAGCAGCCAACCCCGCAGTTGATAGAGCGCCGCCCACCACTTGCCGATGAACATCTGACGAGTGCTGATGCCTGTAAGGGCTAAGATATCCAATGCTTGCCGTCCATGCTGATGACGCATGGTATTCAAGCCAGCGAAAAGCCCTCGCAGGATGACAGCCAGTTGGCTGACCCAAAGTATGACGACTAGCTTCGTATCAGCCATCATATATATACCATAGCGATTGTTAGCCGCTGGTAAATACAGCAACACAAAACTGACCCCCAGCGCCACAACCACCACCCCGAAGCGGTCGAACCACTGCAACCCACGCGGGATATTGCGCCGCTGGTAGGCAATCTCCGCACGGAGAATCGGGTTATCCGGTTGCAAAGCTCTCAAACGCATCACGTTTGCCTTTTCAAAGACGAACGAAGGCTAGTATAACGCTGGATAAAGGAAATCTCCGCTCCGGCTGCTCGTCGATTAGACGGCGCTTAAGGCGCTCTCCAAAACAGTGGCGCACTATAAAGCTCTGCGGGATAATGAAATAACAATTTGCATTAAGCCAAGAGGAAAATCGAGATGGCCGATGTTCAACAGATCATCCAGCAGCTCGCTAATCCTGCGAAGTCAGGCGCGGCATTCAAGGCGCTGAGTGAGATGGGGCCAAAAGCCGCCGATGCGCTGTTCGTCGCCCTCACCGACCGCAACGAAGTCATCCGCCGTCAGGCCGTGACCCTGCTCGGCAACACCAAAGACCCACGTGCCATCCAGCCGCTGATGAAGTTGACGGCTGACTTGCCCAAGCAAATCCAGAATGCCGCCCTCGCCGCCCTCGGCTGCTATACCAACGAACCGCGCGTAGCGGAGTTTTTACGGCAGTTCGCGCGGGGCAAAGGCGAACCGGATACCCGCGTCAGTGCCATCTTCGCGCTGGGGCGGGCAGCGGGGAAAGACACGGCGCAGGAAGTATGGCTCGAAATGCTCAACGACTCCTCGCCCCAAATGGTCATCAACGCCGCCTCACAGTTGGCGACCGCCAAGCAGCCCGCCACCGTCAAACCGCTGTTAGCCGCTTTGGAACGCGCGGGTGAAGGCAGCATGGCGTTTACCTTCCTCGTGCGTGCGCTGGGTGATCTGGGTGACAAACGCGCCTTCGAAGCCCTTGCTGGCTGCCTGAAAGCATCGGAGCCATTTAAACGAGCGGCTGCCGCCCATGCGCTCGGCAAACTTGGCGACCCAAGAGCAATTGACGTGTTGGAAGCGCTGAAAGGCGATAAAGCCGTCGCGGGGCAAGAAGATCACGGCGGGCCATCGTACACCGTCGGCGATATGGCCGCGCAAGCTATCGCGGCCATCCGCAAAGTCAACAATATGCCCGAACCTAAATCCCGCTGGAAGTTCTGGTAAGCTACTTCACCTCAACCAGCGCTTCGAGTTCCGGCAGCAGCACCACACTTTCCTGTTCATTGGGGTCGGTTCGCGCGATCACGGCTGTACACGGTTGGTCGCTGAGGTTGGCGGGGAGGTGTGGCATTCCGGCGGGGATGTAGAAAAACTCGCCCGCGCGGACGATAACGTGCTTCTCCAACTGTTCGCCGTACCACGTATGCGCTTCCCCACTGATGACGTAAATCGCGGTTTCGTGAGCCTCGTGCATGTGGGCTTTGGCTCTGCCGCCGGGTGGGATCGTCAGCAGGTGCATACACACGCCGGTTGAACCCACTGTCTCCGCCGCGATGCCCTCGAAGTAACTAAACCCCTGCTTACCGTCGTACGTGCTTCCGGGGCGAATGATCCTACAATCCGGTTTTCCCATCATCATACTCCTTTGCTTGGGGATGCTTACCCCATTGTATGACGATTTCGCCCACCGATTGTTACGGGACTGCCTCAACCAACTCCGCCACCTGCGCTCGTGATGCTTTCACGAGGTCGGCGGGTGTAATGATGATCTCCTCGCCCCACTGTCCCGCACCCACGCCCAATTCCTTTTCGCCCATCAGCGATTGGTCGAGGAACGACCGAAAACCCTCTGACTGCCAGTGAAACGGCGGGATCGAACCGATAACGTACCCCGTCTGTGCCAGCACCGCTTCCGGTTTCGCCATCTGGATATTGCGTGAGCCAAGCGCTTTCTTGAGCAAACCCGATTTCGCCGATTGGTCACCGCCGACCATAATCAACACCCGCTCACCTGTGTCGATCACCTCGAAAATCAGCGTCTTAATCATCTGCCGTTCGCTAAACCCCAGCACCCGCGCCACGTTCGCCGCGCCCTTCTCGGTACTGTCGGGGAAGCTCAAACGGCGGTAAGGGATGCCATGTTGGTCAAGGTATTGGTGGGCGGGTAAATCCATATTGCACCTGTTAAAAGAGGAATAGAGTTTTGATTTAACCGCAGAGGCGCGTACAAAGCAAAGAGCAAAGCCGAAGATATAAGCTGTGTGAAGTTGTTATTTGATTCGGCAACCACAACCAGCACAGATAATTGACGTATTCATCCCTGTTGGTAAACCATGTATCTTATTAGGATCACGATGATGAACAAATTTTATTGCACTATCAGGTCTGATAGTACCCAAAGCATTTGTTTCGCCTACTCTTTTACCAGCGTCCCAAATGACACTAATTCTTCCCTTGCTATCCTGTTCATAGAAACCTAAAGCACTAGCGCTATAAGCATAGTCAACGTAAGCATTAGGGTCATCAAATTTTGAATTGATGCCATAGTATGCCGTTGAGTTAGTATGTTTGATGTATTTTTCTTGCTGATAAATATTTCCCGTAGGGTTCGAGGGAAAATTAAACCTGTCCCATCCTCTATTTATCCCACAATCTCTACAATAGAATTGACCCATAACTACTAAAATGTCACTTTCCGCCGCTGTTCCTCGACCCATGCTACAGGATCATCAATGCCTTTGTCTTCCCATCCACCGGCCAATCCCGCAGCAACAACGTCTGCACCACTTTTGGGGGTGAAGGTCATCAAATCGCTTAACTCGGCCTCGGTGAACGTTTCATCAGCATTCGGTATCTCGATGGTGATATTTACGTCACCAGCAGGGATCGGCTGTGGTAAATCAACGAGTAGTTGTCCATCGGCTGTCACCTGACCTTTAAGATGCAGTGTCAGCATGGTTGCCTCCTTGTATCCCAAAATCAATATCCCAATTATAGCACTGAACGAGCCATTACTTGGGATATTTGAGCATCACCTACTGCATTCTTCACCGATGAATTATGATAGGGTGAACAGTATTCAGCAGCACACCCTTGAAAAGCACCTTATGATTTCCCTGATCGCCACCGTCCTCAACGAAGGCCCGAACATGCACCGGCTGATGCGCTCGCTGGTCGCGCAAACCCGCCTACCGGACGAGATCGTCATCGTCGATGGGGGCAGCCGCGACGACACCGTTGCCATCCTGAACAGCTATGCCGACCGTCTGCCGCTGCGTGTGCTGGTCGAGCCGGGCTGTAACATCAGCGAAGGCCGCAACCGCGCGATAGCCGCCGCTGCGGGCGACATCATCGCCGTGACCGACGCGGGTGTCGTCGTTGACCCGCACTGGTTCGAGCGGATCATTCAGCCCTTGCTGACTGATCCGTCCTGTCTCATGGTCGGCGGCTTCTTCACCCCTGACTACACCAACACCTTCGAACGGGCGATGAGCGCCACCGTCCTCCCGCTGGCCGACGAGATCAACCCCGCCAGCTTCCTGCCCACCAGCCGCAGCGTGGCCTTCCGCAAGTCGGCGTGGCAAGCCATTGAGGGCTACCCCGAATGGCTGGACTTTTGTGAGGATTTGATCTTCGACCTGCGCGTGAAGCTGCTGGCGGAAAACGGGCAGGGCAGCATCGCATTCGTGCCGGATGCGCTCGTCGCCTTCCGTCCGCGTGGGTCGCTGCGGAGTTTCTTCAAGCAGTATTACCTGTACGCCCGTGGGGATGGCAAAGCTGACCTGTGGCGTAAGCGTCACGCCGCCCGTTACCTCACCTACCTCGTCGCTTTGCCAGTCATGCTCCTGCTCGGTTGGCTGGTGCATCCGCTGTTGTGGCTGCTCCTACTGCCGGGGGCGTATCTCTATCTCCGCCAGCCCTACCGCCGCTTGAGCAAACTGCACCCAACTTCAAACTCAGCACTCAGCACTTTGTACTCAGTACTCTACATCCCTCTGATCCGCGTGGTCGGCGATGTGGCGAAGATGTTGGGGTATCCGGTCGGTTGGTGGTGGCGGCTGCGGAACCACCCGCCCGATTGGAAGCATGTTAGAATGCTAAAGTAATTGGAAGTCTGAGGATTCGCACTGGCTAATCCAGCGTAAAATATAAAATATCAAATGTGATTGTCAACGAAAGATGACTTATTTGAGCCGTCTTCTACGCTCTGTACCGGCTTCGGCTGCGGCCTTGTGGTCGCGCCTCACCGAGCCATCCGCGTTCTTAACCGATCAAACCGAGCGCCGCGATGCCCGATTGATTTCGGGGATGATGCTGCTGACGTTTGTCCTGCTGATTTTCCGGCGTGTCTTAACCTTTGTGCTGGCGATACCCTACACCAACACGCTTGACATTTTTATACTCAATCTGATTCTGGTGAGCTTTGGCTACTTATTGAGCCGCACCCGTTATTACCGCATCGGTACCCTGAGCATCGTTGCCTTATTTGCCGTCGAGTTTTTTGCTCAAACCGTTCTGAGTGCGGCAGTTGATCCCGCCAGCCTCGGCGAATCAGCCGTCTGGATTATCGCAGTGCTGCTGATCGGCGGCGTGGCGATTTCATGGCGGCACATGCTCCTACTGGTGACGGCCTACCTCATCGGCATCTCCTTGCTGCCCTTCACCGTCTCCGGCGTGCTGCTGCGCGATACGCGCTTTGCCATCGAGTTTATCCTGAGCGTTTCCATCCTCATCAGCATCACGGCGGCGCTGCGTTCGCGGGATATTCGGCGGATCGAGGATCAATCGGCGCTGCTCGTCACCAGCGAGAACCGTTACCGAACTCTGCTGGATGCCGGTTTCGAGGCCACCATCATCCACGACAACGGGGTTATCATCGATGTCAACGACCCCGCCTTGCGCCTCACAGGTTACGGCATAGACGAGATCATGCAGATGAAAACCATCGAACTCGTCGCGCCGGAAGCGCAGGCCGTCATCGCCTAATGGTATAAAGAACGCAACCTCGAAAAGCTGGTTTACGAAAGCGTCCTGCTGCATAAAGATGGGCATCGCCTCGACGTTGAAGTCCGTTCACGGGCGATTGAGTACCAGAATAAGGTTGTCCGCGTCATCGCCATGCGTGACATTACCGAGAGCAAACAGGCACGCGAGCAGCTTAAAAACCTGTTTGATAACCTTGACCGCGTGTTCTTTTCATTCAGCATCATCGACAACCGCATGTTGCAGATCTCGCCGTCGTGCGAAAAAATCTTTGCCTATCCGCAGCAGGCGTTCTACGATGATCCTGCGATCTGGCTCAAAATCGCCCATCCCGACGATAAAGTGGCGTTTGTGGAAGATTTCATGCAAATTGCCGACGGTCGCCGTGAGCTGCGTCCGTTTCGCATCGTCCGCAAAGACGGTGAAGTCCGCTGGATCGAAATGCTCATCATGCCCGCGCACGATTCGGGCGGCAACGTCATTCGCTACGATGGGCTGGTGACCGATATGACCGAACGTCGCGAGGTCGAAAACCAGCAGCGCGAACTCCGCGTCGAGCGTGAACGCAGCGTCGTCCTGCGCCAGTTCATCAACGATGCCTCGCACGACCTTCGCACCCCCTTAGCCACCATGTACACCAGCTTGTATCTGCTGCGGCGCGTCAGCCCGGAACACGAGAAGGTCAGCCGCTACCTCAACACATTGGAAGAACAAACCGGACACCTCAACCGCGTGGTCAATGATCTGTTCACCATGTCGCGCCTCGACGCGCCGGAGTCCTACGTCGAAAAATTCCGTGTGGACATCAATCAAGTCATGGAAAATGTGGTCAACAATATTTCGGAAGCAGCGAGTCAAAAGCAAGTCCAAATCCGCTACCAGAAAGCCCCTCATTCGCTGTGGGTCATGGGCGATAAAGATTACCTGATTATGGCGCTGGGGCATGTGGTCAACAACGCCGTACAGTACACCCCATCCGGCGGCTGCATCACGGTCCGCAACCTCGACCAGCCGGATAAGCAAGCCTGTGTCGAAGTCGAAGATACCGGCATCGGCATTCACCCCACCGAAATCGGTCACATTTACGACCGCTTCTACCGTTCGGATAAAGCCCGCCAGACGGACAGCGGCGGCGTGGGGTTGGGTTTGTCACTCGCCCGCAAAATTGTCGAAATCCACAACGGCACGATACTCGCCGAAAGCGAACCGGGCAAGGGCAGCACCTTCCGTATCACCCTGCCGCTTATGCTACAATGAAATCTTCGTTTGCGGTTTAGGTGAATAAACATCATGCCCCAACACTCAAAACGGTTGTATCTGATTATGCTCGTGCTGCTTGGGTTGTTTTCCACCGTGGCAGCCCAAACCTCGACTCCCACACCGGCCCCTGCCGAAGCGACGGCGGAAGTCACCGCCGAAACCACGCCGGAAGCCACTGCCGAATCCACCGCTGAAGTCGCAGTGGTCGAACTCTTGCAGCCGGAAGTCATCGCCACCACCCCCCACGATACCGGTGCGTGGACAGAAGGCTTGCTCCTCGTGGACGATTTTCTCTACGAGAGTGTCGGCGAAAACGGCAAGTCGGACATCCGCAAGGTTGACCCCGCCACCGGCGAAATCGTGCAGCAGTTCAAGATGAAGGACGAGGATTACGCCGAAGGCTTGGCGCTGGTCGGCGACCGCTTCATCCAACTCACGTGGGAACAGGAAATCGCCTACATTTATGACCGTGAAACCTTTGAGCAGGTGGGAACCTTCACCTACGAGGGCGAGGGCTGGGGCTTGGCCTACGACGGCGAATACCTGTGGATGAGCAACGGCAGCGGCACCCTCTACAAGCGCGACCCCGAAACCTTTGAAGTCGTTGAAGAAGTGCCTGTCACCTTGCATGGGCTACCGATTGAGGGTGTTGTCGCTGGTGGGCGCTCGCTCGGCGAGATCAATGAACTTGAAGTCGTCGGCGACGAGATTTACGCCAACATCTGGCCGATCACCTTCGCCCTGCGGATTAACAAGCACACGGGAGAAGTAACGGGCATCATCGACGGTTCGCAGCTCCTAACCGCCGACGCGCCGGTTGACCCTGCCGCCCGTAACTATTTCAACGGCATCGCCTATAAAGCCGACACCGATACCTTCCTCGTGACCGGCAAATACTGGCCTTACGTGTTCGAAGTCACATGGAATGTCATCGGTGAGCTGCCGCCCATCCAATAAGGCATTTCGTCTTGTTCCCCTCGCCCTGAGGGAGAGGGGATAGGGGTGAGGGTTCTGGGATTTTGCCGCCGATCCAGTAAGATGCTGCTCATTTGCTCTATATGCCATTCGCACATACACTGGTGAAGGTGAATCGTGTGTCTTTCAGGGGGTTTTGTGACCACACCTGCTCATCAAGAAATTAACCTTAAAGTCGTCATCATGGATACCGACTTTTACGCCCTCCACGCCATCAACAGCTTTTTGGCGTGGGATCGGCGCACCCGTGTGACCAATCTTTCAGAAACACCACGGGATATGTGGCTGTACATTAACAGCACACCGCTGGCGGAGCTGCCCGATGTCGTGCTGCTGGATGCTGACCACCTCGGCGGGCCGGAAGCGGTAGCCAAAACCATCACCGAACTTGACCGCCGCATCGAGGGCGTAAAGACCATTTGCTTGGGGCAGGAGATCGCCGTTAATCTGGTCGAAGCCGCCGCCGAAGCCGGTGCGGCTGGCTACTTCCTCAAGCAGGACATTCGCTTGCAGATCACGTGGGGCATCGTCTACGCCCTCAACCACGACTTCGCCATCACCTCCAGCATCGCCCACGCCACCGCCGACCGCTTCAACCACCGCATCTTCCACGCGGCGGTTGTGCCGGGAATGCGGAAGTTCCCCGAACTCACAGGGCGCATCGGGCAAGCGCTCAAGTTGTGCGTATTGGACGGTCTGCCCGCGCACCTCGCCGCCGATGAAATGGGCATCAGCCTGCACACCATTCGCGGTTACATCAAAGAAGGCTACCGTATCCTCGAAGCGCATGATGACTTCGAATACGCCATCAACATGACCCCGCAGGAACGCGCCTTCATGCGCCTCACCGCCTTCGACGAGGACGACGAAGAAACCCTGCCCACTAAAAAGCGCGAAGTCGAATAACCGTCTAACGAGGGCGCGGCACTCCCCGCCCTCATCAAACCCAACTCGATCCCTAACTCAAAATGGTAGGAACCCTGTATCAAGCCGCTAACACTGCAATCAGGGCGATCAACGCCGGTAAACCCTGCACCATCAGAATCGAGCGTTTCGCCGTCAGCCCGCCGTACACCGCCGCGACCAGTACGCAGAGCAGAAAGAACAACTGGATTTGCTTGGCGACCACCGGATCAGCGTACATCACACCCCAGAACAATCCCGCCGCGAGGAAGCCATTATAGAGTCCTTGGTTCGCCGCCAGCGCCTTCGACTCCTCCGCGAACTTCTGCGTAATGCCGAAGGTTTTCAGGGCGCGGGGTGTCGTCCACAGGAACATCTCCAGCACCAGAATGTACACATGCTCTATCGCCACCAGCAGCACCAGTAACTTGCTAATCGTATCCATGCTTTCCCCCTTTAGAGTTGGGCGTACCACAACGGATGCCTACGTTCGATAATACCCGTTATTCCCACCCCGCGCCGCTTGGTATTGCCTCCCTGCCATCGGTATTTCCTCTGCGTCTTTGTGCCATTGAGTCTTTGTGTTAAATAGCTTTGCGCCTTTGCCTCTCTGCGTCTCTGCGGTTTATTTCTTCTAACCCAAACGCACGGGCAGCGACTCCAACCCGCGCAGCACCCACGTTTCGCGGTAGGTCGGGTTCTCATCGAGCAGAGTCAATTCCGGTGCGCGTTTTAGTAAACTCTGGATTGCGATCTGCCCTTCCAGCCGTGCCAGCGGTGCGCCGAGGCAGTAATGAATCCCGTTGCTGAAGGAGAGATGCGGGTTCGGGTCGCGGGTGATGTCCAGCGTCCCCGGCTGCTCGAACTGTGCCGGATCGTGGTTCGCCGCGCCCAGCATGAACGCCACCTGTGTCCCCTTGCGGATACACTGCCCGTTGAACTCCACATCTTGCAGCGCCGCACGGGAAGTCATCTGCACCGGACTGTCGTAACGCAGCAGTTCCTCGATGGCGGTCTTGCCCAGCGCTGGATTGTCACGCAGCTTCGCCAGTTGGTCAGGGTTCCGCAGCAGGGCGAACAGGCCGTTACCGATCAAGTTGGTGGTGGTTTCATGCCCCGCCACCAGCAGCAGGATACAGGTTGCGATCAGTTCTTGCTCGGTCAGCTTATCACCCGCGTCCTCGGCTGCCACCAACGCGCTCATCAGGTCGGCTTGCGGCTGCTTACGCCGTTCATTGGCGAGATCACGCAGATAGGCGGAGAAGGATACAGTCGCCCGTGCGCCCATCTCGTAAATTTCTTGCGCGTCCGTCAGTTCCAGCGTATAAGCCAGCTCGCGTGACCAGCCGCGAAACAGTTCACGGTCACTTTCCGGCACACCCAGCATATCGGCGATCACCATCACCGG
>Ga0102832_1002600_pt1 | contig 10683 bp, 8 predicted proteins | sample EBPBio282013_DNA_FD_88942 | JGI IMG/M metagenome (GOLD analysis project Ga0102832, IMG submission 88942) | Wastewater treatment Type I Accumulibacter community from EBPR Bioreactor in Madison, WI, USA - Reactor 2_5/28/2013_ DNA (Illumina Assembly) | ecosystem: Engineered > Bioreactor > EBPR >... | reverse complement strand
AAAAATATTGATAAATTATAATTCAAGAATCATTTATTTGATCAGAAAATTGATAAATTAATGTTGATGGAAAAATACGCAGCTTTCCTTTATAAAATTCAAAAAATAAATAAAATCTCAAAGATATGATCAACTTTTCATACCTTAGACTTTATATACGTTCATTTCGTAAAACCATTAATTTTATCGAATGGCAGTTACTATGCTCGATATTGTATTAAAAAATAAAATGAGAGCCTATTTTTCAATTTTTTCACCTATTAACTAAATGTTTTATTATTCCTAAGCATAATCTACGACAATCTATATCAAAAGTAAAAAATACTTGCTAGATAGATTGCAAAATTCATATATTTTTTATAGTAAAAAAATGTAATTAATTTATAAAATTTCCATGTCAAAAAAATACGAATCTTTTAAAATGAAAGATTCTTAACTTTTTATTAATTAACATATCTCTACTTTTAAGGAAAATAGATACCAAAATATTTCTATGATTCTATTTAATTTTGAAAGTTCTTGATTCTTTAATTTTTATACTTTTTAAATCTAGAAGCATAAAAATATTAAAGTTATTATAAAATTTTTGTTTAACACAATCCTTGAAAAGAAATGGTAAATGAGTTTTATTGACGTTTATTTGCAAGAGTTTTTGTCTTATTGTCAATTTATGAAAATATGTTCAATATGAATGACTTTGATGAAATATTGGGATTTATGAATCAATACTTTGTGTTATAAAAAAAAAATCATGAATAAAAGGAAAGGTTTCCATTCGAAATTACTACAATTCATATGAAAACTTCCTTCAATTGACTCTAATTCCAACAAATCATTAAAAAAAATCTCAAATATACATTAGGCCCGTATTCATCAACTCTTAACCAATAATTAAATATTTTCCGCAGCATATTAAATTTACACAATATATAAAATACGGCTTTAATAAAATCCTTATATTTTCTAAATTGTTTAATTGATATTGATAGAGATCTTTTTATTGAAGGGTTTTTTTTGAAGAATAGGTAAAAATAGTAAAATTTTAAGTAAATCATTGTCCCTTTAAGAGGAAAAAATTGTTTATTATTGATTATTTTAATATGCTTTCTTCTTCAGCATATTCATACTCGAGCAACCCCAAATCTGATGGTATATTGTAAAGTGATTCTTATGGGAAATATTCACTTTCTGAGGGTACCTCTTCTAATGGTAGGGTTTTGGAAAAATTTGAGAATGTTTTGCCACATGAAAAATAGTCATCAGTTATCTTGAGCATAGTAATTTTATTTTCATCTCCAATTTAGCACTTATACTTCAAATTGAAGTAATTGACCTTTTAACCTTTTAACTCATGATATTTTCGTCTAGAAACAATTGGCATTTTTAGCTCTTTTTCGGGACCAGTAAAATTATATTATTAAATATCATTCTATTTTCGATTATGAATAGAAACAAAATCCACTGTGTCAATACTGTTCATTTAAGGTAGTCACCAGGTCTTGAAAAATTGGATCAGTTCATTCTTGAGATCGTGTTTAATCAGGAACAAGTTCTTGATGAAAAGAAATTTCTGTTCAGTTTCGTAAATCGAACGTTTAGGAATTAAACAAAAATTTTGTAACAAAAATCACAACATATATTTTTTTAATTCAGAATTATTTATGAAACATCATTATTTTTTATGGATTTAAACTTATCAAATTTTAATATAAACAAAAATTTATATTTTTGATTGTTGAATTAATTGATAATGATAAAGAAAATTAATATTTCATTAAGTTTAAAGTTTTTTTTACTTTTTTTTGGACCATTTACATAACATTGTAAAATCATCCCAAAAAACTAAGTTGTTGGACTAAATTTTGAAGTTGGACGTTTTTTGAGCTCAAATTAAAATTTAAACATAATTTCTGATAAATGGTCCATTTTTAAAAATTATTCATTTGTTGATTAGCAAATATATGCATTTACAATGTTAATAAAAAAAATTAATAAATCAAAAATTAATGAATTAAAATGTATAAATTTTAATTTAAGAAGAATTGAAAAAACTTTTCTTTTAAGTATCAACATTTCAAACTTCGAAAAATCCATAAAAATATTATTATTTTTTTATTTAAATTTGAATATTTTCTAACATTTTCTGAAACGGTATTTAAACACAAAATAAGTATGGACGGTATATAAATAATTGAACTACCAGAATTGAATTTTCTTAGTTACCTTGATAATTCATTGTGGATCGTTTTTTGACGATTTTTCATATTTGGTCAACTTTTGGTAAAATAAGAATTATAGAAAAATGAATAAATTTAAAAGTCAGAAACTATGGGAGGAAAATTTAAAGATAGAAACAAATATCATTCGTTATCCTGAACATAAGTTAATCAATCATCATCAAATGAAGGCGTTGTCAAAAACTCATAATTTTAAAAATTTGAGTCTTTTCCCGAGTCATATTCTGACTCGGTAACGCCTATATCAGGAGGAATGTTATAAAATGATTCAAACATTTCCATTCGATTGTCAGACCATAATTCTTCACGTTCGTCAGGGAATGAGACTGATTTTTCCATATTTTCCCAATAATCAGCAAATTTATTGTCTTATTTTTTGACCTATAATTTCTCACCAACTTAACACTTGAATTCATATCTGACCAAGGTTATGGGTTTCCCCTAAAGCTCATGGTATTTGCGACGACCCAAAGGTGAAAATTAAAGACACTTCTGATCACTTAGTTTCAAGTTGTTTGTAATTCTACACATTTTAAATATTATAAACTAACTATTTTTGATAACAAATTAGAACTAAAATCTACTGCAAAAGTCAGCTCCGTTTTACCACTTCACTATTACAAATTCGAATCGTGTTATTCCTCTAGTCTTGAAAATATGACTTTAAATGTTATTCAAGTAGCTATTAAGGAATAAAAAATCGGAACTTGCCCAAAAAAAAAGGAACTAATTTGCCTTTTTATCGAATGTTGAAACTTGAAATAACTGAAGAAAAGTCCCTTAGTCTTACTTAACCTCAAATATCCCCCTTTTAGCCTCAAAATAAAAATTTCATATTTAGAAAAACTAGAAAAACGTCGAATTTACGTCTTAAGATTTTAGATTTCAATACAGTTAGATAATTTAATTTTATTTTTCTATAAAATATTTTATTTTCTTGTAATTTTTTATAAAAAAGATTAAGTTTCAAAAACAAAAAGATAATAAATCAAATATCACTGACGACTAATATTTTCATTTTACTCATTTCTTTTTGTTTCCCTTTTTGACAGATTTCTACTCCTTTTTACCGACGTTGCTTTTAACAATTGTTGGCTTACCAAAAAATGCCTAAAGTCTTGGTTGTACTCCTTTATTAGCTTTAATCTTTTTAATGGCGCCATCGAGACGAGATTAAGCGAACTGCTTTTACTTGATAAGGAAATTTCTCAAAGCCTCTTCATCAATATTCTTTTACCATTTAAGTTCGAAATCATCAGTGACTTCAGGTTTTTTGAAAAGTTCGCGAGCTTCTTCAAAATTAAAATCTTATTCTTTTGGAAGTACAAATTTCGGTTTTTCTGAATGCTCATTTTCCTTTTTACAAAAATCAATAATGTTCTCAATGGATCCATACTGTTTAATGTACTTGTATGCTTTGACAGGACCAATACCTTCAATTTTAGAAGCATAATCACATCCACATAAAATACACATATCAATAAACTCGTCATCAGTCAATCCCAAATCTTTCATCATAGTTTAACGTGTAATTTCAGTCATTGGTTACTTTTTATGATTAAGATCACGTATCATTATCTGCGTACCAAACACAAGACAATCAGTATCTTCAGTAATGACTGCATCAACCTTACCATTTTTGTTCATGTAACTACATTGAGCTTCAGCTTAACATGGTGCCTGGACAACAGGAATTCCCATTAATTTTAACATTGTAATGACATCTTATCTTTACTTTTTAGTGATGTATGTTGTTCTTTGTTGTTGTTTGAGTGCTTATGCGAGGTTACCGATTTATTATGCTTCTTATTTCTTTTATGTGGCTTATTGTTTAACTTTACGTCTTCTAAGAAGTTAACCATTTTTTTTAGTTGGTGGCTTTCCATCAAACACCCAGACAGGTTTGATCCCGTTTTAAATCAACAAAATCGTACGATTAAAGATACCCAACAAGTGCCCAGTTTTGTTACCTTATGAATCTGTAAGAGTAGTAAGAAAATTAGCATCCTGCGAGATACCTTGAGTTTGAACCAAAAATTGATACATAGACATCGAGGCATCCAACGCTACAGTCATTCCACTAAAGTATTGAATATCACGACTTTTGATAGCATGTGGTGACTCACTTCGGATGAGATCCATCAGTTTATGAATACCCATGATGATTATATGATTGGCGGGTTTAGTTTAATTTTTTATAAGAAAATGTATGTTATTTTTTTTATTGGTAATAAATGTAAATTTGTTGCTCTATATATATAGATAGTGTTAATAAAAACAAAATAGTTTGTATGCTAGTTGAATCAAACTATCTAATTAATTGATTAAAAAAGACATCATAATTTTAAGCTCAAATCAATGAGTGATTCTTAATTTGCCAAGTCCTGCCAATCCATTCTCAGCTGAACCTCTTGCAATAACGATATCGATTTATCCTTTAAGCTCATATTGCATCGTACGTCCAAATGCATCAATTCCTGACTGCACTGCACGGGTAACACCATTTAAGGACTCATCAACTTTATCAATGTTTTAATGACTTGGAATGATAATGGCACTCGATGTTGGCCTCCATTTTAGTTTTGGACCAAAGAATCTTGTTATCAAATAAACATGCTCGAAAACTGGCGACTTTTACTCTGAAGTTGGACTTGTCTTTTCCTTCCTTATTGTTGGCATAACAATAATACTAATGTCATGATCTTTCAATGTGTTTTAAAGTTGTTTATAAAACTAAAGATTTTTAGCCTACTTTTCCCACTCTACAATAATCGGTTAAATCTTAAAATCCATATTACCAGTCTCTCTAAACACTCTATCCTCGGCTATCTTGATATCGTCTTATTCACCACAAAGGATTAGCTTAAATCCACGCTTAGCCAATAACACACAATATTCTTAGTTTTCTTTACAATCGACTATCAATGCCCATGAGTGACTACCATATCGTGTTTGCATTTGCTCTCTTGTTGGGATGACAGGCTTTGGTGTGGAGAGTTGTATTGCTTTTTTGGTTGCCCATAATGAGCCTTTGATTAATGCATATGCGCCAACTAATGATACAAAACTTACAAATCCTTTGTTGTATCTTTACAAATTGATGGGTAACTCACCAATGGATGGGGCTTTCTGCCAAATTGATGAACATCCTTTTGCGATATTATTTTCGACGATAATTCCTGCACCCATTTATTTATCTTTTTTATGTTCTTATCTAAAATTTAATAAATAGATTTGTTACTATTTGTTTTAATTAGTTCTACAAAAATATGCGTTCCTTTAATATAAGTTAGGTTAATAAAAGAAGTAAAAATCTAGAGTAAGATTTTTATAATATTAAAAATTACGTGTAAACTAAACAGATCTATTTTTAGATCCATGTCAATACAAAAAGCTATCTTACTTATTGGATTGATGATTGTGTTAAGTACATCACTTTACACAAGATCAAGTCCTGTTGTTCAGTTAACAGCTAAAGATTTCGAACAAGTTAATAAAGGTATTTGGCTTGTAGAGTTCTATGCACCATGGTGTGGCCATTGTAAAAATCTTGCACCTGAGTATTAAAAGGCTGCTAAAGGGTTGAAAGGAATCGCTAATATTGCAGCTATTGATGCCTCAAATTAAAAAATCAATGTCCCCATTCAAGGTTATCCCACTATCAAACTTTATGTCGATGGAAAATCAACCGATTACAATGGTGGAAGAACAGCTGGAGAAATTGTTGATTTTATGCTCAAGGAGTTCAAGAAAGTATTTTTTATTGTTATTTTTAGATTGCCAACAAAAGAATCGGTGGTGGAAGTGGAGGTGATCACAGCAGTGGTCATTCTGGAGAAGGGTCACAAGGATCAGCTGATTAAAAAGATGTCGTTATTTTGACTGCTGATAATTTTGATGATCTTGTTTATGGTGATAAAAATGCTTGGTTCATTGAGTTCTACGCTCCATGGTGTGGACATTGTCAAAGACTCACACCTGAATGGGCTGCTTTAGCCACACAACTTAAAGGTGAAGTCAAAGTCGCTAAAATTGATGCAACCCAAGCTCAAGAAATCGCATCAAGATTCGGTGTCAGAGGATACCCAACAATCAAATTCTTCAAACCTGGACAAAAAGATGACTCAACAGCAATTGATTATGAAGGTGGAAGAAGCGAACAAGCCATGGCTGATTGGGCAAGATAACAATTGTCTGACCTTAAAATATTCGAACACGTTCAATTGACAGGACAATCAGTTTATGATGAACATTGTAAAGGTAGAAATCTTTGCATTATTAACTTCTTACCAGCTGTCATTGACTCAACCGAACAAGAAAGACAAAATTACCTCAATACAATAAGAGAAGTAGGATTGAGATTTAAAGGAAAGCCATTCAAACTTTTATGGTCACAAGGTGGTGATCAATTTGAACTTTAATAAAAACTTGGAGTTTCAGGTATTGGATATCCATCAGTTGTTGCTGTTTTTGAGACCAAACAAGTTTATGGAAGACTTAAAAGATCATTCAGTTAATAAAATTTGGAGAACTTTTTAAATGATATCATGAAGAACAAAGCCAAATTTTCAAAACTTACACCTTTACCATCATTGAAAACAGTTCAAAAAGTTAAATACATTTCAGAATCATAAGAAGGAAGTCAATAATAAGGTTGTAATGAGCATCAATGTACAGGACCATCAGGTGAATAAAAAGATGAATATGAAGAATTATGATTGATTTTATTTTGATTTTATTAGTTTAAAATTTTATTACAAAAAGATAAGTGTTTTCTATTCAAAAAAAAATATCTCAAAAAATATTGAACTTTTAGAAGATAAATTTGTATTATTAAAAAAAGTTATAAATATCAAATTAACTTTGTCAATTTGAATTAATTTTGAAACCTTTTTAAATTATTAATCATTTTAAAACAAAGTTTTGCTCAAGATTTAAAAAATGTCAATTGCTAACTTAAGATAAGAAAATACTCTTTTACGTCAACGTATCAACGAGTACAAATCTCAAAATATTGGTTTGGGCTTAAGAAAAGAGATTGAGAATTTCTTAACTGAATCCAAAAAAAACATACAGGAAATGAATGAGAGAGCTAAATCAGAACAATAAAAGCATACTCAAAAACTTCATTAAGCAACAAAAAAATACGAGTAAGTACTTAAAGAACAGTTGGCATTGTTGACAGAGAACAAGTAACTCGCTGAGAAGAGAGATGAGCAATAAAAGAACATGACCATTGAAGCTGAGGAAGTAACAAAGGATTACGAACGAAAAATCGCAGAATTTGAGAAGAAAGTCCAACAGAACGTCAAGAAGCTTCAATAATTCAGCACAGGGTCGAACATAATCACAAGATTGATAAAAAACGAGCGATTTTTAACAGCATTAAAAGAGCGTGGATGTAACATTGAGTCATTGGCCAACCAACAATAACTAGAAAACATCGCCCAATAAGTAGAAGAAAAGTAGCAATAAATTTAGGAGGCATAGAAGCGATCATTATTACTGGATGAGGAATTGAGTAAAATGGGCGAGTTATTACAAACGATGAGAGAGTTGATGGAGAATATGCAGAAGGAGAAATAGAATATATTGAAACAAAACGCAGTGTTGAAACAAAAGTTAACTTAAAGTGAGGATTTGGTTGGGAAGTTGTTAGGGGATGAGGTAGCAGAGGGGGATTAAGAGCAAGATTAAGGTCAAGATGATGGGTAATAATAACAGTAACAGAATGCATAAAATGATGATGAGAATCAAGATGATGATGGTTAATAACAACAATAAGAATAAAAATGAAATAAATGATAACTTTTAGTGGTTTATTTTATTTGATAGTTTCATTAATTCAATAATTCATTTTAGATAAAAAAAATGAAAAAACAAAATGTGAATGTACCATTTTTACATACTTATGTATGTATGATGTTTAAAAAATATAAATAAAAGTAAATAAACAAATAAAGAAATTCTCAAATAAGAAAAGAACAAATTTAAATTTTATATTTATTTTATTTATTAAAGCAAACAAGCAGGCACTAATACTTTATAAACAAAAAAAGGAAAACTTACAAAAACCTACAAAACTATTCTTTTTCATTAAACATACAAATCTAATCCTATAATCAATGTCATCATCCGCAACAACATCCTGGTACGGCAAATCCCCAGCCAAACAATTATAGCAACTGTTATAAACCCGCCCCAAACTAACCCAACTCCTTGCAATACCATAATTCATCCAATAACTAAAATCATACAACCCCAAACTGTTATAATTCCTAACCAATAACCCATCAATAATAAGCGAGGCAATAGAATTAATAACTGTACCTCCATTGGAGAGTGACTCGCATGAGAGGAAGTTTAAGTTGCCATTGCAAGTTATCTAAATGATTTAGACGTAAACGACGTGTATTTTGAATGCGTTTTTTAAGGAAAATGTTTAGAAGAGTAATGTGAGTAGTGGTAACAATTTGAGTGGTAGTAACAATAGTAAGAAGTAACTGTATTTGGATCAGATGTTCAATTATTTGGGGAGATTGATGAGTGCTAACAATAGTAATAAGAACAGCTCATAACAAACTTTGCTCCCTTTATTGTCAGGCTACTTTTTCCGCACATGCGTATGCCTAATAAACAACCGTTACAAATAAACCTTAGAATTCATTTACTCACGCCCACATATCTTCAACATCTTAATCCATCATTCCCAATCAATGCCCATCTGCAACACACTTCAATTATTCATCAACCTTGACGTGAATAAATCCATCGGCGAAAGTGACACTATGAAACTGTAGACAAAAAAGTAAGCCATTAAAAAGATTCTATAGAAGATATAAAATTAAAGGAAAATTAGTATGATAGGGCAACAACAACAACAATTTAACAATAATAGTAATAGTAGTAACAGAAGGTAATAGTCATCATCAATAGTAATAGAGAACTTAATGAACGTTCTCATATAAACAATATAAAAATACTACCTGATACAAGATGGCAAGGCATTGATTTAATTACTGACATCATAACAAACTGTCATAACAATGTTATAACTAACAAAATAAAATAATTAACTGTCTTATCCTGCGTTTTCTTTCTTCATATCATTGATCAATTATTACAGCTTCTCGTCATTCAATGCGGATTAGGTTGAGGAGGAAAAGAGAGTGAAGAATTTGGCCAGGTTGTAAAGCCAGCCCATGGTTGTAGGGTTGAGGCAATACTTTTCTATAGCGTTGAATAAAGTCACCAAGGCTTAAGTCATGACACTTTATTAGTACAAATTGTTATAGATGTTGTGTCACTGCATATCTATCTCTAGCGAACAGCTATTGGAAAAGATAAAATAGACTCAATTCTTTGCGCAATTGATCATGCTGTTATTCAAGCATCCCAATAATAATATTTTACACATGCTGATTGAGAAAAGTTTCTTACATGTGTTTATTAGTTAAAGGAAAATTTATTAAAAGTATAAAAAACACCTATTTTGTGAGATCGATATTATTTAACTGACTGCTGGGAAAGTGTTGAGGGAAAATGAATAAACTAAATTGTTTTAAAAATTGAGAAAGTTTGGTGGGTTTGGACATTTCATGAGGATACTCAAGATCTACTCTGGTATTCAAACTACCGAAGAGTCTATCATAACTGCTATCAAGTCAAAAACTTAAATATGGAACAAAATAGCAACATATTTGATCAAACCTTATGAATCGATATGTTTCAAATAATTGGGGACGTATTAAAACCTGCAATAAGGTAAATACCAATAATTTTAAGTAACAAAAAGTGTACAATCCAATACTATCAATTCATTAGAAAGTAATAAAAAGCCATTGACCAACTCTATGATTGAAGAGATTAGAAAGGAAGATGAGTTGTTACCAGTTAAAAAATAGGATGAGAAAAATAATCGAGTGTTATTGTCATAAATGGTGAAGGAGGAAAATATTTTATAAAAGAAAAAGTAAGAATAGTTGTTAAAGTCACCAACGAATAACTTTACTATTGATATCAAGAGTCATCTCAAAGGCAATAGTAATCCTAACGTACCAATTAATACAAAAAATAACAATCAAGAAATCACATAAAAAAATTAACAACCTCAATAACAAAAGTAGATAAAGAAAACATAATCATTCAAAGAATTCATGTCGAAGAAAAAAGTTGAGGCATAACAATAGATTAGGTTGAAAAGATCATTAAGTCATTAGAAAAGATTAAGTGGAAGTAAAGGTAAAATTACAGGAATGTCACCGAAAAAGAATAGTTGGACTGAAAAGTCGTCAGATGAAGGGGATGAGAAGGATAAATCAAATGGAAATAGTAATAATAGGATGAGCAGTTCTGCTGTAGTGCACACTAAAAATGGAAGTGACATGCCTAAGATACCACATTATTCGCAACATGCGTCATTGTCGTCATCATCGGCGTCCCAGGT
>Ga0102832_1002597_pt1 | contig 10706 bp, 6 predicted proteins | sample EBPBio282013_DNA_FD_88942 | JGI IMG/M metagenome (GOLD analysis project Ga0102832, IMG submission 88942) | Wastewater treatment Type I Accumulibacter community from EBPR Bioreactor in Madison, WI, USA - Reactor 2_5/28/2013_ DNA (Illumina Assembly) | ecosystem: Engineered > Bioreactor > EBPR >... | reverse complement strand
ATCGTGATGGAGGACAAGAGCTTCCCCAAGGTCACCAGCCTGATCGCCGGCGGCCGCCAGGACATGGTCCGCATCGAGGAGTTCCAGGGCAAGATCGAGGCCGCCCGCGCGGCGCGCCGCGACAAGGACCTCGTGCTGGTGGCGCGCACCGAGGCGCTGATCGCCGGGCTCGGCCAGGACGAGGCGCTGAAGCGGGCGCGGGCCTACGAGGCGGCCGGCGCCGACCTCGTCCTCGTCCACTCCAAGCAGAAGACGCCCGACGAGATCGAGGCCTTCGCGCGGGCGTGGGATGGCAAGGTGCCGCTGGCGCTGGTGCCGACCGCCTACCCGCAGATGACGGTGGCGCGGGTCCGCGAATTGGCCAAGGTCGGCCTGTTGATCTGGGGAAACCACGCGGTCCGGGCCGCGGTCGGGGCGATGCGCCGGACCTTCGCCCGCATCCGCGCGGACGGCGGCATCCACGGCGTCGAGGCCGACATCGCCTCGGTCGACGACGTGTTCGAGCTGCAGGGCATGGGCCGGGTCAAGGACGACGAGAAGCGCTTCCTGCGCTGAGGCGGAGCCCCTTTACGACGGCCGCCGAATGGCCGAAAACGGAACAGAAGGCCGGAGAGTACGCATGCAGGAAATGTTGGACGAACTGGAGCGCCGCCGCGCGGCCGCCCGCCTCGGCGGCGGCACCCGCCGCATCGAGGCGCAGCATGGCAAGGGCAAGCTGACGGCGCGCGAGCGCATCGACGTGCTGCTCGATCCGGGCTCGTTCGAGGAATACGACATGTTCGTCGAGCATCGCTCGATCGACTTCGGCATGGAGAACCAGAAGATCCCGGGCGACGGCGTGGTGACCGGCCACGGCACGATCAACGGCCGGCTGGTCTACGTCTTCAGCCAGGACTTCACGGTGTTCGGCGGCGCCCTGTCGGGCATGCACGCGGCCAAGATCTGCAAGGTCATGGACATGGCGGCGAAGGTCGGCGCCCCGGTGCTCGGCCTCAACGACTCGGGCGGTGCCCGCATCCAGGAAGGCGTCGACTCGCTGGCCGGCTACGCCGACGTGTTCCAGCGCAACGTGATGTCCTCGGGCGTGATCCCGCAGATCTCGATGGTGATGGGCCCGTGCGCCGGCGGCGCGGTCTACTCGCCGGCCATGACCGACTTCATCTTCATGGTGAAGGACAGCTCGTACATGTTCGTCACCGGTCCCGACGTGGTGAAGACGGTGACCCACGAGACGGTCACCCAGGAAGAGCTGGGCGGCGCGCTGACCCATACCCAGAAGTCGGGTGTCGCCGACCTCGCCTTCGAGAACGACGTCGAGGCACTGCTGCAGCTGCGCCGCTTCGTCGACTTCCTGCCGTCCAACAACCGCGAGAAGGCGCCGCTGCGCCCGACCTCGGACCCGGTCGACCGCGACGACTACTCGCTCGACACGCTGGTGCCGGACAACCCGAACAAGCCGTACGACATCAAGGAGCTGATCCTGAAGGTCGTCGACGAGGGCGACTTCTTCGAGCTGTCGCCGGAGTGGGCGGGCAACATCGTCATCGGCTTCGGCCGCATGAACGGCCGCTCGGTCGGCTTCGTCGCCAACCAGCCGATGGTGCTGGCCGGCTGCCTCGACATCGACAGCTCGCGCAAGGCGGCGCGCTTCGTGCGCTTCTGCGACGCCTTCAACATCCCGATCGTCACCTTCGTCGACGTCCCGGGCTTCCTGCCGGGCACGACGCAGGAGTACGGCGGCATCATCAAGCACGGCGCCAAGCTGCTCTACGCCTACGCCGAGGCGACGGTGCCGAAGGTCACGGTGATCACCCGCAAGGCCTACGGCGGCGCCTACGACGTCATGTCGTCCAAGCACCTGCGCGGCGACGTCAACTACGCCTGGCCGATGGCCGAGATCGCGGTGATGGGCGCCAAGGGCGCGGTCGAGATCATCTTCCGCTCCGACATCGGCGACGCCGACAAGATCGCCCGGCGCACCGAGGAGTACCGCCAGAAGTTCGCCAACCCGTTCGTGGCGGCCAACCGCGGCTTCATCGACGACGTGATCATGCCGCACGGCACGCGCCGGCGGATCTGCAACGCGCTGGCCACGCTCGAGAACAAGAAGCTCGAGAACCCGTGGCGCAAGCACGGCAACCTGCCGCTCTGAGCCGATGGCGGCGCACCTGGCTCCCGAGGAGCGCCTGCGGCGCGGCCGGTACGTGCGATTGCACCTGATCGCCGCGCTGATGACGCTCCTCGTGCTGATCGCCGCCAACGCGATTACCAGCAGCCGCTACCCGTGGTGGCTGTGGGTCCTGACGGCCTGGGTGCCGCTGTTCGCAGCGCACACCGCCTGGGCCAGGGGCCTGTTCGACAGAAAGGAAAGCTGAGCATGGCCGCCAAGAAGAAGGCCGCGAAGAAGACCGCTTCCCGCAAGCCCGTGACCCGGCCGGCCGCCAAGGCCGCCGCGCCGGCGAAGAGCCACCCGCTGTTCGACAAGATCCTGATCGCCAACCGCGGCGAGATCGCCTGCCGCGTCATCCGGACCTGCCGCCGGCTCGGCATCAAGACCGTCGCGGTCTATTCCGAGGCCGACGCCGACGCGCTGCACGTGCGCGAGGCCGACGAGAAGGTGCTGATCGGGCCGCCGCCGTCGACCCAGTCCTACCTGCTGGTCGACAAGATCATCGAGGCCTGCCGCAAGACCGGCGCCCAGGCCGTGCATCCCGGCTACGGCTTCCTGTCGGAGAAGCAGGAGTTCCAGAAGGCGCTGGCCGAGGCCGGCATCGTCTTCATCGGCCCCGACGCGCGCGCCATCCACGCGATGGGCGACAAGATCGAGTCCAAGAAGCTCGCCCAGAAGGCCGGCGTCAGCACCGTGCCGGGCTGGCTGCACGCGCTGAAGAACGCCGACGAGGCGGTCAAGATCGCCAACCAGGTCGGCTACCCGGTGATGATCAAGGCGTCGGCCGGCGGCGGCGGCAAGGGCATGCGCATCGCGTGGAACGACGCCGAGGCGCGCGAGGGCTTCACCTCGGCGACCAACGAGGCCAAGTCGTCGTTCGCCGACGACCGCGTGTTCATCGAGAAGTATGTCGAGGAACCGCGCCACATCGAGATCCAGCTGATCGCCGACGGCAAGGGCAACTGCCTGTACCTGTGGGAGCGCGAGTGCTCGATCCAGCGCCGCCACCAGAAGGTGATCGAGGAGGCGCCCAGCCCGTTCCTCGACGCCAAGACGCGCAAGGCGATGGGCGAGCAGGCCGTCGCGCTGGCCAAGGCGGTCAAGTACAAGAGCGCCGGCACGGTCGAGTTCATCGTCGACAAGAACCGCAAGTTCTACTTCCTCGAGATGAACACCCGCCTGCAGGTCGAGCACCCGGTCACCGAGCTGATCACCGGCCTCGACCTCGTCGAGCTGATGATCCGCGTCGCCGCCGGCGAGCGCCTGCCGCTCGAGCAGAAGGACGTCAAGATGAAGGGCTGGGCGGTCGAGGCGCGGCTCTACGCCGAGGACCCGTTCCGCAACTTCCTGCCCTCGACCGGGCGCCTCGTGAAGTACCAGGAGCCGGCCGCCGGCCCCGACGTGCGCGTCGACACCGGCGTCTACGAGGGCGGCGAGATCTCGATGTTCTACGACCCGATGATCGCCAAGCTGTGCACCTACGGCGCCAACCGGCTCGAGGCGATCGAGCGCATGCGCCGCGCGCTGGACGAGTTCTACGTCCGCGGCGTGTCGCACAACGTGCCGTTCCTCGCCGCGCTGATGGCCCACCCGCGCTTCCGCGAGGGCAGGCTGACCACCAACTTCATCGCCGAGGAGTTCAAGGGCGGCTTCACGGCCGAGCACCTGCCGCCCAAGGACCCGGCGATGCTGGCCGCCGTCGCGGCGGTCGCCGACCGCGTCAAGGCGGCCCGCCTCGGCCCGGTGCAGGCGCACCGCGTCGTGATGCTGAACCGCCAGCCGATGCCGGTCACGGTGACCGGCGGCCACGGCAAGTACACCGTCGACACCGGCGAGCGCTCGATCGCGGTCGAGACGCCGTGGACGCCCGGCGCGCCGCTGATGCACGCCCGGATCGACGGCCAGGACGTGGTCGTGCAGGTCGATGCGCTGGCCTCGGGCTGGCGCCTGATCAACGAGGGCGGCCAGGCCGAGGCGCTGGTGCTGACGCCGCGCCAGGCCGAGCTCTACGCCCTGATGCCGGTCAAGGCGGCGCCCGACACCTCGAAGTTCCTGCTGTCGCCGATGCCCGGCCTGCTGGCCTCCCTGGCGGTGGCCGAGGGCCAGGAGATCAAGGCCGGCGAGGCGCTGGCCGTGGTCGAGGCGATGAAGATGGAGAACGTGCTGCGCGCGGTGCGCGACGGCACGGTCAAGACGCTGCATGCCAAGGCGGGCGACAGCCTGCGGGTCGACCAGAAGATCATCGAGTTCGCCTGACCGGATGCTGCAGGCCCGCCTGACGATCAGCGGCCGCGTCCAGGGCGTCGGCTACCGCGACTGGACGGTGGCGACGGCGCGGCGCCTCGGCATCGCCGGCTGGGTGCGCAACCGCCTCGACGGCTCGGTCGAGGCGCTGGTGGTCGGCGAGGAGGAGGCGGTCGGCCGCATGATCGACGCCTGCCGCGGTGGCCCGACGCTCGCCCGGGTCGACGCCATCGACCTCGACCCGGTCGACCTCGACGTGCTGCCCGAGGGCTTCGAGCAACGGCCGACGGAATAGACGGAAAAGGAAAAGGTCCCTCGCTCCGCTCGGGATGACAGTTTTTGTCGTTGCGACGACTTCCTGTCATCCCGAGCGAACGCGAGGGACCCTTCTTCTTTCGGAGCGCGCGCGTCTCGCGCGCTCATGAGCGGGCCGGAGGCCCGCGCTCCGCCGACGCCGCCCTACACGAACGGCACCGCCTGGGCCTGGAGGTCGACCGCGGCCCAGTCGGCCACGGTGACCGCGAGGTCGTTGGACGCCGCCACCGGGATCGCCGCCAGCGCGCGGTTGACCGGCTGGCCGCCCTTGGTCACGGCCATCGCCTTGACCGTCAGGTTGCGCACCGCGCCGCGGTTGCCGACCCGCACGAGGTTGAGCTCGGGCGAGACGGTGAGGTCGAGGTCGTTGCCCGGGCCGCCGCCCACGCCCTCGATCGACAGGCTGCGCGCCTGGCCCTCGACGATGCGGGCGATCGACAGGCTGAAGGTCTTGTCGGCGCCCGGCGTGAAGCGGACCTGGCTGGCGTCACCGCTGATCGCGATCATGTCCTGGTGCCCCGGCTGCGTGGCGACGCCCTGCAGCTGGATCGAGGCGCCGTCCGGCATGATCGAGTGGTAGTCGTAGGTGCCGTTGCCGGTACCCACGATGGTGCGCGACAGCGCGGTGGCCGCCGGCAGCAGGTGCATGCCCTTCATCAGGTAGCAGGGATGGCTGTCGGGGATTTCCGACAGGATCTTGCCCGCGAACACGCCCGCCCGCTTGCCGTCCGGATCGACCACCTGGAGGTCGGCCGGCGACAGCAGGAAGTCGATCACGAACGAGGTCAGCCCGAACGGCCCGCTGAACGGCAGGTCGTGGTCGGACAGCATGTAGTCGCCGTGGCGCATCATGCCGAGCGTGATGCCGTCCTCGCTGCAGAACTTCACCGAGCTGCTGTTCGAGAAGAAGTCGAAACCGATCTTCCCGTTGGTCCGGCGGAACCGGACCTTGCAGTTCGGCGATTCGGGGTTGTTGCAATCCCAGACGTACAGCTCGACGCCGTCCGGGTCGCTGATCGTCGACGTGCCGTCCGGCGTCAGCTGCGGCGCCGGCCGCCCGTCGGGATAGACGAAGCGGTACGGCATGACGCAGTGCGAGTCGCTCAGCTTGTCGAAGTAGCCGGAGTCCCAGATCTCGCCCGAGGGGATGAAGAACAGGAGCGGCTGGTTCTGCCGGTCGGTGCCGCGCAGGAAGGTCGCCTCGATCTCGCGGTACGACTTCTCGACGCGGTCGATGCCCTCGCGGCCCTGGTCGTGGAAGCTGAGCAGGCTTTCGCGGCTCAGCAGCTTGCCGTGCACGCCGGTCAGCATCTTCTGCACCGACGCCTTGGTGATCGACGGCGAGTCGGTACGGCCCTGCCAGAAGCGGTCGGCGACGAGGCTCGACAGCGACGTGCAGAAGCCGGTCGCCAGCCCGCCGTTCGCCTTGCCCTTCAGGAACTTGTGGTAGAAGCCGTAGTAGGCGGCGGTCAGCACCGGGTGACCGAACACCGGGTCGAGCAGCTCGTGCCAGACCTCGGCGGTGCCGAACGTGTCCTCGTAGGTTCCCCAGTCCGGCAGGCCGTCGCTGAAGTTGGGGAAGCTGAGGTTGTGCTGGCCGTAGCGGAACGGCACCTCGAGGATGCGCGGCTGCGTGCCGGTCCGCGCGTTGCTGACGCGGCCGTCCGGGTTGCGCACCTGGATCGACACCGTCCCGCCATTGCTGCCCGCCCCGCCCGTGCCCGGCACGGTGAAGGTGACCTTGGTGGTGGTGACGCTGGTCGCCGGGATCGAGGCGCCGTTGAACACCACGCTGGCGCCGGTGCGGAAGGCGCGGCCGCTCAGCGTGACCTGCGCGGCCTGGACGATGGCGCCGGGCAGCGCGTCGAGCAGCGGCTTGACGCCGAGGTTGACGCGGTTGCTCTCGGTGCCGTCGTTGCGCCGCACCACCACGACCTGCTCGCCGCCCGAGGTGTCGAGCGGCAGGTTGACCGACAGCGACTCGTCGGGATTGACGGTCGGCGTCAGCACCGTGCTGCCGACCAGCACGCGGTCGGCGGCGGTGAAGCGGCTGCCGCGCACCGTCACCCGGTCGCCCGGGAAGGCCTCGGTCGGGCTGACCTGGGTGATCCACGGACGGGTCATCAGGTCGTCCCACGCCGCCTCGGTGAACTCGAAGAAGGTCACCTCGGCGTCGCTGCCGTTGCCGAACGCGGCCGGGCCCTGCGCGCCGGGCTGGCCCTGCGCGCCGGCATGGCCGTTCTTGGCGCTGGTGCAGGTCTCGCCGTTGCCGCTGCGGCCGCCGCCGCCGCCGGCGCCGCCGGCACCGCCCGGACCGCCGGCCGCGCCGCGGCCGCCCTGGTTCTTGAGCCGGAAGTGCTTGTTCACGACGGTGTTGGCCAGCGTCCCGGTCAGCACGCCGATCGAGATCGAGCCGGCGTTGCCGCCGTTGCCGCCACGGCCGCCGTCGCCGCCGCGACCGCCGTCGCCGCCGTCACCGCCGTCACCCGGATCGGACGTGCAGTGCCAGCCGAAGAACCAGACGCGCTTGCCGCCCGATCCGTCGCCGCCGTGCCCGCCGCGGCCGCCGCGCTGGCCGGCGCCGCCGACGATGCCGTCCTCGCCGTTGAAGTCGAGGTTGGGCAGGCCGGTCATGTTCTTGACCCACATCTCGATGTGCGGCGCGTTGCGGCCGCCGGCGCCGGTGATGCCCGCGCTGCCCGGCTGGCCGTTGCCGCCGTCGAGGCCGTCGCGGCTGTCGGGCTTGGTCTGGATGCCCGAGTAGCTGCGGCCGTTGAGGTCGGGCTCGTCGGCCCGACCGGGCGTCGAGCCGCCGGGACGGCGCCAGGTGATGGCGGCGTTGTTGCCGCAGATCACCGTCTCGGCGATCACGTACAGCGTCGAGACGTTGGGTTCGACCACCAGCTGCTGCTCGGTGAGGTCGAGCGTGCCGGCGATCACCACGGCGCTGTCGATCGGCACGGTGGTCAGCTTCTTGACCTCGGGCGCCGGCTTGGAGGTGCCCGGCCACAGGATCGGCTTGCTGCTGTTCAGCCGGTCGAGCAGGCCGGCATCGATCTCGCTGATCCGGTTGTCGGTGACGGTCAGCAGGTCGGAGGTGCGCAGCGCGCGCCGCGCCACCATCGGCGTGACGGTCGCCGCGGTGGCGGCGGTCGCGGTCGCCGCGGCGGGACCGGCGGTGGTCGCCGCGCCCATCGCGCGCCGGATGCGGATCGCGCCGCCGGCCGCGGTGGTGGCGGCGGCCCCGGTCGTGCCGGTGGCCGCGCCGGCGACCGGCATGGCGAGCTTCTGCAGGAAGGCCGCGCTGTTGCGGTTGGTGACGTGGCTGGCCAGCAGGTCGCGGCGCACCGCGACGTCGGAGGCACGGAACTTCTTCACCACGTCGGCCCAGTTGACGACGGCGCCGGCCGACTTGCGCGGCGCCACCAGCACCTGGCCGCGCGCCAGCGGCGTGCGCTGGCGCACCGGCAGCGTGTCGAGGTCGCTGAGTCGCGTCACGCCGGCGGCGTTCATGATGTCCTTCACATGCTGCAGCCGGGCGTGGCTCTCGTCGGGCAGCAGGTGGACGCGGACCTTGCGCGCCGGGTTGGCGCCCTTGACCACGGCTTCCAGCCGCAACGCTTCCTGCTGGCGCTGCTGGAAGAAGGCCTGGCCGACCGCGCCCTTGCGGATGCTGAGGTCGGCGATCGTGCCGGCGAACGGGAAGGCGCGGCCGTCCATGCCCATGCCGACGCGGAAGCCCAGCGCGCCGACGTTCTGGATCGGGCCGGCTGCGCTGCCGGTGCCGACGGTTGCGCCGTCGATCTCCAGCGTGGTGCGGCCGGTCTCGTCGCGGCTGAAGACGACGCGCTGGGCGACGCCCGGCTTCATCTTGGTGTTGCCGCTGTTGACGGTGACCCAGCCGGCGGCGGTGTGGACCGAGCCGACCAGCTGGCCGTTGGCCTCGATGAACAGCGCGACCGACGGCGTCTGCGCCTCGGCGATGTTCTGGCGCGCCGTGCCGACCTGGGTCGGCGTCACGGTCGCGTCGATGGTGAAGGCCTCCAGCCCGTCGAGATCGCGGTGGCGCGCGATGTCGACCATGCCGTTGGCGAGCGCGATGCCGGCTTCCTTGCCGAGGACCTTGGCGTTGACGCCCTTGGCGATGGTGATTCCGTTCACGGAACCGTCGAACAATCCCTGGTCGTCGCCGTTCAGGCGAAACAGGGTCATGGCTGCAGTCATGGGACACTCCTGTCGATCGTGTGAAGGATCGTCGGAGCTGCGCCGGCTTGGGGTGACGATGACTGTCCGAGTGGTCAGGCGGTCGTGAGGCGCAGACGGCGATCCGGGGAAACACCTCCCTTGCTCGGATCGGCGCCGACTATGAGGACGCGCCCGTGAATCGATTGTGCGGATTGCCACCACGCGAATGCATACCTATGCACCCATCGTGCGCGCGCAAGGATCACCGAATGATCACTTGCGTCGGCGTGTCATCGCGCGCGTGGCGCGGGACCTCTCACGTCACCAGCGCGTCGCGCTGGAACACCTCGTCGAACGTTTCGGCCAGTGCAACGTCGAGGTCGGCCATCGTCACCGGCAGGCCGAGGTCGACCAGCGAGGTGACGCCGTGGCCGGCGATGCCGCACGGCACGATGCCGTCGTAGTGCGAGAGGTCGGGCTCGACGTTGATCGACAGTCCGTGGAACGACACCCAGTGGCGGATGCGCACGCCGATCGCGGCGATCTTGTCCTCGCGCGGGCTGCCGTCGAGGAGCGGCGGCTTGTCGGGCCGCGTCACCCAGACGCCGACCCGGCCGGCGCGACGCTCGGCGGTGACGGCGAAGCGGGCCAGGGTGCGGATCGTCCAGTCCTCGAGGTCGGAGACGAAGCGCCGCACGTCGGCGCGGCGCGCCCGCAGGTCGAGCATGACGTAGACCACCCGCTGGCCGGGGCCGTGGTAGGTGTACTGGCCGCCGCGGCCGGCGACGTGGACCGGGAAGCGCATCGGCTCCAGCAGGTCCTGCTCCCGGGCGCTGGTTCCTGCGGTGTAGAGCGGCGGGTGCTCGAGCAGCCAGACCAGTTCGCGGGCGCGGCCCGCCCGGATGTCGGCGACCCGCGCCTCCATCAGGGCCAGGGACTCGGGGTAGGGGACCGGGTCCGTCGAAATGCGCCATTCGGGCTGGGTCATTGTGGCAAAATCGGCGCAGGCGGGGTTTCGCGCAAGGGGACGCGTTTTGGTCCCCCGACGGCTCCGACTTGCCTTGCCACTGGGGTGCCTATTTGGTATCCCCCGCCGCATCGACCGGCGCGGCCATGGCGGAATTGGTAGACGCGCTAGCTTGAGGTGCTAGTGCCGCGAGGCGTGGAAGTTCGAGTCTTCTTGGCCGCACCAAACTTGCCGGTTCGATCGAAAAGGTGACGTTGCCGCCCATTGGGGCCCCGGAGACCGGGATCCCCCAATTGGCGGCCCTTTTTGTTGGGGAGGCCCGCAGGCCGGCTCGGACCGGCCGCGGAACGACGGGGGGAGGCTTTCGTGGCTGACGAACTGACCGAAAGCGCGCTCCGCTATCACCGAATCCCGCGACCCGGAAAGATCGAGGTCGTCCCGACCAAGCCGCTGGCGACCCAGCGCGACCTGTCGCTGGCCTACTCGCCGGGCGTCGCCGCCGCCTGCAACGAGATCGTCCGCGACCCCGCCACCGCCGCCGAGCTGACCAGCCGGGCCAACCTGGTCGCCGTGGTGACCAACGGCACCGCCGTCCTGGGGCTGGGGGCGATCGGCCCGCTGGCCGCCAAGCCGGTGATGGAAGGCAAGGGCGTGCTGTTCAAGAAGTTCGCCAACATCGACGTCTTCGATCTCGAGCTGGCCGAGCTCGACCAGGAGCGGCTGGTCGAGGTCGTGGCGGCGCTCGAGCCGACCTTCGGCGGCATCAACCTCGAGGACATCAAGGCGCCGGAGTGCTTCTACGTCGAGCAGAAGCTGCGCGAGCGC
>Ga0102832_1002596_pt1 | contig 10708 bp, 7 predicted proteins | sample EBPBio282013_DNA_FD_88942 | JGI IMG/M metagenome (GOLD analysis project Ga0102832, IMG submission 88942) | Wastewater treatment Type I Accumulibacter community from EBPR Bioreactor in Madison, WI, USA - Reactor 2_5/28/2013_ DNA (Illumina Assembly) | ecosystem: Engineered > Bioreactor > EBPR >... | reverse complement strand
AATTAAAAATACTTCTCAGTAAATACTTAACAAAATATTGATAAATAAATTATCAACCATACTTTATCACACTTTATATTTAGCAAAAAACTCCTCCCACATATCCAACTGTCTATCACTAAACCTCTCCATCTCTATCGCAAACTCCACTATCAACCTACCCTATGAACTGAATCCCTTATTAGCTATCACTATCTTACTATTCTTTGTCGTCAACTACTTCCTCTACACCTTTATCTACTCCCCACTCAAATGACTAAATGTCCTACTAAACCCAAATATTGACTACTACAAACTTATCTTCATCCTATACACTAAATCCTTTCCTTGTCTTCTCCATCTCTCACTTCCTATCTCCTATAAATGAATCAAAAAATCTGATAAGAAAAAATTATCGAAGAGATAATGTACGATTACGAAGTTTATCTCGCATAAAACTTGTTTTGGTAAATAATATCACTCTTTTTTTAACATCAGATTATTCAAGTATAAATCTGAAAATTTTCGATTCAATTATTTGTCTTAAATTCTAAGAAAACGAAATCTTTGACCATCAACTTTAATTTTTAATAAAAAATCAAAATGAAATTAATGTAATTAAAGACTTAAATTTGCATTAAAAAATCAGGAAAACATTGAATAGAAACATTACGTTAAAGACCTTAATTAATCTCAATAATATTGTTAAATAGATATGAAATTAACATTTCGATTTTCTAACCCATATCTTTTGAGATAAATCTAATTTTGCAATTAAATTTACAATAATTTTTCATAGAAGCAATGACTTTAAATCCGTTAATCAATTATACATGATCTAATTGAAATTCTTTAATCTTTATTTTTAAAAAGCATCGATTGGCCATTTTATCATTGATTAAACAAAAAAAACTAAGATAACTTATAAAAAAGATTCTCTACGAGGGTAGAAATCAAATATAATAATTTTATTCAATCTCAATTATAAAATGTAAAAACCTAATACCAAAAGATCTACCCGACCTATCGAACAGTACAAAACTTCTATTTTTCTTTCTTATTTTATTTTTATCCTTAATTTAGGTAAGAAGTTCGATTGACAACTGCTCCAGTAAGAGATCGAACCAAATATGCTGACTTTTATAAGACAAGTAATCTCTAACTACCAATCATTAAAGGTAAAAATAATTTGCCAAGGGAGCAAGTTATAGTATCAAGAGATATCAAAAGGACAACTCTTAGAAAAGAGGAATCCTCTAAAATTTAACATGATTCTTATGATACTCACAAAAGACCTCAAACTTCAAAAGGATCTCGTAATTGTAAAAAACACTAATCATAATATCACTAATAAGGTGAAGACGATTTAGTAATCACTTCTATGCATGATAAAATTTAGAATGTTAAAAAAAATTAATTAGAACCATCGAAATGAAGTTCATTGACAAAAGATTAGAATAATTTCAATCATCTCTATATTACTTTAATAAATTCTCTTAATCTTTACTTAAACTATATTTTAAGTTTGCCAAGCGAAATATTCCCATTTATTAAAGCAAAAAAAAAAGTTGTCTTTGATAATTTATTTTTATTGATAAAAAATGAATAGAAAGTAAAAGAAAATTGTGAATATAAATCAGTGAGCTTTTTTACCTTGAATAATACCAAAATTAAAATCGTTAGAAAATTTTTTGGAGTAAAAAGTTTTCTTGTAGTTTTACATTAAATTAGATATATTAGAACCTCCTGTAATTTTCGGTAGGTATCCTTACTCTTAAGTTTTCTATAAATTGTTTTTTGAGCCATAATTTTTATTATGTTTGCTAAGAGTTTTTTTCTAAATTTAAAAAATAAATACTTTGTTTTCATTTTATGCTTATTAACTTTTTTATTTTGTATAACTTCCATTAGATTGTTTCATTGTAAAAAATGTTGAACGAAAATCTTTTGGATTAAGATTTGCTAAATTTTAGACTTGATTGGCATACTAAGAGAAATAATCATGTTTCAAAGCCTGTTCGGCCGTTATTCTTTAATTAGGGTCATAAGCAAGTAGTTTTAAAAGAATATCTTTAAGATCATTAGGACAACCAGAAGGAAGCAGTTTTTACAAGCCAATACCTTTTTTCTGGGGGAAATTAATTTCCATGTGGGATGCTTGATTTTTAAATCTTTCTAAAACTTAGGGTCTTGGTGTACCAAGAATGTTATTAATTCTATGAATTTGATCAAGCTAATCTTTTCCAGGAAACAAAGGTTTTTTCGTTATTAGCTCAAATAATACACACCCATAACCCCAAACATCCATTTTTTAATTGTAATATCCATCAGTCATTAAACATTAAGGTGCTCTGTACCATCTGGTCGAAATATAATCAGTGTAGGGAGCTGGACTATGACGTCCTTTACATGAGCCTAAATCTGCTACCTTAACTAAATTTCCTTTAATCAAAATATTTTAAGGTTTAATATCTCTATGAAAAATACCCTTTCGATGCATAAATTATAAAGCTCTAAGAACTTGAAACATGTAGAACTTGATTTTTTGGTAAGTGAGAGGATTTTTTTTATTCTTTAAAGCTTAATACAAATTCATATCCATCAGTTCAAAAACTAAAGCAAGTTTTCCTGAGATTAATAAGACTAGTACCTGATGGTTAGTCATAAAGAGCTTAGATCATTTTAATGATGTTTTAATGACTTGACAGAATGTTGAGTGCTTGGATTTCTTTTAATTTTTTAACTTTTTCTAATGTGTCGAATTTTTTCTTCATACACTTGATGGCGACATATTTTCCAGTTTTTAATGAAAGTGCAGTAAAAACGACAGAAAAAGTACCACTTCCTTTTTCGTACTCTAATTTATATTGGTCCATTATGAAAACAAAATGTTTTTCGATAAATAAAAATAAAATGTAATAAGTTATAAAGAATTTGATTGATTATAAAAATTGGAGATTTATAAATAATCAGTTGATTTCATTTTAAAGTATTTAATGATATTATCATGATTGATTTATTTTTAAAAATTGGATTGCATTATATTTAAATTTGACAAATTTATGAGTGTTTTCCCTTATTTAAATTGCTCTAATAAAATAAAAAGTTAGCAAATCAGTTATAAACCATATACTTTCCGGTAGCACTGAACTTTTTATATCCCTTGATGACTTTATCAATAGCCTCAATAAGATCTTTTTAGGTGATGGCTTTTCTTCTTGCTCTGATGGCAAACATACCTGCTTCAGTACATACTGATCTAAGCTCAGCCCCTGTTGTATTTGGACAAAGTCTGGCAAGTAATTCGTATCTGATGCCTTTTTCAACTGACATATGTTTAGCGTGAATTTTAAAGATATGAACTCTACCTTCCAAATCTGGAAGACCAAACTCTATTTTTCTATCAATTCTACCAGGTCTCATAAGAGCAGGGTCCAATGTATCTGGTCTATTTGTTGCCATTAAAACTTTGATATTGCCTCTTGACTCAAATCCATCCATTTGGTTGACGATTTCAAGCATGGTTCTTTGAACTTCATGATCACCTCCTGAACCATCATCAAAACGAGCTCCTCCGATGGCATCGACTTAGTCGAAGAATATTATACATGCTTTTTTTGTTCTTGCCATTTGGAAAATTTATCTTACCATTCTTGCACCTTCTCCGACATATTTTTGAACCAATTAAGATCCGATAACTCTGATGAAAGAAGCATCAGTTCTATTTGCTACTGCCCTTGCTGTCAAAGTTTTTCCGGTTCCTGGAGGTCCATAGAGAAGAACTCCTTTTGGTGGATCGATACCAAGGTCAATAAATTTTTGAGGTGTTAAAAGAGGCATTTAAACAACTTATCTTAACTTTTCTAATTGTTATTTGCAACCACCAATATCGTTATAAGTGACATCCGGTTTATCTTAAACCGTCATCATTGTAACAGTAGCGTCAATCTTAGCGGGTAATGGCATTTGGATCATATATTTTTGTCTGTCAACTCCAACTCTCATTCCTTATTAAACATCAGTGGGTGATAATTTTTCACTAAGTTTTACAACAAATTTAGCGATCTGTTTGATATGAATGACATATTTTGATTATTTTTCATCTTTAATAATTTTGTTGCATCTTGCGACTTGTAAAGGTTGTTAGGTAGCTGCTTTAGAATCCGATGCCAAATTCCATTGTGCAGGAAGAGACATTCCAGTGTCAAGTTACTTGATGCCTAATTTATTTTACACGAATACCTGTTAATTTATTTATCTTTTCAACCATTTATCTGTTCTATTCCTCAAGTTTTTTAATTGATTAGGCATAAGGGCCCATTCCGTAGGCTTTGAAAAGATTAATTTCTGCTTCATCCAGAGGAATGTATCTTTTCTCCTTTTTTTCTTAACTCATTAGGATTTAAAAATAATTTAAAAATAATTTTCAATATTAATTCCTTTAACATTTTACGTTATTATAACAAGGTTAGAAAACTTAAGTTTCATCTATAATTTCGTAATTTTTATGGAAATTTTTTCGAAAAGAATTAAAATGAAAGATAAAATTAGAAGCTAGAAAATAATTTTACTTCAGAATTATCTGGAATGAAGATATTTGACTGATAGAAAAAAATAAAATTGTTTACGTTTCTTATATTCGATTTTAATTACATTTTTGTGTATAATATAAAGGTAGCAAAAATAAAGAAAGAATTGTAAACTATAAAACATGTCTAAAAATGGTGAAATTTTCATCAACAATGATGAAGGAAATGATCAAACGACTCCTGAGGAAATCAAATATATCCACAATACTGAATCAGATGATTACATCAGCCAGTTTTTATGGTAAGAAGGATCACAAGAAATGAGCCGAGGACTTCATGAATCAGCTCCAGTTTTTCTGTAACAAATCCACTAAACAAACGATTAGAATCAAGAGAAACCATAAAACCACAAAAAGAAAGGCAAAAGATAAAAATCTCTTTTCCACAATTTTCAAAAACATCTTGTTATAACATTAAAAAAAATTGTCAGAATCAAAGCACGAACAGAAGATGGTCTTGTAGGCAAAGTGGCTTAAGAAATGTGGGACATATTTTTGAAGTCTCATCTCTACACAAAGACAATTTTGCACATTCTTTATGGTGCATAACAATAGTAAGAGGAATGCTCTTTTACAAGCTCCATGCTAAACAGATTTGGGTTTGTTGACCTCTTTAATAAATATTCAGAGGATTTAGTTAAGGATGTCCAAAAATATTTAAGGTAAGAAACAGTAAAAGCAATAAAAAGAGTCAACATTAAGCAATACCTCATAAAACGTCGACTTTCCAAAGCCTAGGAATTTGAAGACTATTTAAGTGAATTTATTTAGGAGCTTTCCTAAGGTCCAATCAAAAGAAGAATTCCAAAATAGAAGAAAAAAGCATTAAAAGCATACATACAGTCTCAAAAGAAAAACAAATTACTAACAAATGGTCAGATTTAATCGCATTCATGAAGGTTAAAAATTAAATAATAAGAAGAAATTTTGATAGAAATTAAAGCTGACGTCAAAATATGAATAAAAATTTTATTTATTCTGATCATAATTGATACATTACGTTTCATATTTATATTTTTCTTTGATATTTTTTGCCCTCTTATAAACCGAATAAACTTCTTTTTTATTATTATTAAAATCTATCTTTTTCATGCTCAAAGTTATTCCTCTTTCAACAGCTGTTGGATCTCGAATTTATCTTTTTCGTCAGTATAAACGAATTGTTTTTGAGGTCTGAAAGTTTTTTAGAGCTATTGGATTATTTAAAGTCGAGTTTCTATATCGAGGTGTAATTCCTGATTGACTTCGATATTATTGTACAAGATTTTCAGAATATTGTCTTAAAAAATGATCTTTATGTGAGGATTTTTCTTTTCGAAAACAGCAGGAAAATAAGGCAGAACGTTTTTTATCGACTAGTCATACGAATGAATTTAAGATCTTAAATCCTAGCTTTCGCTCTTCCAATCATAAAGATTATTGTTTAAGACCAAGTACTATTTTTTAAAATTGTTCAATCTTCTTTTGATGATTCTCTTTTATTAAACCTTATCAGCTTGCTTTTTCTCTGTCATATCTTAATTTTTATCTCAATCCAATTTTTAGAATCTATTTGAACTCTATATGAATTTGATAAACCAAATTTCTTACATTTTGTTTTCAAATTCAATAGAAGTTTTTAAATCATACTTGAAAGAGTATTAAAAATATTGAGAGTTAAAAAGTTAAAAAAATAAAGAACACTCGATAATTTGTCGATTTATTTAAAGAAATATTTCATAAGTATTGGATCATTAAAGTCTTTAAATTTCCAAAATAGATTTACTTGAAAATTGGGTCTAAATTTAAGTAAGAATTGAACTTAAAAATACAAAAATCAAGAGAAATTCCATTAGGTCGTCAGTTATATTGAGATGGGTTGTAATCAGCCACGTTTCCATAACGATATTAGTATTTACTTCCAGAAATAACATTACTGAAATTATCTTAGTTTACTCTGTTTATAAAAGTTGGTTGCTCAGTAGCATAATTTGAATAGGTAACTTGACTTTGCTGGAAATTAAGTGGTTCTCTGTATGAAGTTGCCCCGATGAATGAAGGATTGTTACCACTTACCGATTGCACATTCGAAACTCCCAAAGTACTTCCACCAACGACTGTAGGGGCAGTCGAAAGATATCTGCGAGATCCAAGGTCAACATATCCGACAGGTAAATTCGGACTGTTAACTTATGATGCGACATATTTATACAACAAGTCTGACTGGATAGGTCGGTATTCGGCATCTGGTCTGACTGCCACACCTTGACTTTATAAAACTACTCTACTTTGTCCCTTTATTGATCTCCAATCTTAATTTTGAGGGTAATGAACTATTTGCCTTGAATATCAATATTTTTACTTTTAAATTGGCACATATTCGATTCTTTTTACTTTCTTCTCAATAGGCACGATTTCTACTTTCTTTTCAGGGATGATTTCCTTGTAATACTGAGTAATTTTTTAGACTGCATAATAATCCTGTTTAACTACTTCTCTGGGGACTGTTTACACTACTTTTCTTTCTTGATAATCAACTACTTTTCTAGTTTTAGGTACCATCTCGGTATATGTTCTTGTTTAGTAATCGATCACTTTTTTTTAATAAGGAACATATTCAATTCTGCTTTGTCCTGAATTTATGTGTAAAAATACCTTTTACGACTTATCCTTATTTTACTCTTGATCCAGTGAATTGACTGACTTGGTCTGTGGTGAATCTACTTTGGTTATAAGTATTAACGCTCGATCCTGTATAAACATGTTTATTGGGAATGGAATATGAAGAATATTCACTACTTTGTCCATTCATGTTTGATAAGGATGGATCCATAGTCACATATGAATGTTAGTATGTCGTGATGGGATTTTTAGATGGAGAAGTTACTCGAGAACCTCTTATTGACATCTTATAAAATGTTTGTTAATTTGTTATAAACAACCGATTTTATTTCATCCCTTAATTTTATCCAAATATTTCAAATCCTTTCATTTCTAATCTTATCACTAAAAAATGAATTTGTTCGAAAATATACATAAACTCTATCATTCTTTTCTTTGGCAAAATTTAGTATCTTTTCTCAACCTAAGACTTACAGCAATATTGCCATTATATTCAACGGAATCAGAACATCTGAAATAAAAGAAAATCCTTACATTTTCCAATCGAACGTAAAGTGAAAATCATCATAATGACTTGGTTTTTAGAAGATACAACTTCGTTAACATCACCAGGTTGGGATGATACTGTATCAAATCCATCTTTTAATAAAATAAAAATATTACATTTCTTTAAGAATCTCTTTTCGTTTAGAATAGCGATAGCATTGACGATGAGCAAAATAGATTAGAGAAGAGTTAATATCATATTTTTGACTGAGTTTTTTTATTTTATCTCTCAAATTTTGTTTATTGATTATTTTTTGAATTATAAAATCTTTACTTTCTTTAAGTTACCACGATTAGTTAAAATATTCATTTTTCATTAAAGTTTTAAAACAAACATGAAAAAAGGTTCAGTTTAAAAAAAGCGAAGCAATCCAGGAGACTTTCTAAAACAATCATTAGGGAAACTCGTCGAAATAAAACTAAATGATAATGAGACATTTTTTCGTGGTACATTAAATTGTTTAGATGGAACTATGAACATATTATTGACAAATGCAAAAGAAATAGTAAAAGGTGAAACAAAAATGGAATTTAAGTAAATTTTAATTAGAGGTAACAATGTCATGTACATGAAAAAGGCATTCTGATTTAACAAAAAAGGTCTAAAAACGCAAGATCTATAATTTTTTATTTATTGAGTTGCATTATTGAACATAAGTTAAAATGAAATAAAGATCTTTTTTTTATATAATTAAAGATTTATTGACGATCATATGTTATCAAAGGTCTTAAAAAGCTTCTTCAGCATAACCCCCAACGTTTGGGTTAATAAATACACCAAGGTTATCTGTCAAGGTATGACTGGAAATCAAGGAACTTTCCAAACTCAACAAGCTTTGGATTATGGAACAAAAATGGTCGGTGGTGTCTCACCAAAGAAAGCTGGAACAACTCACCTCGGTCTTCCAGTTTTTAAAAATTGTTAATAAGCTAAAAAACAAACTGAATGCAACGCCTCAGTCATATACGTCCCACCTCCAGGGGCTGCTGATGCCATCTTAGAAGCTATTAATGCATAAATCGAACTTGTTGTTGTAATTACCGATGGTACATTTTTATTAATATTTCAGGTATTCCTCAACATGATATGATAAAAGTAAAGCACGCTTTAAGATCCCAAACCAAAACCAGAGTTATTGGTCCAAATTGTCCAGGTATTATTAAGCCAGACGAATGCAAAATTGGTATTATGCCAGGATATATTCACAAGCAAGGAAAAATCGGTATCGTCTCAAGATCAGGAACTTTAACTTATGAGGCTGTTGACCAAACCACCAAGGCTGGTTTAGGACAATCTACAGTTGTTGGTATTGGAGGTGATCCATTCAATGGAACTAATTTCATCGATGTTCTTGAAAAATTCGTTGTTGATCCTGAAACTTAAGGTATTGTCATGATCGGATAAATCGGAGGATAAGCCTAAGAAATGGCTGCCGATTGGTTAAAGAAAAACAATAAAAAGAACAAACCAGTTGTCGGATTTATTGCAGGATTAACTGCTCCACCAGAAAGAAGAATGGGTCATGCTGGTGCCATTGTTCAAAAAGGAAAGGGAGATGCTCAAAGCAAAATCAAAGCTTTGGAAGATGCAGGTATCGTCGTTTCAAAATCCCCATCATTGATTGGAAAATATATGTACGAACAAATGAAAAAACACAACCTCGTATGAGATTTTCATATAAAGTTTGATGACTTTCTTTGTTATTTTTACAAAAAATGAATTCATTTTTTATCAGATTTTATATTGTATTCTGTCATTATGAAGTATTCTTTATGAAAGTAAAGGGACTTTTCTTAGAGAATAATTATTTTGAAAATAAAACGACAAAATATTGAGGACTAATTTTTACATTAATAAAACTTTAATGCAATAAAAATAAAGAAATTGCAGATCAATTTATGTTTTCATTTAGCTCTCTCTAAAATTGTTAAAAGAAGTGGTCTATCAGGTTCTGGCTTGTCGATACCCAACTTAAGAGCAAGCACTTATCTTTTGACTTAATCTCTCATATTGGCTTCAGATGCAAACACACAATTAGTGTAGTCCATATTATAAAATTGGAAGAACTCCTTTATGAGCATAATAAATTATTTGCCATATGGTTTATCATGAAGAGCTTGACATTTAACGTTTTCCCAATCGAATGGAGATACCTTAATAAAAAAATAAACATACTTTTTTTTAATTGCCGGGCTCGTCAACTACTTTAAAGACACTGGAGCGTATTTGTGCCCTGATATTTGAAAGGATGCCGTTAGCTTCGAGAGTTTGAATGACAAGATTTTTAAGTTCGTTGAGTTATTACATAGGTTTGAAAATTTGAAAATTATAATCGAAATTTAGAAGGGTAATATTTTGACAAGGCGACAATAGAGAAAATGATTTTTTAATTAAATTATTAAAATAAATTAATATTTATCACTAATGGGTAGAGTCAGAACTAAAACAGTCAAAAGAGCCGCCAAGGTCCTCCTCGAAAAACACTATCAAAAACTTACCAACGACTTCCATATCAACAAAAGAATCCTTTCCGAAGTCGCTAAAGTCCCAACCAAAAGACTTAGAAATAAAATTGCAGGCTTTGCCACCCACTTAGTTAAAAGAATTCAAAAAGGTCCTGTCAAGGGAATTTCTCTTAAAGTTCAATAAGAAGAAAGAGAAAGAAGACTTGATTGGGTTCCAAAACAATCCGAAATCCAAACTGACAAGGTTAACATCGATAATGAAACCTCACAAATGTTGAAAAACAGATTCGGAGAAGATTTCTTCAACCAAGTTCAAGGAAATCTCGAAATCAGAGTTCAAGAACAAAGAAGAACTCAAAAGACTGACAAGAGAAGAGGAGGAAAGGGTGATAAAAGACCAAGACAATAAAAGAAAGAAGAACAACCAGCTGCCACTACTGAACAACCAGCCGGTCAAGCTGCTCAAGAAAAGCCAGCTGAAAAGAAGAGAGAACCAAGAAGAAGAGGACCAAGAGAAGGTCAATAATG
>Ga0102832_1002595_pt1 | contig 10722 bp, 9 predicted proteins | sample EBPBio282013_DNA_FD_88942 | JGI IMG/M metagenome (GOLD analysis project Ga0102832, IMG submission 88942) | Wastewater treatment Type I Accumulibacter community from EBPR Bioreactor in Madison, WI, USA - Reactor 2_5/28/2013_ DNA (Illumina Assembly) | ecosystem: Engineered > Bioreactor > EBPR >... | reverse complement strand
ACCCCAACCCCAAATCGAATAGAATTTAATAGCTCAAATCTTTGGATTTTAAAAATTAATGCCTAAAAAATTAAATCATACATAAATTTGTATAATTAATAAGCAAAATGTTATAAAAGAAGCAATCAACAAAAAGTACGACCATTATTAAATATAGACTGGGCCGAATTATCAGACGAGTCATAATCTTACTCTTCAGACGAAGGTGAAAAGCATGAAGGTCATCATCACCATCATCATCACAGTCACCAAGGAAAACATCACGAACATCACGAACATCATCAAGAACATAAAAAACACGAAGTCCATTAAAACAGACCCAAATAACCAAAAGCTTAATTCAATCTCGAAAGACACAGTAATTACATTCATTTATTTCTTAGTCTAAAAACAGCTGAAACTTTTGTAAGAACTCGAATTGCAATAAAGAACCGAAGTTTGGCTCAATATCGAATGCGACGATAAGTAACTCATGGATAAACATATCAAAAAAATCAAACACGATCTTATTGATTTCCCTGATAAAGTTAAACTTGTCTTCCCCAATAAATTTGACCCAACTATTTGGGATATCAAAGTATCCATGGAACAAGCCTTCATTTGTCTTTAACATGGAATCGATCCTTAAAGAAAATTAATCGTAAGTATCTCACCAAGACATGCCCCCAGACAAAGAGATGATTATGAAGGAGGTAGAAGAAATTATCGTGATAACGATGAAAACGGTGAGAGAAGACGTGGAAGAGGAGGCAGGGGAGGTCGTGGTCGTGGAAGAAGAGACTATGGAGGTGAAGAAAGAGGCTAAAGATAATAAAGATTTGAAGGCAGAAGATAATATAGAGGCAGAGGAAGAGGCGGAAGAGATCGTCATGATAGAGGTGAAGACAGAGGAGATCGAAATAATTAAGAGGGCGATAGAAGAGAAAGAAGAGTTTACAAAGACAAGGAAACCGGTAGATTACCAGAAAATAAGAAACAAACTTAATTAAAGCAAATTGAAGATAAATAAAGTAAATTTTAATTTAAAATCAGGACAATATTCTAAAAGAGAAGCCTAATTCAAAGGTATGCAGTTAGGAAATTTCAGAAATAAGCCAAAAGTATAACATGTCGAATAACCAGTCGTAGTTCCTGCCGAATAATAACAAAAAGTTTAAGAACCTAAGGTTGAAGAAAAAGAAGAAAGAGAAGAAAAACATCACGGTCACCATCACCATCATGGTCACCATAAAGGAGGAAATAGAGTATAACCAAAGAATCCAATAAAAAAAGTTGATGTCAATAACTTAGATGATTTGAGAGGCGATATGAAAAAAGTCGAACCAATCAAGTTGGCTCCTCAAAGTGTCTACCAATAGTTAGCTGAAACTCCAAAATAACAAGAGAAAATCTAACACATCAATGATGTTTAAGCACAAAGATTAGCAGCTTAGAAAAATAAAACTTCTGAAGTTAAAAGCGAATAAAAAAGTTAAACAAATGAAACCAAAGCCTAATAAAGAGAGAAGTAATCTTATCAAAATGATCGTCATCGAGGACATAATGATCGTCATGGAGGAAGACAACATTACAATAATGATCGTAGATCTGATAACAGAGGTCAATATGAAAACCGAGGAGGTAGAAACAATTATTACGAGAAAAGATAAAATCGTGATTATGGAGAGAAACGTGGAGAATAAAAAGACAGAAACAAAGAAGATAATGTGAACAAAAAATAAGATCGTTTCTACGATGATAAGTATGAAAAAAGAGAGGACAACAGAAGAGGTGGCCGTGGAGGATATCATAACAACAGATAACGCAATTATGACAATCGGGACAGAAACTATCAAAATAGAGAAAGAAACTACGATCGAGAAAATATTGAAGGAAATAATTAAAATCGGGAGACAAGAAAGTATCAAGACAGAGACTATGGAAATAGATAGTACGAAAATAGGGATAAAAAGAACTACCAACCTAGAAACAGAGACGATAATCGCTAACCTAGACAGTAAGATGGAGGAAAGAAAAAATATTACTCCAAAAATTAATCCAGAGAGGACAAGCATGTAGCTAAAGATGAAGCTCCTAAAAAAGACAAAAATGTCATCAAATCCAGCAATACTTTTGATATGCTCGATGTTGACAGTGACGACAGTCAAGAACAATGAGGAAGGAAAGGAAATTTTTCAATTCATTTACATGATTTGCATGGTTACCTTAAATTATTAATCAACTTAAATTTTTATTAAAATAGATTGCAATCATTCTTAAAAAGGTTTTTATTGTTACAAAAAAATATCCTTAAAAAAAGGCGAATAAGACCTTATACAAAACACGATAAATCAAACCATTTGGACCATAGCTTCGTTTCCAGGGCCAGTTCCAACCCAAGATACTGGAATTCCTAAGTTCTTTTAAATAAATCTGATGTAATCAATAGCTTCTTTTGGTAAATCTTAAGCCTTAGTAATTTTAGAAATATCTTTTTGCCATCCTTTTAATGTGGCATATTTAATTTCTACTTTTTGGAAGTGTTAAAGGTTTCCGGGAATACTTTCGATTTGTTTTCCGTTGAGCCAATATTACATACCGACCTTAATTTCTGGTAACTCATCAAGAATATCAAGTTTTGTAAGGTTTAATGAATGATATCCATTGATCATATGAGTGTATCGAACAAGATTTAAGTCAAGCCATCCACATCTTCTGGGTCTTCCTGTGGTGGTTCCGAATTCATGACCTCTTTTTCTTAATCCTTCACCAATTTCATCATTCAATTCTGATGGGAATGGTCCTTCACCAACTCTTGTTGTATAAGCTTTTGTAACACCAATGATGGTTTCAATTTTATCGGGGCTGAGTCCCAAACCAGTTGAAGCTCCACCAATGGATGTGCTTGATGATGTAACATAAGGATAAGTTCCAAGATCAATATCCAACAAAGTGGCGTTAGCTCCTTCGATCAAAATTCTTTTTCCTTCTCTGTAATTTCTATTGATCCATCCGACTGATTCAACAATCATTTGTCTTTGCATCATAAGATCTCTGTAAAATTTCAACTCATTAAGTTCTCTTTCAATTTGTTAATCTGATCTTTTTGGGTAGAAAGTTCCCATTCTGCGATATTTTCTAACAAATCCTTCCCAATCCAATAAATCTCCAACTCTGAGTCCATATCTTTGGATTTTAGCTGCATAAGTTGGTCCAATACCTTTCTTTGTGGTTCCTAAGTTTTGCTTTGACTCATGAGAGGCATCTTCTTCAATTTGGTACTCTGTTACGATATGAGCTCTGTCAGAAACGAACATTCTTCCATCATATGAGAGATCTCTTGAATCGAGTTGAGACAGTTATTTGAACATACCAGGAATATTTACGACTACACCATTACCAAGAAGATTTTGAGTTTGTTTAGAAACAATTGAACTTGGGACAAGATGGAAAGCATATTTTTGACCATCTTTAACAATGGTATGACCAGCATTAGCACCTCCATTGAAACGGGCGCTGATGTTATAATGATCAGACAACATACCGACAAGTTTACCTTTTCCTTAATCTCCCCATTGAGATCCTAAAACAGCGGTGACTCTCGCTTTAAGTCCATTAATGCATTTAGTAACACTCATGTTTTGTCAACTTAATAATAAAATCTTAATTATACAAATTTTTATTTACAGTTAAAAAAGAGAAATGAACGAACAGCAATTGGCCGAAGTTTATTAAATGGTTGATAGCGTTCCTTTTTCAAGACAGAAAAAAAATATTGGTAGGGACTTTTCTGATGCCTTAATGATGGCAGAACTCATCCATAATTATTATCCGAAAAAAGTCTAACTTCATAATTACCCTGCAACAAATACTTTATCGAAAAAGATATAAAATTGGAACACATTGAATAATAAAGTTTTGAAAAAGCTTGGTATTGGATTGAGCTCGCAGTAGATTTCATAGATTGCAAATGTGAAGCCTTTAGCAATTTAGAAAGTTTTATACAGGTTTTTGACAAAATACTAAAGGCCATAATAATAAGTTAGGATTTCGAACAGATTTTAAAACAATGGGTAAAACACAAGATTAGGATAGAATGAAAACACAGTAGGAAAGTCAAGAGCTTCAGGTTTCGGTTTATCTTTACCGAACAAGAGAGGGCAAATGATAAATGTAAAAAAATAGCAATAAGACAGTGAATAGATTTTGGATTTGATCGATAAGATAGATTACTAATATGCCCGTCTGATAAAACTGCAATAAATGAGTCGATTGAAAGATGACGTAATAAAGAACTTGTAGAAGAAAGTAGAAAAGATAATATTTAGTTGAGTCTTATGATCATTTATATTCGTGTTTTTTCTAATTATTCGAAGAAAAATGATGAAAAAATAGAAAAATATTAAACCTATGAAAAACTTGTGTCCTTTTATTCATAAGTTAAACACGCTGTCCATACAATCTCCAGAGTCATTTCTTATGGTTCTACTCAATCCGACCATCGCACATAATAATAATGCCAAGTTAATGATTCTCAGGGCTTAAATACTAAAAATTAGCATACCTGCTTTAGCGTCTTTAAGATTAAATTTAAAGTAATATCGATTGACTTGTTTCAATATTACAAGCATCATGAAGACCAGAGCCAAAATAAGTTAAAAAGCGTAAGGCGAAAAGCTTGCAGCAAATCCTACAGCCACAACGTGGTCTCCTAACATAAGAAGGTAATTTTATTACCAAATCTAATTTTACTCGAAATTATCAATACTTGAAAAGCTTTTTATTTTTATTCGATTAACTTGAGATTAGTACTCAGATCGCGTAATTTAAGTGAGTTTATTTATTTTTTAAGCAATAATGATGCTACCAAAAAAGTGAGATAAATGATTAGTAAGTCAACGCCAAATAAAATTCTTGTTACTCTCAAATTATAGCTTTTATCGGGTAGAATGTTCCATATTGGAGAACAAACATTGATGTCAAACATTACTTTCAAAATGTAAGCAATTTTTTATTTTTGAAAGTATATTATACATTTTAAGAGTTTAGTTTATACCTTTAATTTAATAAATGAAAATTGGAATTATGATTAAAAGGAAAAATGATTTATAAATTGGAGTTGGAAATTAATGTGAAATTCAATGTTTTAAGTCGGTCAGGTTCACTGACAGGTAGGGTATTTAGTTTCTTTATATTTTCGGTTTTAAAGATTGGCTGTATTGAATACAAAAAGTGGATTTAAAAAATAAAGTTGTTTAAATAGATCATTAGGTTATCCTGATCAATAGATTTTAAGTTTGGTTCTTCTCCAATGTCTTCTTTTGGCGTTGTATCTAATGTTGTTATCGGTTTTGTATCTGTACCAGTTTGGAAGTGGTCTATTTTGTCTTTGCTTCTTGGCAAGACGCTTCTTCATCAACAAGCTTTTGTGGGCTCCCATTTATTTATATATTATAAAAATTAATTAATTTTTTTTATTTTTTATATCTATCGATCTACCTTCTGTTTATCTTTTTTATTCATACTTTTTCATTTTTATCGTTAAAATTGCTAAAAAAACCATTTCTTATCCTGTAAGTTGATAAAAATCGTTTGGTTTTGTTATGTGAAACATTATAGAGAAATCTCTTTAGTTTAGGAGGTTATTTGATTTTTTTATTTCTTACCATTCCTAAAAAAGAATATTTTGAAATATAGATCCTCATAATAGAATATCATTGGAATCAACAAAGTTTTGGTTGGTGTAGTCTCGTCATGATAGTAGTCATATTTTTCATCAATGCGCACATGCTTATACCTACGATATCTGGAATATTGAGTACCAAAGAGGAACAAAGAAATGTTCTCAATGATGTTTTTTACCTTTAACTACGATATCAGAAAGCACAATACTTGAGTTTGGTTCCAATTCAGATTCTTCACTACATTTTTCAATGAGTTCTCTGAGATTCATTATATTCATCAAAGCGAGACTGGGGACGGGTGTGGTTCTGGCAAGTAATGAGCTTGTTTCCCTTTTATCAAAATCATCGTTACATGTTACTCCAAGTGAGCGATTGTGAGAAACTATACTTGTTAGTCATTGGAATGGATTTAGTTGCAACCTGCATCATTCGTCTTCCGAACGTTTGGAAGCCAAACATTTTCTAACTTTTTATAAATTTCAATATAATTCACCATATTTAAATAACAACATAAATTAACATACAAGTAATATTTGAAAAAAAATAAATCAATCAGTACCACTATTTGTCGAACTGTTCATTCCTAATTCAATATGGTCTTAAGTTTATATTGTGCTGACTGGATTATGCAAAACTTTAATTTTCTTTTATCTCTGCTTTAAAATTAAAATAAAAACTCCAACAACCCCAATCATCACCAAAATTATTCCCACAATGATTAAGATGTTTGAACTTTTAAATGATTAAATAAAATTTTCCACACTTGTTTAGTAATTCAAAGGTTTATGGCCTTAAACGTCTTCTGAGAATTGGCTCATACGTCTAACTTCTGTTTATTTGTTTAAACAGTTCGCTTAAGAAAAAATTTATATTGTTTTTTACTTCAAGTTGAAAATGATATCACGGTCAACCATCCAGTTTGCTCCAAGTAAAAATCGATCCAATGATTCAACAGCAAGACAAATTTATCGATTGGCCACATCTCTCAATAAAAAATACTTTGAGGCCTTCCAACTAACTACTTTCGAACCTATTTCCATCGTTATTGGAGCAAATATTTAATCAGTCATATCTCCAATATCCTGGGTTCCTTTTAAATGAAAACATAGAACTGACTATCCTGACGCTATTTGACAAAGTTGTTTATTTGAAGCACAACTATGCATCAATTCTTTTTTGAAAGTTAGGAAATTTTCCCTTGGAAAGTAAGTAAACGTTGATCCTGAATCGATGAAGATTCCATAGATTCCAAATTTTTATTTTTTTTTATGAATGAATGATTATCCAACTTTTATGTCTCCAACATTATTGAGAGAATATACATTTCTATGTGGAGAAAATGTAGTTTTAACAGATTAGTTATTTGCATGTAAATTTGACTTGACATTACCGATTGTCATCTGGCCACCATTTCCAGCCAAACATAAACTGAAAGATAAGTCTTCCCCACTGTATGCATGATGTTTTCTGTACATATCTTCGAGTAAAGGGGACGTTCTATCTGGGGAAAGACCAAAAATACCATTAGCTTCTTGTTTCAAAAACAAATTGCTTTATCTTATGGTACATCCAAATGATGCCTCTATTCCTTCTGCTTAGGAAAATGACTCAAACTGGATGACATCTTTAATAATAACTCCTTCTAAAGAACTGCCTTCAGCATAGGAAATCATAAATCTGCATTCTTCGGTCGGATTTTTAGAGGCGCATCGTTTACATTGAGGATCATTGGATTCCTAAAATTTAAATTTTATTTACACAAGTGATATATTCAGCTGTTTTACTTTTCTGCATATCGAAGAGTCTATCAATATGTTTAGGGTTACAATTCGTACATTTATTACAAGGAAGGGCTAGTTGGCCACTTCCAGTGTCGATGATAACTGATTGTTATTGAGGAGGAGTGCCAACATATAACTTCACATAATAATAGCCTAAACTGGCGTTTCCATAAACCTGGAGCGTATGTTCAGTTAGTTGTGGATCTTTGGCTTGTATGAGAGATGTTAGAATAAGGAAAAAAATGAATTTTTACATTCTAAACAATAAAATTGAACAAATTAAATTATCACGTAGAACAGTTTAATTATAAAAAAAACTTTAAAATAGTAACTCGAAAGTTTTCAGGAATGGGCATCTTTAAAAAGTAAGACGCTGCATATTGGGTGATATTGGCAGGAATTATATTGACATTGTACTTCGTTTTCAGTGACGGTGAGTTCTCGTTGATATTTACCTTGTCAGGTACCGTACAAACATTCGGATTCGCATTGATTGTGCTTAAAATTCGTAAATCAAGATCAGTCGGTGGTTTATCGCGATAAACATTCATTTGTTATACTTTGATCTTTGCCATTAGATCCATATTGTTCCTTTTCTATAAGGTATGTAATTTTTTAAGATAGGGTTATTTACCTTTTGACTCAACAGGGGATTTCATTTTCAAATTTCAATAAATCATTGCTACTGCCTTGTCAGGCTACATTTTGTGGTGTATAATGGGGCCATTCAAAACCAGTTACAATCGAGATTTAGACGTCATTAAATCGTGGTATTTAATTATTGTCGCTGCTGTTTTTGCAGTACTCTTCCATTCCAATCTCAACAGATCAGTATGGGCTGACTTCGGATGGGCTTTCTCTCAATATCTCGAAACTATTGCCATCTTGAGTCAATTCATTCTCTTCAACAAAAAGGTAGCTTTTTAATTAATATGAAGGGAGGATAAATCGAAACATATACAAGCCATTTTATTGCAGCCCAAGCAATTTCTAGAATTTTGTCTTTGATATTCTGGGTATTCACTTATACCGAGCTCAACGAGTACAATAGAAGCAAGGCATCAAGTTTGTTACCAGAATACGTCGGATATTGGTTCATGGTGACTCAGGTTCTGCATTTGTTTATTATGGCCGATTTTATGTATTACTGGGTAAAGGCCTTGAGAAGAGGAGAAGGGGTACAATTACCAACTTACATTTGATTTTGTTTGACTGTTTATGTATTTTTAATGAAAACGTAAGGAACTAAGATAAAAAAAATGTTTAAGGGAAAAGGTTTTTCTATAAGTATTGATAAATGTAAAGATGAATCCTTAAGATTTCTATAATAATTATGATCAGTAATTAAATAAGTAGCTGATCAAATGTACCAAAACTCTTCTTATAAATTCTGACAGTTGTAAAGAACTTTATAATAATTAGCATTTTAAATTATCATAAACAAAAATGAATCAAGACTACGATTACTTGTTCAAACTCCTTCTTATCGGAAACTCATCCGTCGGTAAATCCAGTCTCCTTCTCAGATTTTCTGACAACATCTTCAGTGAAAGGTACATCTTTTATAATGAAGTTTCTTACCAACCATTGGTGTCGATTTCAAAATCAGAACTTTCGAAACTGGAGGAAACACTATCAAGCTCCAAATTTGGGATACTGCTGGACAATAAAGATTTAAAACCATCACTGCTTCTTATTACAAAGGCGCTCATGGAATTATTCTTGTTTATGACATCACTGACAGACAATCATTCAAAGATATCGAAAATTGGTTGGCTGAAGTCGATAAATACGGAAATTAAAATGTCGTCAAGCTTCTTGTCGGTAACAAATCTGATCTTGAGTCAAACAGACAAGTTAAGACTTAATAAGGTAAAACTCTTGCTGAATCCTTGGGTATCAAATTCTTGGAAACATCAGCCAAAGATGCCGTTAACGTATAAAAAGCATTCACAACTCTTTCTAACGAAATTAAGTCAAAGGTTCAAGGAAGACCAACAAAAGGTCAACCAGAAAAGAAGAGCCCAGGAACAACTTTAAGAAAAACAGAGGAAAAGAAGAAATCAGGTTGTTGCTGATAATATCTTGAGCTTTTATATCTCATCAAATTAATTACTTTTTCATTTGATCATTTATCAATCGATTAGTCCACATGTTTGATTGCTTATTTAATTTTAGTTTTAAAATAACTTTTTTCAATTTAAATCAAAATTATGATACGAATCTTTCCTATAAAGGAAAATAATTTTTTGTAAAAATAAAGTAAATAAAAATATTAACAATCAATAAATAAAAACTGTTTCTTAAAAAAAGTGTTGTTTCTTAGTTGGTTAAAGTAAATTGTCAAAAATGGGTGAATAGCGGTGGGGAAGATTAGAAGCTACTGTATTATTGCTGTTTCATTTTGTTAAGCTTCCCTTGGATCGTTTATAACGTTTTCATATGATCTTAGAAAGTTTTTTACATTTACTCGTAGATGGGCATAACATCATTGATTGAGTTTTTTTATTACTTTTCATACTCATGGATTATTTTAAACTTTATTTTATTGAGTCTTTTTCTATGGTTAATGATGTTTCGATAGGCCTCGTTTAGTTCGCTGAACTTAGATGTGGCATCTTATAGCAATATTTTTTTATCAGGATGGATAAGCTTAGCCTTTCTTCTGTAAGCCGTTCTGACCTAAAGATCCGAACAGTCTTCTTCAATGCTCAAAATTTTATAGCAATCGTAAAGTTTCATCAATAGAAAATTGTTGTAATTGAAAATAATGCAGTGTATTCTAATTAGGAATCAATTTTAATAATTAAGATATTTCCAGAAAAGTCTATTTTTTACTTTGCAAAAAGTTTTATTTTAAAAACCGTAATTCAATATTTCCTATGCTCTAAATTTTTGGAAAATGATTTGATCCAGGAAATATAAGTTTAAAGTAAATGCTTTGAAATTAGTCGGAATTAAAATTAATCAAAGGGTTCAAAACTAAATCCTTAAATCAGGTTAGTAATTGTTTGCATATATTACTTTTTAATAGCTTATTTTTTAAATATATAATTTCAAAAATTAATAGGTAAGTATTATAAATCTTCAGAAGAATGAATTCCACGTTCTTATTAATAACAATTTTATACTTTATTTGGAAAGATTTGAAAAATGGGAAAATCAAAAATTTTAAAGAAGGATATTGCGCCACCTGTGTAGACTGACCCAGAAATGAGGGAAAGAGCTAAAAAAGCTCTTGCTCAAAGATCAAAGAAACAATAAACATTTTTAGACCA
>Ga0102832_1002127_pt2 | contig 10724 bp, 9 predicted proteins | sample EBPBio282013_DNA_FD_88942 | JGI IMG/M metagenome (GOLD analysis project Ga0102832, IMG submission 88942) | Wastewater treatment Type I Accumulibacter community from EBPR Bioreactor in Madison, WI, USA - Reactor 2_5/28/2013_ DNA (Illumina Assembly) | ecosystem: Engineered > Bioreactor > EBPR >... | reverse complement strand
GATGCTCTTCCAACGCCATTTCGGAAACCGCGAGGCGTTCCGTGACGGAGTTCAATTCGCTCTGCGCAAAACCGCGCCGCTCCTCGGCTTCGGCGATGTCCGACATGGCCTTGGAATTTTGCGCGGCAAATTCTTCCAGACGTTCCTGATTGAACAACACCCGGCTTTCGTGGCGATCAATCTCGCTCTTGAGTTCGAGGCCGCGTTGTTGGGTTACGGAAATTTCGTGATCCAGCTCCGACAACCGCTCCCGCAACTGCGCAATCTCATCTTCGCTTTGCAGCACGGCAGCAGATTCGGTTTCGATGCCGTTGCGGAGATTATCAGCAGCGTCCTGACGCTCGCGGATTTCTCCGAGCAAAACGTCGAACTGATGTCGCGCGAGTTGTGTGTCGAGATGCTGGAGTTCGACCTGAATCTGTTTGTAGCGCCGCGCCTTGCCTGCCTGCCGTTGCAGCGAACCAATCTGGCGCTTCACTTCCTTGATCAGGTCTTGAACGCGCAACAGATTCTGCTCGGTCGCTTCGAGCTTGCGGAGCGATTCCTTTTTCTGCGACTTGAACTTCGTGATGCCAGCAGCTTCCTCGAAAATCGTGCGCCGATCTTCCGGCTTCGTGGACAGGATGGCCGTGATATTACCCTGGGCCATGATCGAGTAACTCGTCTTGCCCATGCCCGTGCCCATGAACAACTGCTGCACGTCCTTGAGCCGGCACGGCGTGCGATTGATGAAATACTCGCTGCCGCCATCGCGGAACACGCGCCGCGTCACCGTCACTTCATTGTATTTGATCTCAACCCCGGCGGCGCGAAGCTGTTCTTCGTCCACATCGCCAATGGTCAGGGAAACTTCCGCCATGCCGAGCGGCTTGCGCCCGTCCGTGCCGTTAAAGATGACGTCGGCCATTTCGCCGCCGCGCAGGGCCTTGGCCGATTGCTCGCCCAGCACCCAGCGGATGGCGTCCGAGACATTCGATTTGCCGCAGCCATTTGGCCCGACAATAGCCGTCACCCCCGGCTGAAAATTCAAAGAGGTTTTGTCCGCAAAGGACTTAAAACCCAAAACAGTTAAGTTTTTAAGATACATGACAGTTTGTGTGTTGAACGAAACCAGAGCCCTAGGGCCCTGTAAAGCGAAAAACCACCACTAAATGTGTCTTCCGCCGCCTGACCGCACAACTAATTGGTGAGGAACCGAGATTAGATGTCGTGCGATTTGGCTGTTACTTCCCTACTTTTCCACGGTTTTACCGACAAGAATTGTTTTACGCCCACTCCTCGAACCGTGCAATAACTTTGTTTGAAAACCTCAAAAAAGACCGGCGTGTGTCAATTGAACCACGCCGGTCTCTGTTGGTAGGGACGCCGCGCTGCGGCGTCCGGACAGCGCAGCGCGCTGTCCCTACCCAATAATGGCAGGTCGCACTGCGACTATGTCGCCATGTGGGAGATCGGATCACTCCAATCTGAATAACCCGTGCTGCCGCCCACGCTGCGCGTCTGCAACTCATACGTCGTGCCGGGGATCATATCCTCCAGCAACATCCGCGTCGGCTTGGTATGCACGCCGCCACTTTGATACGGATTGTTGCCGATGCGGAAACGCAACTCCTGGGACTTGGTGTTGGCATCCACCGACGCTGCAATCATCAACTTCGTGCTTTGGAAGTTGTCCACGTTGGTGATGGTGGGTTTGCTCAACGGGGCGGAGGTCCGGTTCGTGCTCATGGCCTTGTAACCCGACGACAACAACAACGGCAGGTCCGTGCCCGCGAGCGTCTGCACAAAACTCGCGTCCTGACGCAACGCTGCGACCAAGGCGGCCCGCGCGAGATTCTTTTCCGCCGTGGCCAGTTTCCCGCCATTCACCATGGCGGCCAGTTTTTCAATGTAAGTATCCCGCAACCCACCCAACGCCGCCGGGGAAACGGGAGCGGCGGCAAACGCCGGCACTCCGCCCATGCCGATGATCACGCCATTGGCGAAATCACCCAGGTTACCATCAGGGAGTTGAACGAACGACAGGGAAACACGGCAAACGCTAACCATACTGATTTACTTTCTATTTGAACTGCTTGTTTTAACCGAGTGGAACATCTCGAACACAGCAGGAAAGCCGCGAAGTCTTGCGTCTCAATCGAGACGGTGCGGTTGGATCCGTTCTTGGTTTTGATTTAGCAAACTGTTTGCCAACCCGTTTTGGTAGGTCGGGACAGCGCGCTGCGCTGTCCGGACGCCGCGGGCCTATCCGAAAGATTGTGTGTGGGTCATAACGATTGATAGAAAGAGTTATGACGAACGAACAGAAGGAAGCTAAGAAGCGAACCGATCAGTTGATAGACGAGCTGTTGGCCAGGAGCGGGTTGAGTCCTGAAGCTGTTTTAGGGCAGCGCGGATTGGTGGCCCAGTTAACCAAGCGCGTGGTGGAACGGGCCTTGGCGGGGGAACTGACGCATCATTTGGGATACGAACAGGGCGGTGAGCCACCGGCGGATAATTGCCGCAACGGCAGCAGCCGCAAGACGATCATGTCATGGGTGAGGCTGGCGCGCTGGAGATCGCGTTGCCGCGGGATCGGGCAGGCACGTTTGAGCCGGTATTGATTGCCAAGGGGCAGAAGCGCTTTGAGGGGTTTGATGAGAAGATCATCGCGATGTATGCGCGGGGGATGAGCGTGCGGGAGATTCAGGAATTTCTGCTGGACCAATACCAGGTGGAAGTGGGGCATCATTTCATCAGCACGGTGACGGCGTCGATGTTGGAGGAGTTGCACGCGTGGCAGAACCGGCCGTTGGAAGCGCTGTATCCGATCGTGTTTTTTGACGCGTTGCGGGTGAAGATTCGGGACGAAGGGGCAGTGAAGAACAAGGCGGTGTATCTGGCGCTAGGGGTGGCGGCTGATGGGAGGAAGGACGTGCTGGGCTTGTGGATCGAGCAGCACGAAGGAGCGCGGTTCTGGCTGGGCGTGATGAATGAACTGAAGACACGGGGCGTGAATGACATCTTGATCGCGGTGGTGGACGGGCCGTAAGGCTTTCCAGCAGCGATCCGCGCGGTGTTCCCGCTGACGACGGTGCAGACGTGCATCGTGCATCTGACGCGCTTTAGTCTGGCGTATTGCGCGTGGCAGGACCGGGACAAGGTGGCGGCGCAGTTGAAAGGGATTTACCAGGCGGTCAACGCGCAGGAAGGACGACAACGATTGGAGGAGTTTGAGCAGAGCGAGTTGGGGAAGAAGTATAAATTGATTGGGCCGAGCTGGCGGCAGCACTGGGAGGAAGTGATCCCGTTTTACGATTACCCGCCGGAGATTCGGTGGATGATTTATACGACCAACGCGATCGAGAGCCTGCACATGCAGGTGCGCAAAGTGATCAAGAACCGCGGGCATTTTCCGAGCGATGAAGCGGCGGCGAAGCTGATTTATCTGGCGTTGCGCAACATCATCAAAGGATGGAAGAGGGCGCCGCCGCATTGGCAGGCGGCGCTGAATCAATTTGCCATCGTGTTTGGCGAACGATTTTTTGTTCCGGGATTAACCCCGGAACAAAAGCAACAAAACCTATAACCGACCCAAACACAAAACTTCGGATACGTCCAACACCCAAATAACAACACCAAGCAACACGAGGCCTAAAACAATATGGACATTCCAAGACCAAGTCTGTGAGGCTATCGCATTTAATTTTGCTTTAAGCTTTTCCATTTTATACAGCCCTTGATTTAGGCTTCTCTAACAAAATATTACGATGCCATTTTTTAACAAAACAAGCTTCCTTTATCTAAATTGCTTTGTTCGGTAGGTAGATTGAGTGAACAGCGTGGGAAAAACTCCCGCTCAACGAACTCCGAAAGTGTCATCCATTCCGCACGATTGCCAACCCCGACTCCTGCTTCGCAACACTGTCCGCTTGATGAGCAAAACAGTCGTATCACCATCGTGATCGGACTGGTTCTACATTGACTTTTGCGGAGTGGTTGTTAGCCTCAAATCGCTCCCATGCAAGCGGCGCACGCCCAATCCTTTTGCAGCATTCAACAGTGTTTTAATCCACGGTTTCGTCTGCCTTGGTCCGCATTCCTCGGTCTGTTGCTCGGAAGTTTGCTCTGGTCCCGCCCCGCCGCGGGCGTGACGGTGCCCACGTTGGATCAATCGCATGTGGTGGATGTTGCGGGGGGTTATCGCGCTTACAATATTTACAGCGGATACCGTTACGCGCAGACGTTTCAGGTCGGTGTGGCGGGAATTCTGGCGCAGGTTGATTTGCAGGTGCTCAGACAAGCGCTCACGGTGGCGGAGGCTAGCCAGATCACGCTGCCATTGACCCTGTCCATCATGACGGTGGCGGGGAATGGTTCGCCCGGCGGTCTCACGCTGGGGACGTTCAGCATTGCGGCGGCGTCCGTGCCGGCGATTCCGATCACCACGCCGCAGTTGACCTCCGTGGATGTGCTCGCGGCGGGGATCATGACGTCCCCGGGACAATCGTTGGCGTTGGTGCTGACATCGGCCTTGCCGCCGCCGCCGATCCCAGCGCAACCCACTCCCGCCTATGGATTGATCACCAAACCGTTGAACACCTACGCCACCGGCAATGGTTGGTCTAGTCCGCCGGGTTTTGGCTGGACCTCGTTAAGTTCTGATTTTGGTTTCAAGAGCTACGTTGTTCCCGTTCCCGAACCGACCGCGCTGGCCATTTTTACGCTGGCCGCAATCGCCGGTCTGGGGCGGCGCCGCTGAGGTTCAGGGATCAGCGGATCAGTAAATCATCCCGCACATCATCGTGGCCGATTATATCAATGGGTAGTCTGTTCTTCCAATTGCTAGCCACCTCTAAGGCAGAACGGTCAACTGGAGAATGTTTGACGACCTCCCTCACCCCGGCCCTCTCCCCATGGAGAGGGAGAAACATTCGCCGCAGCTTTGAAGATTCCAGCACTGAATTGGTCGGACGGTCAATCGCACCCACCGAAACCGCGCCAGGTCACTCCTCTCCTCGGGGGAGAGGACACAGGTGAGGGCGAGCGTCAAAACCATCTAGTGTTTACCGGCACTTAAACAGATTCCTGAGTTCGTGAGTTCCAACTTGATCAGCATCGCCCATTCGGTAGTGTCCTAATTTGAACGGTTGAAACCCTGAATTGATTTGCTACCTTGGACGTGGGGGTGTTGGGAATTGAACCCAATGCAGGTTGGATGTAGAGCCGCCAGCAGCGACCGGCCACCCCCAGCTTATCAATCGTTCTTGAAAAGCTCTAGTTGCGGCCCGGGGAAAGCCGTATAAAAACTGCGCTCAAACTGGGCTTTGTTTCTAACAGAGTTTCCGATGCCTATAACCTGCCAAAGGTGTGCCCTCAAAGATGGAAGCCCAACAACGTCAGACAAGAATTGGAACATTTTGTAGCGCCGACCACCGCTTGCATAAACCACAGGATTTTTCTCATCCAACATTTCCAAAATCGCGCCATTGCTGTTCGCAAGCGGTTCATAAATATACTTCCGAATGAATTTCCCGAAGAACTGAGGGTGGTTCTTGGCGTCGGCTTTTCTCGGCAATCCGTATATTTTGTAAATGACATCAAACAGTTGATCTGGAAACTCTGATTGATACCAACTTACTTCCTCGCGGATAAATTCCTTAAAAAGCTCTTTGTATTGCTCGCGTCTTTTGTCTGCAATGAAGCCCGTCGCGTCATCCACCAGCGCCACGATTCCCAGCTTGGCAGATGCGCGGATAATGATTTCCGCCTGAATCGCAAGAGATTCTTGGCCAGGACCCAATTTGCTGGATTTGGCGGCGTCTATAATTGCGTCGCAAATATCAATCAGGATTGTTGCATCATACCCATGCGCCAGATCCGCAGTTAATGGCTTAAAAACCAATGGGTTATCTAAATTTCCGCGTAGCTCTCCCTGTATAACAGATCCAAGCCCTTTCCGCCCCATTGCTCGCATGAAAACATTGCCACCCTCTGATTTCATGCCCAGAGCTTTCGCCATTCCGCGTTTGGTGATGACCCGCTTTAAGTTGTCCAAGACGTAGCATTCAATTTTGACAGAGCCTATTTCCATCTCGCCCTCACACAACGCTTCTGGAACATGGTTTGGATCTTCAATTCTTTTTGCGTGATCTTTAGCTGCCTGCCATCGCGCTTTTGCGGCCCGCGATGCAATCGCCTTGCGCTCCTTAGCTGGAAGCTTGTCCGCTCTGGCCGTTCCACCGAGCGATTGTTTGCTGGCTGGTTCGGGCGGTGTTTGTGGCTCAATCATGCGCCCATGCTTGCATTGTCTTGCAAGCATGTCAACCAATTTTAAGAAAATAATGCTTGCTTAATCAAGCAAGCATCTATAAAGTCCAAACATGGCAAACAATCTTCCAGCAAACAAAAAGGTGATGGCGGTTTCAATGCTGGCCGAAGGCAACAGCATCCGCAGCATTGAGCGCGTTACCGGGATTCATCGCGACACCATCATGCGCCTTGGCGTCCGAGTTGGTGAAGCCTGCCAGAAGATCATGAATGAGAAGATGCGCGGACTAACCTGCAAACAAATCCAAGTTGATGAGATTTGGGGCTTTGTTGGTTCAAAGAAAAAGAACGCTGTCCGCACTGGCAATTATGGCGATGTCTGGACATTCATTGCCTTGGATGCCGACACGAAACTGATTCCGGCTTTCATTGTCGGCAAGCGCGATGCCTACCACGCTAAGGCGTTTATGGCCGATCTGGCGAGCCGCCTTAATAATCGCGTGCAACTCTCATCCGATGCCCTCTCTGCTTACCGGGATGCCGCCGAGCGCGCCTTTGGTAGCGAAGTGGATTACGGGCAGATTGTAAAAACCTACTCCGTCACCAACCTTAACAAAGACGCTGCCAGTAGGTATAGCCCGGCAGAGGTCGTCAAAACCGAACGAACAGTGATTAACGGAATGCCGGACGTGAACCGCATCACTACGTCACATATTGAGAAGCAAAACCACACGCTTCGTATGCACTGCCGCCGCCTCACGCGGTTGACCAATGCTTTCAGCAAGAAGATTGAGAACTTTGAGGCTGCGGTCGCCCTCAATTTCGCGTATTACAATTTCTGCAAGACGCACACTGCTTTGCGCATGACACCAGCGCAAGCCGCTGGAATCGAAGCCAGCGCGTGGACTGTGGCGGATTTGCTAGAACGCTGTGGCGAATAAAGAGACATACATCATCACCCTGCAAATGGTTATCCGCGATCTTCACGGTTGCGGTTCAACCCATGTCGCCACCATACCGGTTCACGAAGTCTTTCGCGGTCAAACCGTCTGGAAAGGCGAGGTTGAAGTCTTTGATTTGAAAGGCCACCCAAAAGCAAAACGGTGCTACGCTTGGTCGCACTTGGACAAGCCAGATGATAGCGAGGAAAGGTTTGTTGCCGTGCTGGAAATTCCGCCAGTCGAATCACCGGAAACCGCCGTCCGTGCCAGCATCATCGCCGATGGTAAGAAATAACGGTCTGGCGGCAAATTAGGACACTACCGCCCATTCCGCACGATTGCCAACCTCTCCCTGCTCCGCCACACTGTCCGTCGGATGAGTAAAATGTTTTATATCACCACGGCGATTGATTACGTCAACGGGCAGCCGCACCTCGGCCACGCCTATGAGAAGGTCATCACCGACGTCATCGCCCGCGCCCGGCGCAGTCTCGGGCAGGACGTTTTCTTTCTCACCGGCCTCGATGAACACGGCCAGAAAGTCCAGCAAGCCGCCCAAGCTGAAGGCAAAACCCCACAAGCTTACTGCGACGGCCTCGCCGCCGACTGGCTGGCGTTCGCGCAGAAACTGGAACTGACCAACAACGATTTTGTCCGCACCACGAGCGCGCGGCATAAGGAGTTCGTGCAAGCCATCCTCGCGAAGCTGCACGCCGCCGGGGAATTTTACACCGCAACCTACAAAGGTTTTTATTCGCCCAAGGAAGAGACGTTTCTCACGGAAAAAGATCGTCGCCCCGATGGCACGTTCGATCCCGCCTACGGTCAGGTCATCGAACTGGAGGAAACCAACTACTGGTTCAAGCTCCAGGCGCACCAGCAATGGTTGATTGATTACATCGAGGCGAATCCGTCGTTCGTGCAGCCGGATTATCGGCGCAACGAAGTGCTCGGCTTCCTCAAGAACAACACGCTGGAAGACCTATGCATCTCGCGACCGCTGGCGCGGTTAAACTGGGGCATCCCCCTGCCCTTCGACAAGGATTACGTCACCTACGTCTGGTTCGACGCGCTGGTGAATTACATCAGCGTCCCCGCCGCGCACGGTGATGCGGCGGTTTTAGCGACGACTTCGGGCTATCAACCATCAACCATCAACTCTCAACTTTCCCTCTGGCCCGCCGACATCCACGTCATCGGCAAGGACATCCTGAAATTTCACGCCGTCTTCTGGCCGATCATGCTCAAGGCGATGGGCCTGCCGTTGCCGAAACAAATTCTCGTGCACGGCTGGTGGCAAAAGGACGGCGCGAAGATGAGCAAGAGCACAGGCAACGTCGTTGACCCGGTCGCCGTCATCAATGAATGGGGCGTGGACGCGTTCCGCTTTTACGTCGTGCGCGAACTCGCCATCGGCCCGGACGGCAACTGGACGGATGCGGGTTTCAAGTCGCGTTATCAAGCCGAACTCGCCAATGGCCTTGGCAATCTGGTGAACCGTTCGCTCTCGATGCTGAAGCGCTATCGCAACGGCATCGTGCCCACGCGCCACGATGAACTTGCGCCCGACGCGGCCAAAGTCATCGCGGATACTAAAGCGTTGCTGGAACAGAGCGACCTGCAAGGCGCGCTGCAATCCATCTGGCAACTGGTCAATCGCGCAAATCAATACGTGGATCAAACCGCGCCGTTCAAACTCGCGAAAGATCCCGCGCAAACACAGCGCCTCGACGAAGTACTCTACAACCTCGTGGAGAGCTGTCGCGTGCTGGCGGTGTTGCTTTACCCGTTCATCCCGCAAACGGCGGCGAAGATTTTCACGCAGCTCAACGCCTCCGGCACGCCGGATAAATTCTCCGCAGCGACATGGGGCGGTTTGCAGGCGGGCCACGCGATTGGCGATCCCGCGCCGTTGTTTCCACGCAAGGACGTGTGAGCGCGTAAATTGGTGAGGCAAGGCTACTGCCGAGCCGGCTCGCGAGGATGCTCGCCCCACCGTACTCACCCACCGATCAGGCCAGCCTGCCGGCATTTCGGCAGCGCCCAGCTTGAGCGCCAAAAATTTCTGAAACAATCTGCGGCACTGCCGGGTTCTCTCTTTGAAACGATGAAAACCGTCTTCAAAAAGTTAAACCCGGCCTTTGCGGTGACCCAACCGCTGCCCGCCTGGCCAATCGCCACCGCTGCTGGCCATCCAGGCAAAACCGACGGGTCGCGGTCCAGCCTAGTCGAGAACGACTCCCGTGGCGCCGCCAGTGTAACCGCACCGGTTTTGCCACCAAACCATTTGCTCCATCGCATCGCGCTCTCAACCTGATCATCCGATGCGTCCATGCATTTTCCGCTCTCGAAGTTATGCAACAGTTTTGCCAATCCCCCGCTGCCAGCGGTAAGCTTTGTCCCGGACGAGCATTGCCCGCCCATGACCGACGCGCAACACTTCGAGACTTTTCTGCACAACTACCAGAACATGGTATTTAGCACCGCCATGCGCCTGACCGCCAATCAGGCCGAAGCCGAGGACATCACGCAGGAAGTTTTTCTGCGCGCGTATGAGCGGTTCGCGGAATTGCAGCAAAGCCCCAGCGCCGGCGGCTGGTTGAAAACGGTCGCCACCAATCTCAGCCTCAATCATCTCGCGCGCTATCGTTCGCGCTGGAGTTTCTTCTCGGAACTGTTCCGCGCCACGGAAGAAGACGAAAACGAAGTCGCCGAATTCCCGGCCCCGGATGACACGTTCCAAAACATCACCGGGGCGAACCGCCGGGAACTGGTGGAACGCGCGTTGCAAAGTCTGACCGCGCCGCAACGCGTGCCGCTGGTGCTGCATCATTTCGATGGCCTGCAATACGAGGAGATCGCCGAAAGACTGGGCATCTCGCTCGGCAAGGTGAAGACCGATATTTTTCGCGGGCGCGAGGCGTTGCGTCAAAAGCTGCGGCTCACACTAAAGGAGGAGTTGGGTGAACTATAAACGCGTATGAATCCGCACCATGACAAACAACTCGAAGTCCGCATCCAACGGGAACTGGATGCGCTGGGAGAATTGTCCGCACCGCCTGCGCTCGCGAAACGAATCCTCCAACTCATCGAACAGCGCAATGCCGCGCCGTGGTATCGCCGCGATTGGTCCAGTTGGCCGGTCGGATTGCGGCTGGCGTCGTTCCTTCTGCTGCTCGGCGCGTTTGGCGGCGTGTGTTTTGGCGCCTGGGAAATGCCGCGGCTGGTCACAACGCTGGAAACCACGAGCAATTGGGTTTCGGATGCCCAGGCCCTGTGGCACACCGTAAGTGTCTTGGGCGATGTCATCCACACGTTCATCAGCCGCTTGGGGACGGGCGTCATCGTCGCGGGGATCACGGCATTATTTCTGGGCAGCGCCATTTGGATCGCCCTCGGCACAGTCTGCTTTCGCCTCGCCCTCCTTCCTACTCAGCACAAAATTTAACATGAAACCACTTACCAAGAATTTACTTCCAGTCGCCGCACTGATCGGACTCTTATGGAGTTCCGCACCGCGCGCACTCGCGCAAA
>Ga0102832_1002594_pt1 | contig 10732 bp, 6 predicted proteins | sample EBPBio282013_DNA_FD_88942 | JGI IMG/M metagenome (GOLD analysis project Ga0102832, IMG submission 88942) | Wastewater treatment Type I Accumulibacter community from EBPR Bioreactor in Madison, WI, USA - Reactor 2_5/28/2013_ DNA (Illumina Assembly) | ecosystem: Engineered > Bioreactor > EBPR >... | reverse complement strand
ATTCCATTTACTTCCGTTAAGTGTCTTAATTTTGATAAAAATCGCCTAAAACTCCATTTCATGTCCTGTTATGAGATAAGAAGTAGAGTTTGGTATTAATCCAAAAAAGCCAACATTTTTATCGTCTTTTGTTTGGGCAACGGCTAAAAGTTATCTTTTACCGATTGGATTAATATTAGAAATAAGTTGTTGAATGTCTTACAATGCAGGATTTATAATTTTCCAATCAGGATATGAAAAAGTTCTTATAAAATCGAATGGTTAAGCTGTTTACAATTTTTTGTAGCCTCCTTTGCATTTTGCCCATACTTTAAGTAAAATATGCATCCATACATAATCATGAAAATAAGTTGACGATGAGTATATTTTTTTGAAAGGTTCATCATAAAAAAACATGTCATCGATTGTTTACTTGGCCAATCTACCATCCTTCCATACAACGACGTGATAAAAACCTTTTTAATTGACAAATTTAGGTTCAATAAGAGACTGATAGTGCCAAAATGGTAAGATATGCATTTCAGCTATAAAATTTGGGTAATGAGGATACGTTTAATTTGAATCTAAACAACTTTTTCTATCAATCTATGAACCAAATAAAGGCGTACCAGGTTGTAGAATATCCTTAAGTCTGCAAATTGATAATTTTCTTGTTTTTATACTTAATAAATTTTCCGATAGTTTAAAGTGATCATCAGAGTATAGACTTTCATTAAAAAGATTGGTTGAGTTTTTCTTTAATTTTTAAAATGGATCTCGACTAGATAATCTATCTTTTTTTGACTCGAGGGGTTGTTATTTTTATGACGTTGAACTGTTGACTTTTTTAATCTTTGTACCGTCTAATAACGAAAGTTATTTTTCACTGCTACTCATAAATTTTTTCCTGTGATCGTAAGATACTAAAGGAGTTAAATATTTGTTCTTTTACTGAGAAAAATAGTAAGTTAGTAGATACTTATTTTGTTTGAAAACTTAACTTTTTTATATAAACTGAATAAAATTTTCAGAAAATCTTTATTATAAACCTTGTCAACTTCTAATTATTTGACGAAACATAAAAAATTAATTGAAATTATAAATTTACGACAAATTTAAAATGGTGAAAAAGTAAAGTTGAATTATTAATCAGTAAAACATCGATTTATTTTCTGAGCTTATTAATAAAAACATTTTAAAACTTATGAACATACTTAATTGGCTATGTTGTCGCTAAAAACACAAATAACCATAAAAAAAACCATTTATAACAGTTGTTAAGCCAAGTTTACCCACAAAAGCATATTCTGAAGACAAATTTTCTTCTTAGCCTTTCAATTTGGCCGATAAGTACAAGGGCGAGTAAAAAAATGGAGTTGCGAACGGAAACGGTTAAATGATGTATAAAAATGGAGACTATTACAGAGGATAATGGGTTAATGGACAAAAAGAAGGAAGAGGTCTTCAAATTTACAATTAAAAAGGCTATCGATATGAAGGATAATGGAAAGCTAATTTACCAAACGGGTAAGGTAAAGCCACTTACTGGGACAGTTCCTATTACATAGGTGGATATCGGGATAATAATCGGCATGGAAAGGGAGAATTTTATGATTTTTAGAATAAAAAGCTAGTCGAACAATTTTACTAAAATGGGGTTTTGATTCAATAAAAAGAAAAATAAGGGCAAATATCGAAAGAATAGGAATTTCCTACTTTGGTCTTAGACAAATAAAGATTTAATAGTGAGGATTTGTAGAATTTCCAGAAAGAAAATCCATAGATTAAAGAATTAGAGGTCTCATTTTTGACAAAATACTATGCTATATGTAAGATAATTAAATTACCTTTTATTAAAAAGCCGATAAAGTAATGGGATGACAAATAAGTACGATAATTCTTGTAGGAAATCAATTTATCAAAGTATAAAGAAGTATTTTACAAAAATAAGATAAAAGGAAAGAGTTTGGTAACAATAACATAAAAATAAATGCAAGTGGACCTTAGAATGAAACTTGGCGATCGAAAAAGACTTTTAAACTATTGTCGTTACCTTGATGAAATATTCAACGAAGAAAAGAAGAAGAAATAAAACAAAAAAATGCAAAATGTTAAAAGAATAACTCCTGAAACTAAAAAAAGTCATGGCTCTTCATTCAGTGAACATCATATTAAATCATCACGGTTTAAAACTGCCTATATTGACTAAGGCAATATAATATAAGAACAAAACTAACTTGATTCATCAAAATAAATGTTCGATAAAATGGATTCAAAGGAAATAAGAGAGTCATCCCATCATCATCCTCAAGGCCAAGGACATTTCAATAACTATGAAACATAAGAGTGGGTTTAATATTATTCCAATCAAATACATTCAATGAATTAACCTTTTTTGAACAAGTTTGACATTATGTAAGAGGACATTGTACACAAAAGTTAACAGTCAAGTTCATCAAAAAGTCACAGTAGTTTAGGTGGAAGTGTTGTTAAAAATGCATCATTAAGAAAAATGGGAAAATAAGATATTGAGGGGGATCTTTTTGACAATTTACCACAAAAATTGAAAATCATTAACTCTCAAACTGTAATTCCAATCCCAGATCATGAAAGGTAAAAAATGAAAAATTAAGATTACTCAAAAAATTAAAATAACTAACAAATAAATTAATCAAGAAGTTCATCCTCAGGATCATCAACTGAAACAATCAGTGATGTTGAAATGCCCGACTTAATGAGAAAAAAGACTACAGGGGGAAGAGGAAATAAAGAAGGTGGTATGGAAATTAGATAACTTTATGAATTCCTAAAAGAAAGGGGAAATCTCGAATTTATCATAAAACAAAGGTAAATATAATTGCTTTAATTGATCGGTGAAGGAGGTTATGGAAAAGTTTATAAGGGTAAGTACATGTCATGCCCTGTTGCAGTTAAAGATTATATAAAAACAAGAAAGCATCAAAATCAATAAGATTTTTTAAAGGAGCTTTAAATTTTAAGCAGCCTTAAACATCCAAATATTGTGCTTTACATGGGTATTTGTATCACAACAGACAAGTATCAATTAGTTACTGAGTATTTGGAAAACGGAAGTCTTTTCGATCAATTACATAAAAAGAAAAAATATTTCACCAAATAAGAGATTTATTAAATTGTTGACGATATTGTAAAAGGAATGGTTTACTTGCATAACATGAAAAAAATTATGCATCGAGATTTAAAAAGTTCTAATGTCTTACTTGATGAAGATTTAAAAGTCAAACTATGTGATTTTGGACTCTCAGGGCATAAGAAGAAATCTAAAAAGAAAAATCAATGTCGTATTGGTACATATCAATGGATGGCTCCATAAGTCATGAAAAAAGAGGAAATGGACTTTTCCTCAGACGTATACAGTTTTGGTGTCATTTTATGGTAGCTTTTAACAAACAAGATTCCTTACGATGGTTATACCCAACATCAGATCATTGGTGAGGTTGGATACGATTAAAGCCATAAATTAAAATTTGATACGTAAGGAAGTTTGTGGGATTAAGGAGATTTCATCGTTCGGTTAATGTAAGAATGTCTGAACAGGATACCAGATCAAAGGCCAACTTTTATTGAGATTCAATCAAAACTTGATATTTATCTTGATGACTTGTAAAGAATGAAAGAAATCAGGCACACGGTTGGATGACATGATTCTTTGGATTGATTGATATTCAAGCGATCTTTTTAAGATTGACTTGCTGATATTTTCATCTGATTTTTATATTTTTTGTGTTGATTTTTACTTTTTTTCATTGACTTCAATAATTAATTTGTTTCATTACTTTTTAAAGCTTAATAAAAAATAAAAAAACATAACTTAATTTCAGATTGATAAATTAAGTTAATAAATAAGTTATTTAAATCATTTACTAAAGATGACAGATAACGCATCAAAGGCTAAGTTAGTCGAACAACATATAAAACTGAAATCTCAATTAAAGTAGCTTGCAGTAAAAATGGATGAAATCTTGTAAAAATAGCGTGAACGAAAGAAAAAGAAAAACCAATCATCAAACCCCATTTAATAAGATGAGCGAGTTCAATAACTAAAAAAATAACTTAAAGATCAATAAATTCGTATTCAGAATAATAAGCAATAAATAGCAAGATTAAGAAAAAATCTTGACAGTAAGTATGATATAAACAAAATCGTTGACAAATAAAACGAGCTGAAACATTTAAAAAAACAGTTGTAAGCATTATAGCAAGAGAAAAAATCATTGTAAAAAATCAGACAAACTCAGGACAAAGCCATAAAGAATAATTAAGACAAAGAAACCATACAGAAAATACAAAGGATGTAAGAAGAACTTAAACAGCTTACACAAAAAACTAAAAAGCAAGTAGAATCCATCAATGAAAAATAAAAACAGATCAGAAAGTTACATTAGGCTTACATCATCAAGTAGGCAAAGGTGAAATAAATCTAATCCAAACTGAAATAAAAATAAAAGAAAGGCTCAGCACAACAGGAAGAAATCAATTAATACACTATTAACCAACTCTAAGAATAAATCAAATAACTTTAAACACAACGATCACAAATCTAAAAATAAGGAAATTAAAAAATTCGTGCTTTAGAAAGGTAACGAAAAGAGCTTAAAACTTAATTGGAAAGGAAAAAACTCATACTTTAAGAAAAGGAAAAGTAATTGAGATTGAATCAGCTCAAGCATAAAGAAATTATCAGGCTTATTAATTCTAATCAATCCGATACGAACAATAATCAGACTGTGGCCGATAGAGAACAGAAGGATGAACAAAAGAGAGTCGTTAATAAAAAAGGAAGATAGGCTCCAAAACTTGATGCAGTCGAAGATGACGATGTAATTTAATAAACCCCAATCAACAAAAATGAGAAGAAAATTCATAAGAAAAAATAATCTTATGGAGTTGGTGCTGACCTTGATTAACCTATTGATGACAATTGATCCATAAAGTAACTTAGTAGTTAAAAAGAAAAAAATTTCAACTAAAATTTTATTTTTTATTTCATTTTAATTGAATTAGTAAAATAAATATAAAAAAGATAAAATTTCTTTTAGAATATTCTTCTTTCATGGAAATAGTTCTTGTATTTTATTGAATTTTAATATTATAAATTCAACATTCTAATTGATTCGATTTTAATATTTTAAATAGAATGAATTTCTGTTTCAATAATTAGATTATCTTTTCCATTTTTTATTACTATGGGTTAATATTCTTTCCTTTATTATTATTGTTAACCAGAATTTTATTACCCAATTTTTTTAGTAATTGATCCATTTTTAAATATGAATCAATAGGAAAGAGGATTTTCCCTCTTCTATTCAAATCGAACGTTTTTTATTTCGCTAAAAAGGAAAATATTACATGAAAAGATTTTGATATTTCTAAATGATTTTCTTTTTAGAAGTACTCAACTTAAGATTATGATATAATTGACGAATTTATATTTTCTTTTTGAAAGTTTGCTGAATTTTTAAATATCTTTAAAATTGTATGAAAATGTGATCAAGTTTGTTAAAAATATTCGGTCCCCTTTAAAATGAATGCCTAATGAAGATTAATTAAAAATTTAAAGAAGATTGCGATTTAATATTTAAGGATTGGTAGCAAAATTTTATCTGATATTTTAAAGTAAAACGAATATAATATGAGTGAGAATCAGATCAAAGGTCGATCAATGTATGAGTTGACCAGCAAAATAGGAAAATGAGAAAATTTGTTAGTGGCAGAAAAATTTAGTTTAATCTATGTATGATAGAAAATAAATTCGCATTATATAATAAAGAAGGTTCTACTTAGAAAAGGAATAATAATGGGTCAAAGTTGTTCATCAGTTTCCAGTTCAGTGATTAATAAAAAAAATTAGATATCCAATGAGGATTTTCCACCAGACAATGGAGGGGAATAATCAGGTGAGGTTGGTTGTCATGAGGATCATAAAATTAGCGAACATAAGGTTCCCAAAGCATCAGAATTAAATATTAAGACTCTTACATAAAAAAATCAGCTATCTAACAAGGCGAGAAGTCATAAAAAAACATAAAAACTTCAAGGACTTATAAATTAGTTGGAGTTCTTTAAACAATTTGACACTCTAAAAGACCTCCTTGAGGGAAAAGCCAACGAGTAAAGTGGATAAATATCCGATTTAACTTAGTCATCATAAAAATAGAACATTAAGGCTGTACTAAAATAAGGAATGCTCCAAAGGGCAAGCCAATAGATAAGTAGTAGTTTAGGCAAATTTATTGTTTGTCAGGAAAAAAAAGTCTTTCAAAACATTTAAATCAACATCGCTGACTTTATAAAGATTTCAGAACAGCCCATAACTGAGTACTATGATTTTAGGGAAAAGATTGGCGAGGGTAGCTTTGGGAATGTATACAGAGCCATATGTAAGACTTCAGGCGAAGAGAGGGCTATAAAAGTGCTCAAGAAAAAACAAATGTCCAAGGAGAACAAAAAGTAATTCATGGCTTAAATGTAATTACTTTCAAAACTTGATCATCCTAACATCATCAAAGTTTACGAACTGTATTACTACAATTCTTTCTATTACGTAGTGACATAATATTGTAAGGGCGGTACCATCTTGAAATACATAAACGAAAACTCAAATTATGGTGAAAAATTTGTTAGTACAATAATTCGACAATTATTATCTGCTTTGCAATATTTGCATCAAAATCTTATTGTACATCTCGATATAAAATTGTAAAATGTCGTCTTTTTATAAAAATTCGAAAATTAGAATGATAAGGTGTACATAAAGCTAATTGATTTTGGTTGTTCAAAAAATTTTATTCCTTTCAAGAAGAAAAAAGGAAAAATATCAGGAACTCTGAGTTATATTGCCCCTTAATGTTTTCAAGGGTACTATTCATAAAAGTGTGATATATGGTCAACAGGAGTCTTGTTACATATTTTATTGTCAGGAATTTCACCATTTAAGGGTAAAGATTCTAAAGAAACTATGAAGAACATCGAAAATAAGGAAGTAAACTTTTCAGCGAAGAATTGGGCAAAAATATCCACACAAGCAAAAGATTTGATAACAATGATGTTGGACCGTAATTCAACAAGACGAATTTCGGCTAAAGCTGCATTGCAACACAAGTGGTTTTAGAAAATGAGAAATGCCAGATCAACGATAATAAACCACGATGTGTTGAAAAATTTGGAGAAATATTACAGAGGAAATAACTTAGTAACAATTATTGAAACATTTTTATCATTACGAAAAATCAATCAATAAGAACGAAAAAGATTAACCGATATTTTTACTTTATTGGATACTGACAATAGCGGTTCTATTGAAGTTTCATAATTGTTCTAAGTCTACAAAAAGCAATTCGGTCATCATGACATTGGTGAAGTCTAACATATAATCAACAAAATTGATTTGAATAAATCAAGTTCAATAAATTTTAATGAGTTTTTAGTCGCTATGACAGATCGTAAGAAAATGTTTTAACAATAACATTTGAAATAAGCGTTTAATTACTTTGATACTGACAAGACTGGATTTATAGAGAAAAATTAGCTTAAAGAAATTCTCAAAGGATGCTAAAAATAAGAATTTTATTACATCCTTGCATAGCTCGATAAGGATGGAGATCAGAGAATATCCAAGTAAGAATTTATTGCCTATTTATCTAAATTTTGAATCAATAGATGAATGCAGTAAAAATAAGTTCAGTTTTTTCTTAGAACTGAATTATGTTGATAATTTTTCATAGAGTTTATTTTAAAAGATTATCTTTTTATTCAATAAATTTTTAATCTGTATTTTTATAAAGAACAAAAGTTTCATTCAAAAATGACTATCAAAATTAATAGCTGAAAAATAAAAATATAAAACATTGAGGCAAATACATCAATACTGTTATTTTTCTCTTTACTGTTGTTATTTAAAATCTTCTTATTACAATCTTTTGATATGATTTTCCATTTCTATCAAAGAATTGATCCTCGCCTGAATTTATAATTTTATTTGTTATTAAAGAGTTTGATTTGTAGATATCTAAGGTAAGGGTTGTTAGAGTTATTTTTGCATCAGTGCATAAGTGAGTAAGGCTTTGAATGTTTACATTTGAAGGTATGTTGCTCCATTGAGGATTTACACTTTGGTTTATGTGGGGAGACTGTTGATCCTTTCCATAAGCTCAGCATCTTACTCACTCATAACAGTGTTTAGAGGTATATTTTTCATGACAGGTTTGAATATTTTTTTAGGCATATTAACCTTATGCAATTGAAAGAACTCGTAAATGTAGTCAAAAGCCTGTTAACTGACGTAGTCTAAAACAATAGGATCAATTTATGATTGTTATTGCTATTGTTGTTATGAATCGATCATGACATCAAAAAAGTTGGAATACTTTTTTAACAGTTCGAGTTAGATTTGGTAAACTTTAGAGTCTGATGTGTACACTTTAATGATTTGGGGCATTCTTTTTTATTGATTGACTAAATATCTTTCTTTGTATTGAAATTTATTGTTTGAAATATTAGTTTACTGTAAATTTTTAGCAACTAATAAATTAAATATTTTCTGACTAGGATAAAACAAATAAACTATCTATATCAATTAATCATTTCCGACACTTGACAATTTATATCAATCAAATAAAAATCATTAACCTTAATAATTTAACTAATTTAATTTGAAGAACAATATCATTAAAACTTTTTATCATCAATTATCCATTATTCATCACATAAAATCCAATAAAACAACTGCTCATTTGATAAAATATTTAATTCTAATGGAATATAATATAAAGAAGAAAACTAAACATCATATCAATCTCAAAACTAACAACTTCATACACTAAAATACACAAAAAGATGCTTTCTTCAATTAATTACTGACCACTCTCAAATAATAACTTGATCCCAAATAGTTTGCCTTTCTCACCACCTACTTATTGTATCAGTAAAACCCGCTCAAAAAACACAAAACAGAACAAAAACTTCATACTCATAGTAAAATCTCTACTCTACCCGACTAAAGAAATTTTAATATCAATTAAATCGATCCTACTATTTTTCAGTAAACTCAAAGTAAAAGAAACTTACTACAAATACAAAAATTATAAAATTTTCAAACCTAAAGAAATAAATGTTGTACTGTATCTCCTAGGTAAAGAATCAAAGAAGTTGTCTTTTAAAACAAAAAAACTCTCAATCTTGATAAAAAATTAACTAAAAAATATTTCCAACCTGAGTCTATAAAATTTAGCGAATCATTGTGTTATAAAAACACTTAATCGACCAAAGCGAAGTTTTTTATCCCAAAATTTTAAGGCCTTTTATTATCAACAAGTCGAAACCGAACATTTTAATCTAATTTCTATCCAATGTCAAAAATTTCTATTAAAAGATTTACTAAAAGAAATACGTCTAAAGATTAAAATTTAAGAAGACTAAAAACAAGTATAGGTCCAAGGGATAATGAGGACATCAAAATGGTTAATAGCTTTGGATTTCCTAAGTTTAGATAATCTGAATTTGAAATAAAAGACTTGAAGATGAAAAAAATTGAATTTACTTAAGGAAGGTAATAAACTTAACGGTTCACAAATAGTTAAAATACTGTACCCAAATAATTTATGGATCAAGTTCTTTTAAGTAGAAAATAATCCAAGAAAAGACTGTTAAATCGTGATTTTTCAAATTACAAACTTAATTTAAAGTACAAAAATTTCATGTACTGATTTTTTATTACATTTTTCCCATCTTTTATCAAATAGAAAATTTCAATACAATAAAAACTTAGAAATAATTAGAAATTAAAAAGTGAATTTCATAATCATTTACTTTTAATGATGTTACATCAATATTTTCTGGATCAATATCTTTGTTTGAGTGATTTTCTTTTGAAGTAAGGAATGAGTTTTTTGACTCTGGCCAAATCTGCCTTGTGTACGTGTCTGGCTCTAAGTTTTCTTCTTAAGTTAGCGCCTGATTTATTTCTTCTAAGATGGTATCTGTGTGGTGATCTAAACTTGAATTGACGATCCCATCTTGGACCAACCTGATTATTATTAAAAAAGTTACGATTTTTATTCTTTTCAAAAGACCTTTATGATTGGCAAGTTTAGATTTTTGTTATCTTCTCTTTTCGTTTAATTTTGGTGAGACAACTTGAGTGTTCTTTTTGAATTTAAGATGACCTTTAAGTGTGGTTTTTCTCTTGAATACAGGATCGAGTTCTCCTTTTGGTTTATTATTTTCAAACAATGACATGAAGGCGAAATTAAACTTGTTAAGATTGGTCAACCCCATGAACAGAGGTGTTTGAAGATTATTGATTCCCATTGACTGCATTTGGACGAAGACCCTGGCAGTCGATACGACTCTTTTGAATGTAATCATCTAAATTGATATTATTATTAACAAAAAATAAAATGAATTTCAATCTAAAAATATTAAAAGCATTATCTTATCAAAAAAGATTAAAATTAAAATTAACTGTGAACAATAAGTGCTTTCATATTTTTTTTATAAAATCAGAATTTGATGTCATGATAATTTTAACTTAATCCATGCTCAAACGCCCAAGGGTTTTGTTGGAGAAAATCTTAGATAGCGTTTTTTAATGCTGTATTTATTGAAGGTTTTGATGTAAGTTTTTTTCTAGTAATTGGTTCTATCATTCCGTTAATTTTAAAGTAGTCTTCTAAGGCAGATTTTTCATATGTAAGACCTTAATCAGTCATAACTG
>Ga0102832_1002592_pt1 | contig 10744 bp, 11 predicted proteins | sample EBPBio282013_DNA_FD_88942 | JGI IMG/M metagenome (GOLD analysis project Ga0102832, IMG submission 88942) | Wastewater treatment Type I Accumulibacter community from EBPR Bioreactor in Madison, WI, USA - Reactor 2_5/28/2013_ DNA (Illumina Assembly) | ecosystem: Engineered > Bioreactor > EBPR >... | reverse complement strand
ACAGGCGCGCGCCGCCGGTCGCCGGCCGCAGTGCGGCTGAGGCCGCCGCCGCGCTCGACTCTCCCCACCGTCCGATCTTCCATCCCGCGCCGGCCACCGGCGCCAGAACCCAGGGGTTTCCCATGCGCAAGACCCGCCTCCCGATCCGGCTGCTGACCGCGGCCATGGCCACGGGGCTGATGCTGACCACGACGGCGGCGCTCGCCCAGTCCGCGTCCTCCCGTGCCGAGGAACGCCGCGCCGCGCGCGCCAGCAAGGGCGACGCGGGCAAGGCCGAGAAGCGCTATCCGCGGGCCTCGCGCCAGGAGCCGGCGGCCAAGTCCTCCCCGAAGATGACCTCCAAGCTGCAGGCCCTGTTCAAGGCCTACGAGGCCGAGGACCTGGCGAAGGCGCAGCCGATCGCCGACGAGATCATCGCCGACGAGAAGGCCAACGAATACGACAAGGCGATGGCCGCGCGCATCGTCGGCTCGATGCTGCTCGGCGGCGACGACCAGGCCGCCGCGATGGGCTACCTGCAGCGCGCGCTCGACTTCAACGGCCTCGACAACAACGACCACTACGAGGTGATGTTCATCATCGCCCAGCTGCAGGCGCAGGACGAGAAGTACGCCGAAGCGCTGGCCACGCTGGACCGGCTGCTGACCGAAACCCAGTCGCAGGATCCCAACCAGCTCGTGCTCAAGGGCAACATCCTGCTGCGCCTGGAGCGCTACCCGGAGGCGATCGCCGTGCTCAAGCCGGTGGTCGACGCCACCCCCGAACCCAACCCGCAGTGGCTGCAGCTGCTGATGGCCGCCTACGCCGAATCCGGGCAGGCCGCCCAGGCCACCGCGCTCGCCGAACAGGTGGCCGCCAAGACCCCGGGCGACAAGCGTTCGCAGCTCAATCTCGCCGCCACCTACCTGCAGAGCGAGCAGTACGACAAGGCCGCGGCCGTCTACGAGAAGCTGCGCGCCGCCGGCGAACTCACCGAGGACCGCGACTACCGCAACCTGATGGCGCTGTACCTCAATAGTGACAACGGAAACCAGAAGGCGATCGAGGTGATCAACGAGGGCATCGCCAAGGGCATCCTCAAGCCCGATGCCAAGGTCTACGTCGCGCAGGCGCAGGCGTACTATTTCTCCGAGCCCCAGCAGATCGAGGAGGCCATCGCCGCCTACCGCAAGGCCGTCCCGCTGGACGATGGTGGCGAAAGCGCCCTGAACCTGGCCAAGGTCCTGGCCAACGAAGGGCGCCTGGCGGAGGCCAAGCAGGCGGCGCAGCAGGCACTGGACAAGGGCATCCGGTCGCCCGACGAGGCCAGGAAGATCCTCGCGCGCAAGCAGTGATGGTGTTTCGCCGACACGGACGTTGGTCACGCGCCGAAGGATTGGTATAAGCTTCGACGTTCCCGTCGCCGAAAACCGGCGACGGCATGACACGACCCCGGGCGCTCCGCCGCCCGGCCAGACTTGAGTTCAACGCATGACCCAACGCTTGCCGACGACCGACAAGAAAGAAGACGAAGGTCTGGACTGGGCACGAATCGCCGGGTTCACCCTGGTGGTGGCCATCCATGCGGCCGCGTTGCTGCTGCTGCTGGCGCCGGCCACGCCGCCCCAGGCCGAGCAGGAGGATGACGATGCCACCCGCGTGGTGATCATCGAACCGCCGCCGCCGCCACCGCCACCGCCGCCGCCGCCGCCGGAACCGCCGAAGCCGACGCCGATCAAGGAACTGGTGCCGCCGCAGCCGACGCCGCTGCCGCCGCCGCCGGAAGAACCGCCGGTGGTGTTCGACGACCCGTCGCCGGTCGACACGCCCGCGCCGCCGCCGGCACCGCCCGCGCCGCCGCAGGCGACGCCGGACATTGCAGGCAGCATCGATACCTCATCCAAGGCGATGAATCCGCCGCAGTATCCGCCGGCTGCGTTGCGTGCGGGTATCGAGGGCACCGTGTATCTGATCGTTGACGTCGATGCCAACGGCAACGTGACCAATGTGACGGTCGAGAAATCCAGCCGCAACCGCGACCTCGATAGGGCTGCGATGCAGGCCGCGCGCAAGTGGCGGTTCAATCCGGCGGTGATCAATGGCCAGAAGGCCGCCAGTCGCGTCCGCGTGCCGGTCGACTTCAACCTCGGCGGCTGATGCGGCCGCCGGCGTTGCGCTCCACAGACTCCAACCGTTCCACCAGTTCCACACCCAGCGTCAAACCAAACTCCTACAACATCTAGAAGGTAAGCGTCATGCTGCAGGAAACCACCGCCCCGGCCGCCGGAGCCGGCAATGCCCAGGCACTGACCCAGATGGGCTTTGCGAACCTGATTGAACACATGACCGTGGTCAACTGGATCGTGTTCATCGTGCTGATCCTGATGTCGGTGCTCTCGGTCTACTGGATCATCTACAACTTCATCAAGCACATCCGCCTCAAGGGCGCCTCCGACCGCGTGGTCGCGACGTTCTGGGAAACCCCGAACGCGCAGGACGCGATCCGTTTCATGGAAGAGCAGCGCTCGGGCGAGCCCTTCTCCAAGGTCGCCCTCGACGCCGCCCAGGCGGCCGCGCACCACCAGCGCCACGAAGGCTCGCGCCTGGTCGAGTCGCTGAACCGCTCCGAGTTCGTCGACCGCGCGCTGCGCCAGGCCGTGACCCGCGAATCGATGAAGCTCGAGGACGGCCTGACCGTGCTCGCCACCGTCGGTGCCACCGCGCCGTTCGTCGGCCTGCTGGGTACGGTGTGGGGCATCTACAACGCGCTGATCCGCATCGGTGCCACCGGCCAGGCCGACATCGGCGCGGTCGCCGGTCCCGTCGGCGAGGCGCTGATCATGACCGCGATCGGCCTCGGCGTCGCGATCCCGGCGGTGCTGGGCTACAACTTCTTCGTCCGCCTCAACCGCGGCGTGAACGCCAAGCTCGACACCTTCGCCCACGACCTGCACGACTTCTTCGCAACCGGCGCCCGCGTCGGCGAAGCGCGCTGATCGAACGCCCACTGACGACGGAGATCCGACATGGCCTTCAGTTCAGGCGGTGACGGCGGGCACGACAAGGTCAACGCCACGATCAACATCGTGCCGTTGGTCGACGTGATGCTGGTGCTGCTGATCATCTTCATGGTCACGGCACCGCTGATGGCGCACAAGGTCAAGGTCGAGCTGCCGCAGGCGAACCTCGACACGCGCCCGGAAACGCCGATCCCGCCATTGACCGTGGCGATCACCGCGAACGGCGCGCTGTACCTGAATGACCAGCCGGTCACGATGGATTTCCTCGACAGCACGCTGGCCGTGGAAGCGCAGAAGACCCCGCAGCCGCCGGTCAACATCCGTGGCGATGCCACCACGCCGTACCGCACGGTGTCGGAAGTGGTCAACCTCGCGCAGGCCAAGGGCATGCGCAAGGTCGGCTTTGTCTCGGCGCGCGAAAAGAACTGATCGGGAGAACGCAAGATGGCCTTTTCATCCGGTGGTGGCGATGGCGCGCCGATGGCCGACATCAACATCATCCCGCTGTGCGACATCATGCTGGTGCTGCTGATCATCTTCATGGTCACCGCGCCGCAGGTGTCGTATCCGGTCGACATCGACCTGCCGCAGCGTTCGCTCAACCCGCCGCAGAACCCGCAGGAACCGCCGGAGCCGATCAAGCTCAAGATCGACGCGTCGGGCACCATCTACTGGAACAACAGCCCGACGCCGGTGTCGGCGCTGCGCCAGATGATGGATGCCGAGGTCCAGCGTGACCCGACCAACCAGCCCACGCTGGAGATCGACATGAGCGGCGATGCCGAGTACGGCATCCTGGCCAAGGTGCTCGCCTCGGCCAAGAACGCGCAGATGAACAAGATCGGTTTCGTCAAGCACTGACCGCAACACCGACCGGCGCCGCCTGCAGCGCGCCGGCCGCTTACCGCAAGCCTTTCGACGCCGCCCTCGGGGCGGCGTTTTTTTGGACGTTGCGAGCTCAGTGCGGAGTACGAACCCGAGATGCCCGCAAGGATCGATCTATCCGGCATGGACCGGTCCTTCTCCCGCGTGCGGGAGAAGGTGCCCCGAAGGGGCGGATGAGGGTGCATTGACGCGCCTGCGGCGCGCCCCCATCCGCCTTCGGCACCTTCCCCCGCAAGCGGGGGAAGGGAATCACCGCCTTGCAGGCCCACACTGAAATCCAGACATCCTTTTTTCGCTGTCGCGCATCCGGCACCGGACTTGCCCGGACCCGCCGATCGGCGTAGCGTCGGACGCGGGCCCATACGCGCAAGGGGTGTGTCATGGCGTTCGCAAACCACGACGGCCGCGGCGAAGCGCCGATGGCCGAGATCAACATCATTCCGCTGTGCGACGTGCTGCTGGTGCTGTTGATCATCTTCATGGTCACCGCGCCGGCACTGTCGCACCAGATCGACCTGACCCTGCCGCAGCCGGGCCCGCCGCCCGAAGAGCCGCTCGTCCCGCGCGACCCGGTCGACCTGCGCATCGATGCCGCCGGGCAGGTGTTCTGGAACGGACAGGCAACCGATCGCGCCGGCCTCGACGCATTGATGCGCGAGCAGGGCAGGGCGGCGCCGATGCAGCAGGCGCTGCTGCGCATCGATGCCAATGGCGACTGCGACTACCAGTCGGTTGCGCAGGTGCTGGCGATGGCGCGCAACGCCGGCCTGGCGAAGATCGGGTTCGTCCAGGATTGAGCGCCGTGCCCGTGGCGCTCGGCGCGGGCCGCGTCAGCCGCCGTCACGTGCCGCCGGATGGCGGCATAGCTCGAGGTAGCGGTGCACGGTCGTGGACAGGCCGTCGTACAGCGCTTCGCCGACCAGCGCATGCCCGATCGAGACCTCGAGCACGTCCGGCACCGCGGCGAGGAACGTCGCGAGGTTGGCCTGGCTGAGGTCGTGGCCGGCGTTGATGCCCAGGCCGGCGGACTGGGCAGCGCGCGCGGTGGCGACGAAGGCGGGCAGGGCGATCGCGGCGGTGCCGGCCGCGAACGCCTCGGCATAGGGCCCGGTGTAGAGCTCGATGCGGTCGGCGCCGATCGCGGCGGCGGCGCCGACGTCCGCACCGGCGTCGGCGAACAGGCTGACCCGGCAGCCGAGCGCCCGCAGCGCCGCGACCACCGGCCGCAATGCGTCGGCGTCGCGGGCGAAATCGAATCCATGGTCGGAGGTGAGCTGCGCATCGCCATCGGGCACCAGCGTCGCCTGCGCCGGCCTTGCCAGTTCGCACAGGCGCAGGAAGCCGACGTAACCCTCCCGCGGCGGTGCGAAAGGATTGCCTTCGAGGTTGAATTCGACCCCGCGCTCGCGGGACAGCGCGGCCAGTGCGAGCACGTCCTCGTGGCGCGCGTGGCGTGCATCGGGGCGCGGATGCACGGTGAGGCCGTCGGCACCGGCATCGAGGCAGGTGCGCGCCGCGCGCAGCAGGTCCGGCTCGTCGCCGCCGCGCGAATTGCGCAGCACCGCGATCTTGTTGAGGTTGACGCTGAGTTGCGTCACCGCGGCCGCGAACCATCGCGTGCGCGGCAAGCGCGCATCGACGACGCCGGCACGGCAATCACGGCGCGCGCGCGTCTTCGGGGGCGGGCGCGGCCGCTTCGGCGCGACGCGCCTCGGCGATCTCGCGCAGGCGTCGCAGTTCCTGCGGGTCGAGCATCATGCTGTCGTCGCGGGTCTGGTTGCCCACGCGCTGCGCCAGCAGGCCCAGCACCCAGATGCCCAGCAGCACCAGCGCGGCCAGCAGGCAGGCCACCACCACCGCCATCGACGAGGCCATGAAGGCGATCGCCAGCGCCGCGATCGCCAGCAACAGGAACAACCAGGGCATGGGCAGGCTCCGCTGCATGGGTTGCGGCCAAGTCTACCCGCAAGCGCCGGTCACGGACGCCGTTCGACTGCCGCCGGCCACCGCCGGTCGCGTCGCCTACAGCAGCGGCGACATCAGCCGCGCCAGCGCCTCGGGCAGGCGCGCGCCCAGCAGCGACCGCCGCCGTCCCTGGCGCACCCGCGGCGCGCTGGCCAGTTCGCCCTCGACCAGCCGTTCCAGCTGGCTTGCGATGCCGGCGTCGTCGAACAGCACCGAAACCTCGAAGTTCAACCGGAAGCTGCGATGGTCGAAGTTCGCGCTGCCGATCAGCGCCACCCGGTCGTCGACCAGCAGCGACTTGGTGTGCAGCAGGCGCGGGCCGTACTCGTAGATCTTGACCCCGGCCAGCAGCAGCGGGCCGAAGTACGAACGCGCGGCGAGGGTGACCAGGCGCGAATCGCTCATCCGCGGCACCAGCAGGCGCACGTCCAGTCCGGCGAGCGCGGCCGAGGTCAGCGACATCATCGCCGCCTCGCCGGGCACGAAGTAGGGCGAGGTCATCCACACCCGCCGCTTCGCCGCATGGATCGCGCCGACATGGGCGCGGTGGATCGCTTCCCAGCCCGAGTCCGGCCCGGACGTGACCACCTGCGCACAGACCGGGCCGCGCGGCTGTTCGGGCGTCTGCCGATGCACCTCGCCGATGAAGTCGCGCTGGCCGGTGGCATAGGCCCAGTCCTCGACAAACACCAGCTGCAGTTCGCGCACGATCTCGCCTTCCAGGCGCAGGTGCAGGTCGCGGTAGGCGCGGTCGTTGAAGCGTTCGTTCTGGTCGTCGGTGACGTTCATGCCGCCGGTGTAGCCGACGCGGCCATCAATCACCACGATCTTGCGATGGGTGCGCAGGTTGGTCCACGGCCGCTGCCAGATGCGGCCGAAGCGGGTGGGGTGGAACCATGCCACCTCGCCGCCGGCGTCGATCAGGGCGCGGAACGCGCGGCGCGCCCTGGCGGCGCCCAGCGCGTCGAGCAGCAGGCGCACGCGCACGCCGGCGCGCGCGCGTTCGACCAGGGCATCGCGCAGCGCGTTGCCGCTGTGGTCGGGGTGCCAGATGTAGTACTCCAGATGGATGTGCTCGCGGGCGCCGCGCACGTCCTCGAGCAGGGCATCGTACTTGGCCGCGCCGTCGACCAGCAGGCGCACGTCGGTCGCGGTGGTCATCGGCAGCCCGGCGGTGGCGCGCACCATGCGCGCCAGTTCGGCGACGTCCTCGTTCTCGGCCAGCGCCTGCGCCGGCAGTTCCCCGCGCAGGCGCGCACGACGCAGGCGCTGGCGGCGGATGCGCTGCGGGCCGAACACGTGATAGACCAGGAAGCCGACGTAGGGCAGCAGCGCCAGGCCGAGCAGCCAGCTCATCGTCGCCACCGGCTCGCGCTTCTGCAGCGCGATCCAGCCGCCGAGCAGCAGCAGGTACAGCGCCCAGCCCAGGCTCAGGTACAGGCGCAGATACGGCACCGACGCCAGCGCGTCCCAGCCCTGCTTGAGCACCTCGAGGATCGGCACGCGCGACTCCGTCGTCGCGCTGGCTGCGACGCCCGGCGCGTAGGCTAGCCGGATGTCGATGTCGACGAAAGCACGGGCGCCGGCGATCGCGCCGCTGAAGGGTCGCGGCGCCGCCTCGTACGTCGCCGGCCGCTTCGAGGTGACCACCACGCAGGCCGAGGACGACGGCTGGGGCAGCCTGGAGGCGCGCGACGACACCGACCCGGCGCCGCACCCGGACACCCGCGTGCACGAGGAGCGCGCACGCACCATCGTCAGCCGCAACGCCTCGCCCGACATCGGCTTCAGCCAGTCGGTGAATCCCTATCGCGGCTGCGAGCATGGCTGCGTGTACTGTTTCGCGCGGCCCTCGCACGCCTATCTCAACCTCTCGCCCGGGCTCGACTTCGAGACCCGCCTGTTCGCCAAGACCAATGCCGCCGAACGCCTGCGCGCCGAGTTCTCGCGCAAGGGCTACCGCTGCGCGCCGATCGCGCTGGGCATCAACACCGATGCCTACCAGCCGATCGAGCGGCGCTACCGGATCACGCGATCGCTGATCGAGGTGCTGGCCGAATGCCGGCACCCGTTCAGCCTGATCACCAAGAACGCGCTGGTGGTGCGCGACCTCGACCTGCTCGCGCCCCTGGCCGCGCAGCGGCTGGTGACGGTGTACTTCTCGGTGACCACGCTCGACAACCGGCTGGCGGCGAAGATGGAACCGCGCGCCGCGGCGCCGCATGCGCGACTGCGCGCGATGCGCACGCTGGCCGAGGCCGGCGTGCCGGTCGGGGTGATGGCCGCGCCGGTGATCCCGCAGGTCAACGACCATGAGCTGGAAGCCATCCTCGAGGCCGCGCACGATGCCGGCGCGCGCGCCGCGGGCTACGTGCTGCTGCGCCTGCCGCACGAACTCAAGGACGTCTGGCGCGAATGGCTGGCGCTGCACTATCCGGAGCGTGCAGACCACGTGATGAGCCTGATCCGGCAGATGCGCGGCGGCAAGGACTACGACAGCGCCTTCGGCAGCAGGATGCGCGGCGAAGGCCCGTTCGCCGATCTCCTCGCCCGGCGCTTCCGCAAGGCGCATGCCGCGCTCGGCTTCGGCCGCCTGCCGGCGCTGGATACCGAAGCGTTCCGGCCGCCGCAGGCGGACACGCCGCAAGGGGACCTGTTCGGAGCGGGGGCGGATCGCGCTTGATCATCGGTTCAGCTGGCCTGCACCCGGTGTCGACACCGTTGTTCCGTACACTTGTCACCGGTTCCCACAGGCCGGTTGTTCCCCGCCCATGCCCCCCATGGAGGTCGCAGACCATCGCTACCGCGACGCCTTCGCCCATGCCGACACCGGCATGGCGCTGCTGGCGGCCGACGGCACGTGGCTCGAGGCGAACGCGGCGCTGGCGCGCCTGCTGGACCGCCCGCGCGAGGCGCTGGTCGGCACCGTCGCGCACAAGGCGATCTTCGATGCGCCAGCGGCGGCGCGCATCAGCGCCGCGATCGGCGCAGGTGGTGCGGCCGCGAAAGGGGCCGAACGCCAGGTCCTCGCGCTGGAGGAGGCGGGCGCTTCGCCGCGGCACTGGCAACTCACGCTGTCGCCGCTGCCCGACGCCGCCGGCGCGCTGACCCTGCTGCAGGTCGAGGACTGCAGCGCCGCGCTGGCGGCGCAGCGCGACCAGGACATGCTCGCCTACGGCATTTCCCACGACCTGCGTGCGCCGCTGCGCAGCATCGGCGGTTTCGCCGCGCGGCTGGCGGACTCGGGGCTTGCCGCGGACGCCGCCGCCGGCGCCGACCTCGCCAGGATCCGCGCCGCGGTCGTCCGCGCCGAGCATCTCATCGATGCCCTGCTGGAACTGTCGTGGGCCTCGCGCCAGCCGTATCGCGACGACACCGTCGACCTCAGCCTGCTCGGCGAATGGGTGGGCGCGGAACTGCGCGATGCCGATCCGGCGCGCGACGCCGAGATCGCGGTCGCGCCCGGCCTGCAGGCCTGGGGCGACGAGCACTGGCTGCGGCGGATGCTGCAGCTGCTGTTCGACAACGCCTGGAAGTTCTCGTCGGAGCGCGAGCGCGTCGAGATCGCGATGGACGGCGAGGTGTCCGACGGCAAGCTGGCGCTGGCGATCCGCGACCACGGCAGCGGCTTCGACATGCGCTACGCCGGCAAGCTGTTCCAGCCGTTCCAGCGACTGCACGCCAGCGAACAGGGTGGCGGCAACGGCCTGGGCCTTGCCATCGCGCGCCAGGTCGTCGACCGCCATCGCGGCCGGATCTGGGCGCAATCGCAGCCCGGCCAGGGCAGCACCTTCTTTGTCGAACTGCCGGTTGCGGCAGGGACCACGCCATGAACCAGAACGAAATCCTGCTGATCGAAGACAACCCCGACGACATCGAACTGACGCGCATCGCGTTCACCGAGGCCGGGATCGAGCAACGCCTGGTGGTGGTGCGCGACGGCGCCGAAGCGCTCGACTACCTGTTCGCGCGCGGCGCCTACGCCGGGCGCAACGCGCGCGAACAGCCGGCGATCGTGCTGCTCGACCTGAACCTGCCCAAGCTCGACGGCCGCGAGGTGCTGCAGGCGATCCGCAGCGATGCGCGCACGCGGGCGCTGCCGGTGGTGGTGCTGACCACCAGCGACGAACCGTTCGACATCGAGGCGACGTATGCGCTCGGCGTCAACAGCTACATCCGCAAGCCGGTGGACTTCGAGCAGTTCGTCGCCGCGGTCAAGCAGATCGGGCTGTACTGGCTGGTGCTCAACCAGCCGCGCGTGGCGAGCTGACGCCAGACCCCATGCGCGCCGCGTCGGTCAGCGCGCGGGCGCGCCGTACAGCGATTCCGCGCGCTGGAAGAGGATCCAGCTGGTGGCGATGTACTTGTCGCCGCCGCGCGGGCGATTGCCGCGATGGGTATGCGTGAACGCGGTCGGCGCGATCAGCAGGTCGCCGGTGCGCGGCACGACCTTGCGCTGCTGGAACAGGAACTCGGTCTCGCCGTCGCCGAAGCCGTCGTTGAGGTAGAGCGTCCACAGCAGGTGCCGGTGCAGCGTCTCGCAGTCGGCGCCGCGCGGATACAGCTCGCAGTGCCAGTAGGGATAGCCGCCTTCGCCGGCGCGGTACCACTGCAGGTTGATCGCGCCCGGGCGCAGGCAGGTCATCGCCAGCCGGCCGAGCGCCGGGTTGTCGAGTGCGGCGACGTCCTCCGCCGACAGCCGGCGCAGTCCGCCGCTGCCGTCGGGCTGCTGCAGCATCAGCGGCGCGATCAGCGCCTGCGGGTACTTGTGCAGGTACGCGAGCAGCCCGGCATACACCGCCACGTTCAGCGCCTGCGCGACGTCGCTCCATTCGGGATGGTCGTCGAGGGCCAGGTCGCGGCTCTTCTTGAGCTCCGGATACACGCCGCCACCG
>Ga0102832_1002591_pt1 | contig 10745 bp, 10 predicted proteins | sample EBPBio282013_DNA_FD_88942 | JGI IMG/M metagenome (GOLD analysis project Ga0102832, IMG submission 88942) | Wastewater treatment Type I Accumulibacter community from EBPR Bioreactor in Madison, WI, USA - Reactor 2_5/28/2013_ DNA (Illumina Assembly) | ecosystem: Engineered > Bioreactor > EBPR >... | reverse complement strand
CGACGAGGGCCACGGTGCGCGGCAAGGACAGGGGTGAAGAGGCATCCATGTCGAGCTGCAGACCAAGGATGTCGCCCATAATGTCGCCGGTTTCAAGCCAACTGCCCGGTTTCCGACGCTCTTCGCTCTCGGCAATTGCCGCCTTCGCGGCGGGCGGGTACCTTGCGCCCCGTGGCTGTATTCCGTTCCCGAAACCGATTCAGCATGCCCACCCTGCGTCTCGGGCCTGTGATCATCGTCGCCCTCCTGGCCCTGGTGATTGCCGGGCTGGTGGCTCTCGCGGTCGTGGAGCCGCGCCCGCCGCTCAAGTCCTTCGAGGTGCCCGTCCCCAATGAGCGTCTTGCGCGCTAGCCGGAGTCGCGGCCGATGAAGCGCGGCCGATGAAGCGCAAGCCGCCCTTCAGGCATGTGCGCGAAGTCGAGACCTTCCTCGAGATGCTGCAGGCCGAACGCGGCGCCTCGAAGAACACGCTGCTCGCCTACGCGGCCGACCTGGCCGACCTCCAGTCATTTCTGGCGCGCCGCAAGCAGAGCACGGTGACGGCCGATGCGACGGCGTTGCGCGCCTATCTCAAGTCGCTCGACTATGTCGGGATGACCCCGCGCACCGTGGCCCGGCGGCTTTCGGTGATGCGGCAGTTCTTCCGCTTCCTGCTGGCCGAACGCCTGCGCGAGGACGACCCGGCGAGCACGCTCGACTCGCCGCGGCTCGGCCGGCCGCTGCCCAAGGTCCTGTCGCGCGAGGAAGTCGATCGGCTGATCGAGGCGGCACGGGGCAAGGACGCCGTCGACGGCGGCCGCATGGCGACGTTGCTCGAAATCCTCTACGCGGCGGGCTTGCGCGTGTCCGAGCTGGTGAGCCTTCCTCTGTCCGCCGTCGAACGCGATCCGTCGATGTTGCTGGTGCGCGGCAAGGGCGACAAGGAACGGCTGGTGCCGCTCTCGGACCCGGCGCGCGTGGCAATCATTGCCTGGCTGCACATGCGGCGCGGACAGCTTGCCGAGGGCGAGACCTCGCGCTTCCTGTTCCCCTCGCGCGGGCGGACCGGCCATCTCACGCGCCAGCGGTTCGCGCAGCTTCTGAAGGAAGCGGCCGTGGGCGCTGGAATCGATCCGGCGCGCGTGTCACCCCATGTGCTGCGCCATGCCTTCGCCAGCCATCTGCTGGCCGGCGGCGCCGACCTGCGCTCGGTCCAATTGATGCTGGGCCATGCAGATATTGCCACCACCCAGATCTACACCCACGTGCTCGACGAGAAGCTGAGATCGCTGGTGCAGGAGCACCATCCGCTGGCCCGGCGAAAGCGCCGGCCGGCCGGTTGACAGGATTCCGCGAGCGGGCGACATCTGATTTCCAATGACGACTTATCTCGACTTCGAGAAGCCGATCGCCGAGCTGGAGGGCAAGATTGCCGAGCTTCGGCATCTGCCCAATTCCGGCGACGTCGACATCGCCGAGGAAGTCATGCGCCTGCAGGACAAGGCGCATAAGCAGATCCGCGCGACCTATGCGAAGCTCACGCCGTGGCAGCGCGTCCAGGTCGCGCGCCATGCCGAGCGGCCGCACGCGCAGGCCTATATCGACCGCCTGATCACCGACTATACGCCGCTGGCCGGTGACCGCGCCTTCGGCGACGACGCGGCCATCGTGGGCGGCATGGGCCGCTTGCAGGGTCGCAGCATCGTCGTGCTGGGCCAGCAGAAGGGCGACGACACCGAGTCGCGCATCAAGCACAATTTCGGCATGGCGCGACCCGAGGGCTATCGCAAGGCGCAGCGCCTGATGCGGCTCGCAGACCGGTTCAAGCTGCCCGTGCTGACGCTCGTGGACACGCCCGGCGCCTATCCCGGCATCGAGGCCGAGGCGCGCGGCCAGGCGGAAGCCATCGCCAGCTCGATCGAGACCTGCCTCGGCCTCGGCGTGCCGCTGGTCAGCGTGGTGATCGGCGAAGGCGGTTCGGGCGGTGCGCTGGCCATCGCGTCGGCCGACCGCGTCTACATGCTGGAGAATTCCGTCTATTCGGTCATCACGCCGGAAGGCTGCGCGTCGATCCTGTGGCGCTCCAATACGCATGCGCAGGACGCCGCCGAGGCGATGAAGGTGACGGCGGCCGATCTCAAGAAGCTCGACGTGATCGACGACGTTATCCCCGAGCCGATGGGCGGCGCCCATCGCGCGCCCGACGAGACGATCGACGTCGTGGGTCGAGTGGTGAGCGAGGCGCTGGGGGAACTCTCCAAGCTCGATCCCGATACCCTGCGCGAGCGCCGGCAGGACAAGTTCCTGGCGATGGGCAAGAAGGGCCTCTGACGGCGCGAGCCATGAACGAGAGCGAGAACTCACAGTCAACGCACAGCTCTCGGACGCCCTGGTGGCAAACGCCATTCTTTAGTCAAGTGATCGGTGGCCTCATCGTCGCATCCGTGACGGGTCTTGCATATTTATTCTGGAACAGTGGTACGCCGTTACAGGCGCGAGTGACTTTTGCGCCTTATCAGGCTGCGCCAATACCGTCTTTCAACGACGCAAGTAGGCTACTAGCTGATTTTGCCTACAGCCCCAGAAGCTTATCGGTTGAGCAGAGTACCGATACAGAAGCCGTCAAGCTAGGTTCGATGCTGAAGCGTCTTGCCGCTGATGTTGAAGTGGCTTCCAGCGTTCACGGTGTCGCGGATATTGATCTTTTCAATTCAGGATCAAAAAAGATCTCTGAAATTTATATCAGGGCAGAACGCGCGAAAATCTACGCTGAACTTGTTGGCGATAAGTACAGACTTCTGCAACCAACAGATCGAGGCTTGCGAATAGACGAGCTGATACCTGGTGAGCGGAAGCGCTTCGTCGTTTGGTCTTCTTTTGTGAGTTATGATAGCGCTTACCAGCGTGAAATTTCCATCGTCTACGCTGATGGAAGAGCAGCAATTCGGCAGGCTTGGGTAGCAAGTCCATTTTTTTCCGATTTGTCTGATAACTGGATTCAGTATCTGATTTTCGGCTTCGTTGGCTTCTACTGTCTGTTTCTAGTTGGGGGATACCTTATTCAGTCGCTGACCAGGCTCGGTCGGCCCTCAAAATAGGTTCTCGTGTCCGATCTGCGTCTCAGCGTTCTCGATCAATCGCCGATCCGCAAGGGCGGCACGCCGGCCGAAGCCGTGCGCGACACGCTCGAACTCGCGCAACTCTGCGACCGGCTGGGGTATCACCGCTACTGGCTGGCCGAGCATCACAGCAGCGAGGCGCTGGCCGGCTCGACCCCCGAGGTGCTGATCGCGCGCGTCGCCGGACTGACGGAGCGCATGCGCATCGGGTCGGGCGGCGTGATGCTGCCGCATTACAGCGCCTTCAAGGTGGCGGAGAACTTCCGCATGCTGGAGACGCTGTTCCCCGGCCGCATCGACGTCGGCATCGGCCGCGCGCCGGGCAGCGACCAGCAGACCATGCGCATCCTGGCCGACGGCAAGCCCAACTGGAGCAACGCCGACAAATATCCCTACCAGGTGCGCGATCTCGTGGCCTGGCTGCACGATGCGCTGCCGCTCAATCACGAAGGCACCGGCATCGTGGCGCAACCGAGCGGCGAGACGTCGCCGGATGTGTGGCTGCTGGGATCGAGCGACGACAGCGCGGCCCTGGCGGCACATTTCGGCCTGCCGTTCTGCTTCGCCCATTTCATCAATCCTGACGGCGGCGACGGCGTGACCCGCGCCTATCGCGCCCACTTCAAGCCCTCGTCGCTGCATCCGAAGCCGGTGCCGATGATGGCGATCTCGGTGCTGTGCGCGGAGACCGACGAGGAGGCCGATCTTCTGTCGCGCAGCCGCGAGGTCTGGGCGATGCGCCTGCGCACGCTCGGCAATCCCGGTCCCGTGCCGTCGGTCGAGGAAGCGCTGGAGGCGGCGAAGCAACCGGGCGCCGACCGCTGGCTGCCGGCGCTGCGCCGCCGCTCGGTGGTGGGTTCGCCGAAGACCGTACGCGCCGGCCTCGAACGCCACGCCGCCGCCTACCAGGTCGACGAGATCATGGCCGTCACGATCTGCTACGACTTCGAGAAGCGGAAGCGGTCGTACGAGCTGCTGGCGGAAGAGTTCGGGTTAGGCTGACCCGTCGTCTCGACCGAAGCCTCGCGCAGCGAGGCGTAGTGGAGAGACCTTCTCTCCACAAAGAGCCGGCTATTCGTAGAGAGAAGGTCTCTCCGCTACGCGCCTTCGGCGCTTCGGTCGAGACGACGGGCTTATTCTAAAGCCCCGCCAGCGGGAAGCCCTTGCCCTTGCCGTTCTGCGGGCGGCGCTGTTCGATCATCGCACGCGCTTCAGCCGCGCGGCCGGCTTTCACCATCGCGGAGGTCACGACGTATTCGAGCAGGTCGCGTTGCGCGCGGCTGCCGCCCAGGCGTTCGTGCGTGGCGAGCAGCGGCTCGATCGCTTCGATCGCGCGCGTCCAGTCGCCCTGTGCATAGGCCTCGAAGCCGCGCGCCAGCGACGGCAGCAGGTCGGCGGTGGCGCCGCGCGGGCTCTCCATGAACTTCGCGAGCGCCGCGTCGTCGCCGGCCATCGCGTAAGCCAGCACCGTGTGCATGTCGACGAAGCCGAGACCCGGCCGGCCGAACCACTTGGTGGCGTAGTCCGCGAGTTCGCGCCACCGCGCAGCCTGTCGCGGTTCGCCCGCCATCTCCGCGCGCAGGAGGAACGCCGGACAGTCGGTCGCGACGTTGATCTGCGGCCCCCAGGCGACGGCGGGGCTCAGCGCCTCGTCGTAGATACGCCAGGCGTCTTCCATGCGGCCGGTCTCCATCGACCACAGCGCGAGGTGCCAGTTGTTGTGGACGTGCATCAGCCCGTCGCGCGAATAGTCCTTCATCCAATCGGTGAGGAAGGCGAGGCCGGTCTCGCGCTCGCCCAACTCGTAGAAGAGATGGCCGCGGATGTGCGCGGCGTGCGCGCTCTTCGGGAAGGCGTCCAGCGCCGCATCAATGTTGCGCTGGCCCTCTTCGAGCTTCTGCAGCTCGATCTGCGCGAAGGCGAGCTGCGTGCGGTACCACCAGTCGTCGCCGTAATGCTTCTCGAAGGGTTCGAGCAGGGCGAGCTGGTCGACCTCGCGACCGGTCTTGCCGGAGAAGCCGATCAGGCCGAACACGCTGGTCGCCGGCGCGAGCGCCATGGCGTCGCGCGGCCATTCCTTCATGTGCACATGGATCGCGTCGAGCGCGGCGGCGCCCTGGCCCGTCAGGATCTTCTCGAAGATCGCGATCTGGCTCTGCTCGCGCGGGCTCGAGCCGGCGGCCAGCTCCTTGGCGCGCGCGAGCGGCGCCTTGGCCTCGTGGCCGCGGCCCAGCAACTGCTTTGCGCGGGCGAGGGAGATGTGGCCGAGGGCAAAGTTCTCGTCGGCCTCGACCGACTTCTGGAAGGCCGCGTCCATGCCGGGCGTCGCGGCCATCAGGCTCTCGACGCCGGCCAGGTAGGCGTCGCGTGCCGCGACGGACTGCGTGCCGAGTTCGTTGCCGTAGCGATCCTGCTGGGCCATCACTTCTCCTTGCCCGCCGTGGGATCCCACATCGGCGAGGCCATGGTTTCGCTGAAATTCTTGAACATCAGGTTGAACGAGATGCTGATTCGTTCGCTCTGCCCGTCATTGACCGGCACCGTGTGCTTCAGCCAGGCCGGGAAGATCACCATGCGGCCGTCCTTGCTGGGCGCATTGGCGCCGTTGGCGGTGAGGCGGGTGTACTGGCGCGGCTTGGGCATGATCATCGACGCCTGGCCGCGGGGATCCTGGAACAGGATCTGCGAACCGCCGGCCGGGATCGACACGTAGTAGACGCCGCTCAGGTAATTGTTCGGATGGTGGTGCATCGGATGGTAGGCGCCGGGCGGATTGACGTTCGCCCAGCAGCCGGTGATCGCCATCGGATACTGGTCGACCTGCAGGAAGCGGGCGACTCCGCGGCCCGCCGTCTCGACCAGCTTCACGAACTCGGCGAAGGCGGGGCGCGTGTGGAGGTCCTGCGGCGTCTGCCAGTTGCTGCCGGCCGGCACCTTCGCCCGCGGCGCGATCAGCCGTTCGATCTCGGCCTTGAGTTTCGCATTGAGGCTTGCCGCCGCGGCCGGCTGGAGATCCACGATCCACAACGGGGTCGGGAAGATCTCCTGCACTTCCTGCTTCTCGATCATGGCTGCCAATATATCCCGCGATTGCCCGATTGTCCGTTCGGTGGTCCAATCGGCCGCATAATCAAAGGCTAGGGAGAAAACAACCGATGCCCGTGTCGATCCATGCCGTGACCCCCGACTTCGTGGCCGAAGTGGGCGACGTCGCCCTGAACGAGGTCTCGCGCGAGGACCTCGCCGCGATCCGGGAAGCCTTCACCAAGTATGCGGTCCTGGTCTTCCCCGACCAGGAGTTCGACGACGAGAGCCAACTCGCCTTCGCGCGCCATTTCGGCCCGCTCGAGACGACGGTGTTCAAGGCGCGCAAGGACCACAAGCTGCGCCTGCACGAGAACATGGCGGATGTCGGCAACCTCGATGCCGAGAACCGCATCCTCGAGGCCAGCAACCGCCAGCGCCTCTACAATCTCGGCAACCGCCTCTGGCACACGGATTCGTCGTTCAAGCGCCTGCCGGCCTACTGCTCGATGCTGCATGCGCGCTCGATCCCGCCGATCGGCGGCCACACCGAGTTCGCCGACATGCGCGCCGCCTACGATGCACTGCCCGACAGCACCAAGCAGCGCCTAGAAGGGCTGGTCGCCGAGCATTCGATCATGACCTCGCGCGCCAAGCTGGGCTTCAAGGACTTCGACGCCAGCGAGCGCGAAGCCTTCGCACCGGTGCCGCAGGTGCTGGTGCGCCGCCTGCAGGATTCCGGCCGCATGAGCCTCTACATCGCCAGTCATGCCGGCGCGATCCGCGGCATGGCCGACGACGAGGCCCGCCAGCTCATCGACGAGCTGACCGCGCATGCCACGCAGCGCCAGTTCGTGCACGCGCATCGCTGGCGCGAGAAGGACCTGGTGATCTGGGACGATCGCTGCACCATGCATCGTGGCATGGAGTTCGACGACCAGCGCTACAAGCGCGACATGCGCCGCGCCACGGTCTCCGACATCGCCCCGACCTGCGAACAGATGGGCCTGGCCGTCGCGGCGGAATAGGCGTTCAGAGTGCCCGCCGCATGATCGTCCGCCGCCAGGGCGGATGGCCGTGCCGGTTTGCCGCCATCTCCTGCAGGCGAAAGACGTGCGGCCAGTCTCCGCGCGGCAACTCCTCGAAGCCACGGCGCGCGTAGTAGGGTGCGTTCCACGGGACGTCGCGATAGGTCGACAGATAAAGCGTGCGATATCCGAGTGAACGGGCCACCGTCGCCGTCTGGTCGATGAGCGCGCTGCCGTGACCCTGGCCCTGCCAACGATTGAGCACCGAGAGCTGGTCGAGCCACGCGGTGCCGCCGGGAAACTTCATCAGGGCGAAACCGACGGGCCGGTCGAGCGGCGAGACCGCGACCCAGAGCCGGTTCTCGCGCCGGCCGGCCTCGAGCGACGCCAGGCTTGCGGGCGGCATGTCGACGACGCGGTCGAGGCCCACGCGCCGGTAGCGCAGATCGGCCTCGTTTTCGATCTGCGGCAACAGCTTGATTTCATGCGGGCGTGGACGGCGAATCATGGCAGTGGATTGGCTAGGCTGGCTGAAAGTTCGGAGGAAGCACCCATGACCATCGACATCGAACCGCTCAAGAAGGAACTCGGCCGCAAGATCGAGGACGAGGACGTCGTGACGCAAGCGCCACTCAAGGCGATGATCGCGACCTTCGATCGTGACGACAAGGTTCCGGCGGAAGGCGAGGCGATCGCGCCGGGCTGGCATCTCTGCTTCCTGCATTCCTATGCCCGCCGCAACGTGCTGGCCGAGGACGGGCTGCCCACCGAAGGCGGCGTGTTGCCCAAGATCCCGCTGCCGCGCCGCATGTATGCCGGCTCGACCTTCACCTTCGAGGGCGACATCCGCGTCGGCGACAGGCTGCGCCGCGAGACTGAATTCTCCGACGTGCAGGTCCGCGGCGGCGGTACTGGCAGCCTGATCGTCACCAGCCAGACGCGCCGGATCTACACGCCGCGCGGCCTCGCCGTGACCGAGGTGGCGAACACCGTGTTCCGCGAGGAGGTGAAGGCCGGCGAGAAGAGCGGCGTGCCGGTGCGCGAAGCCGCACCGACCGACGTGCCGTGGCGGCGCACCATCAAGGCCGATCCGGTGATGCTGTTCCGCTATTCCGCCATCACCTTCAATCCGCATCGCATCCACTACGACCGCACCTACTGCATCGAGACCGAGGGCTATCCCGGCCTCGTGGTGCATGGGCCCTTCGCGCAGCAATGCCTGTTCGACCTGCTGCGCGACAACAACCCGGGGCGGCCGATCAAGACCTTCGCCATCCGCGCCCGCGCGCCGCTGTTCGACACTTCGCCGTTCGATGCGATCGGCCGGCCGACCGCCGACGGCAAGGGCGCCGAGCTCTGGACGGTGACGCCCAAGGGCACGATCGCGGCGCAGGCCACGGCGACCTTCGCCTAGAGTCTGTTCGAATGGAACTGTGATCCAACAACCACCTCATGCTGAGGAGGCTGCGGAGCAGCCGTCTCGAAGCATGGGCTACAGACGCCACGCTCGTTGCCCATCCTTCGAGACGCGCGCTGCGCGCGCTCCTCAGGATGAGGTAGGTGGGGGCTGACTTTGAGTCAGAAAGACTCCGGGTTACGGGTGCAAGCACCACTCTTGCCGCGGTTCCTGATCCCGCGGCTGCCGTTCTTCTACGGATGGGTGGTGCTGGGCTGCATCTGCCTCGCGGGCTTCGCGCGGCAGGGGCCGGCGGTCGCCGTGCTGTCGATCTTCGTCGTGCCGATGACAGACGCGTTCGGCTGGTCGCGCACCGAGATGTCGGGCGCGGTGTCGCTGGGCGGCGTGCTGGCCGCGATCATCTCGCCGGTCATCGGCCCGTTCGTCGACCGTCGCGGCGCACGCCTCGTGCTCTGCCTCGCGGTGGCCGGCACGGGCATCGCCTGCATGGCGCTGTCGCTGATCCAGTCGCTGCTGCTCTTCTATCTGCTGTTCTGCTTCGCCCGCATGATCTGGGCAGGACCGTTCGACCTCGGGCTCTACAGCGCGCTCAACAACTGGTTCGTGGCGCGTCGCGGCATCGCGGCGTCGTTCGCCACGCTCGCGCAGATGTCGGGGCTGGTCGGGCTGCCGCTGATCGCGCAGTTCGCCATCAGCGGCGCGGACTGGCGTGCCGGCTGGATCGCGGTGGGTGCCACGGTGCTCCTGGTCGGCTTCGTGCCCTGCTGGCTCCTGCTGGTGCGGCGTCCCGAGGATGTCGGCCTGCAGCCCGACCGGCTGGCCGACGGCAAGGCGCCGCCGCTGGTCGAGCCGCGCTGGAGCCGGGCGCAGGCGATGCGGACGCCGGCCTTCTGGCTGGTCTCGCTCTACACCGTCCTGTTGTTTCCGGTGCAGGCGGGCGTCAGCCTGCACAACGCCCCGCATCTGATCGAGCGCGGGTTGTCGCCCGTCGCGGCGGCCTCCGTCATCGCCTTCGTCGCGATGCTCTCGGGCGTGGCGAGCTTCGGCATCGGCTTCCTGCCGCGCAGCTGGCCGGTGCGCTACCTGATGGCGGTCTGCGCGATGTGCATGGCGCTCGGCAGCTACGGGCTGATCTTCATCTCGGGGCTGGAATCCGCGATGGCGGCGGCCGGCCTGTTCGGCATCGGCATGGGTGGCGTCATGCTGCTGCTGCCGGTCGCCTGGGCCGACTATTTCGGGCGCGAGAGCTATGGCGCCATCCGCGGCGTGGCGCTATCGCTGCAGGTGACGGCACAGGCCGCCGGACCGCTCGCTTCCGGGATGCTGCGCGATTGGAGCGGCACCTACACCGACTCGCTGCTGCTGTTCGGCACGCTGGCAACGTTTGCGGTATTCGCCGCGCTCCTGGCGCGACGTCCGCACGACCCAGCTTAAGCGGCTTGCGATATGCGGCTCACTCCCGTACGGTTGCCGCAGGCCCGCAAGAGGCTGCGCCCGCCGGAGTTGAATCGGCGCGAGCGGACAGGGACGAAACAGCACTTCGCGTAGAGACCGATCGTCGATGTAGATCCGCAGGCCCTTGGGGGGGCCTGTAGCGCCGCGCCACAACGGAACGGATTGCCGTGTGGTCGTCGAAACCGGATTCACGGAACGAGGACGCATGCCGCCATTGCTGGAGGTCAAGGAGCTACATACCGAGTTCCGCACCGGTGCAGGGTTGGTACGTGCCGTCGACGGCGTCTCGTACACGGTTCATCCCGGCGAGACCGTGGCCATCGTGGGCGAGAGCGGGTCGGGCAAGTCGGTCGGCGCGATGTCGATCCTGCGCCTCATACCCGATCCGCCGGGACGCATTACCCAGGGGCAGATCCTGTTCGCCGGTCGCGATCTGCTGGCCCTGTCCGCCGAGGAGATGCGCGAAGTGCGCGGCAGCGAGATCGGCATGATCTTCCAGGAGCCGATGACGTCGCTCAATCCGGTGCTGACGATCGGCCGCCAGATCACCGAGACGCTGCAGCAGCACCGCGGCGCCGACCGGGCCACGGCGGACCGGCGCGCCGTCGAGCTGCTGACCCTGGTCGGTATCGCCGATCCCGAGCGCCGGCTGCGCCAGTATCCGCATCAGCTTTCGGGCGGCATGCGGCAGCGGATCATGATCGCCATTGCGCTGACCTGCGA
>Ga0102832_1002590_pt1 | contig 10757 bp, 11 predicted proteins | sample EBPBio282013_DNA_FD_88942 | JGI IMG/M metagenome (GOLD analysis project Ga0102832, IMG submission 88942) | Wastewater treatment Type I Accumulibacter community from EBPR Bioreactor in Madison, WI, USA - Reactor 2_5/28/2013_ DNA (Illumina Assembly) | ecosystem: Engineered > Bioreactor > EBPR >... | reverse complement strand
TAAGTTGTAAAGTTAAAAATTGGGAAATGGCTTACTAACTGTAATTCAAAATGAGCAAAATAAAAATAATGACTTGACTTTGCCAGAAGAGGAAAAAAATCCATTTATTGAGATTAACAAAAATGAACTTAATCAAAAGACATAAAATAAATAAGAGTAATCTAAGGCTCTTCGAGAGAAGTAAAAAGACTTTGCCTCATTATTGATAAGTCCTGTAAGTCAATAAAAGTTTCCTGAAGTTAATATTTTTTAGTCTCTACTTTATTCATCACCTACTAAACAGCCATCAAAACTATTTTTGGAGACCCAACAAAAAACTAATTAAAAATCTCTTAGTGATTTTAAAAATCAATAAAATTTTTCTGGCTAAATGAGTGGTCAAAAGAGTAAGTCTCAAATGTAATATCAACGATTGAAAAAATAACAATAAAATTTGCAAGATTAATTACGTGAAGAGAACAATGGATTTTTAGGCTCAGTTCTTAACACTTTGGCTGATAAAAAATATCAGTTATAAAAATTGAAAAAATAATGGGGCTTTGAATTCGCTAAAGGTGGAAATGAGTACGATATTGTAGAAAGCTTTAAAATTTACTCATAAATTATCGTTATGAAAATAATTGATGAACTTTCTCTATAATCTAAAAAAAGATATTATCAACCTTTGAATGAAAGTACTACATCACACAGATATGAGATCGACGGAGTATCATTTGATTTGTATTTTCACACTTTAAAGGAAGTGGCATCTTATTAAAAGAAAGGCTCAATTATATCTTCATATCAATCGAAACTCGCACAAAAATAATTTAAAAATTATGAATACATTTTATCCCTGACTGGAAACAAAGGTAGGATTCGAGTTCCTTTATCAATAGTTATCGAATATAAAGGTTTTATTTGTGTGGCAAAAGTGATTATTCCTGAAGGCGAAAGTTATGAAAATCTTGATTCATTGTCGAAATAATTGGGTTTGTTGTAGGCTGAAAGTAGAGTCAATAACTCTGTTTTTGAAAATGAGGAGTCCGGTCGAATTGTACCTTTAAACTCTAAAGCTTATTAAAAAATAGCTCGACTACAAAATTCTCTTAGTCCTGCCAACATAGCAAAAAAGTTTGACATTTGTTATGTGCAATCCTTAACAAATTATCTTCCCCAAGATTTTTACCATTTTGCTAAATTATAAAATTTAACTGGTTCGAACCGAGGCCAGCAGCTTTCATCCCTATCCCCAGTCCATGTTTTGAGAAAATAGCTTATTCAAGATGAATAATATGATCAAATCATATTTTCTGGTTAAAATATGGTAAGTGTAACTCAAAGATTAAAGATTCCTCCTCAAATGAAAGATGCGATCGATGTTTTAATCAACGTATCAAAATCCATAAATGAAAGAGTAACAGCTGCTGTGAATTCTTTGTAAAGTTTGAATGAAACGGTTACGAATTCCAAAGAATTTACAAAACTCATGCACGGATATGGTGTCAATATGAGATATTTAGGACTCGTCCTTGAAAAGTCACGTGAAACTTGGTTGAGAAGTATCATAATGTCTGAAGTAGTTGCACGCTGTGCTAAAAAATTCCTACAATTTGATCTTCAAAACTGTATCATAAACTTGAATGAATCAAAAACAGAAAATACACAAAAATATCTGAACAAAGTTGTAATTTCTCTTTTGAATAAATTGCTTGGACTTTCGTTAGAAAGTGATCAGTTTTGGAATCAGTTGAGTCGACAGTCACAAGAAGATTATCAATGTTTTATTGATAAGAGAGAAATTAATTTAGGATATCTAATCCAAGCTTTGTAATCTCAGTGTAAAATCAAGTTAAAAAAAGTCATATAAAAAAGAGACTCATTTTTCAAGATTCATGAACCATTGAGTCTTTAAAACTTTGAATCTTTTGTTGTCAATTCTAAAACTTATGACCTTTCATTTACTTAACTTTACACAACAGTAGGTCAGCACCTTAAAGAACATACCCAAGAGTCATTTGAACAATTATCGATTTTATTAAACCTTCAGAGAAAATCTTAACTTCCATCTCATTTTTAAATGAATAATTTCGATAAAAGAATTATGCTTTACATGATAAATTGGATCTCACCAAAAGATGGTCGTAATTTGTACTATCAAAATGGTCAGATGGGAAAAATAAGTGAAATTTTGCCATCAAAGGCTTTGTATGAGACAAAATTAAATGAAATAAAATGGATTCTCAAATAAAAAGAAGAAATTTAGGCAGAAAAAGTTCGCGATTGGATGGTCGATCACATTCACATGTGGCTTGGATAATACCACCCTTTATTATCATAACTTTATGACATATTCAGCCGATTTTACTTATCTTTAAAAAGAGAGGAGAAAAAGGCAATAACTTATTGTAAGTCTTCAATTAAAAATTTGTAAAAGCTCCTTTCACGGGATAACATTAAACTTGCTGATAGCTATTATATGTTGGCAGAAATTTACATAAATTACGATAAAAAAAGTGAGGCATTGGGAAGTTTGGTCCGTGCAAGATAAATAATGTAACAACGTTAAGGAGATTAGTAAGAGTCATAAGGGTATGGAATGGTGATTTTAAGGATCGGTCAAGTAATGCTTTCATTGCAAATGATTGATTAAGCCATTTAACAAGGCCAAAAAGCATACCAAAAACTGGTATAAAGTAATGAGACATAAAAATTAGTTGAGTCTCTTTAATTAATAGGCAGATGCTTTGAGATACTTTCAAAATGGGACGAATATGTAGAATTCGTAGAAATATTTCTAACTAATCATCATGAAAAATTCGTGTTAATTGGATAAAATAGCCTGTTGTTATAAAGGGTAATGAAGGCAGTTTTGTTACCATACCTGAAAGCGTTGACTAACGTGGCCCATATTCCGAACCAGTTGATCAATGTGATTCAATCCTTTACTTCTTTATCAAGCACAACTCAATCCACATACTCAAACGGTGTCGCTTACCTTAACCAACTTATTGTCTCTCCTAATAATATCAAATTCCCATAGAGTTTCATACTCACCTTGCAAGATGACCTTTAAGTCGTATTAGAATAAATAGATTCATCAGGTCTTATGGCCCGATGGAAAGGATTTTAAACATATGTGAACAATAAAACCTTTTCACAAAAACTTAACTCTTTAAATAATATAAACCCAAAAATATTTGAGTTTTTATCACAACTTTAGACTCTTGCCATATTGATAGGATAATCTTGGCTTATCGGAGCACTAAATTACTGTTGAAATAAAATTTATATAAAAAATAAACTTGATTTTCATTTCCTTTCTTAAGCTTCATTTTCATTTTATATAAAAAATTCATTATGCCAATTTATTCAATTGATAAAATGAAGTGCATTTGAAAAATAATGTAATATCATTATTTTTTGTAATTTTTTTTCTGATCATTAAGCATTGTCATTCAATTTTACCTTTTGCTCTTTGATTTTGTTCTGAAGGGAGATTATCTTATCTCTTACAACTTCTTTCTACTTTTTTAAACTTTCGATTCTGGTTTATTTCTCAGCTTTTTTATTCAACTCGTTATTTATGACACCATTCAGATCTTATGTTTAATTCTCATACTTTTGAAGGGTTTCATTAGCGTCATTCAGTCTCTGTACTCCTCTCAGCAATTATTATTTACATTGTTCGATAGTTTTTGCAGAATTCAAGAAAGAAGATGAATATTAGGGAAACTTTTTTACTTTTAAATACAGTGATAACTTTTTGTCAAAATTTGACTTTTATTTTGCTGAATACTCTTTATTAAGCTAAGTGACTTAGGAAACTTAAATTTCTAAAGATTGCAACTTTTGGATAAGTTGATCTTTTTATATTTTAACATTGGAATCCTTTAGCTCGGCCTCTTTTTTATAATCAGTTTAAAGTCGGTTCAACTTTTGTTAGATTGATTTTCTCTTTTATTTTAACTGTTAGGTTTCTCTTTAAAAGGCAACAGACTATTTTTCAAAGAGAAGGATTTTGTTTTGAATGTCTTGAAAAGATTTGTTGAAATGTTCTGTGATAAAGTTGATTTTTCGTTATTATGTGGAAACTAATTATTTTATCGATGATTTAATTTTAGTGATTGTTGAGTTGATTTGTTACGTTTAAAGCTGCAGAGACTCATTATTTTTATTAATTTCGACTGTTTATTTCTTGACTTTTATAAATTAAAATTTTTTACTTTGAGAATCTTAAAATTGTAAATCCTCGATCATGAGAGTCAACTGTTACGAAGCCATTTATTGCTCGAGCATTTTAGCTGATATCTGAGTTAAATTTAAAAGTGGTAATACTTGACTAGCAAGGTGTTGATACAGTGATTTTTATATTTGCGGATCATTTTTGGTAGAATGAATGAGATTGTTGATTGAGAACATGGTAGTTTCTTAATTTTAAAAATTTGTTACTGATTGTTTACTTGATAGTGTTCTATTGATTGTAGTTAGTTTATAATTGATGCAACATTCTGTCTTTTTGCTCGTCTAATTTTAATAACGATCTCAACATCGCTGATTGATTTTTTATATTCTCTTAATTTTTTGCCACTATTCCATTTAAAAAAGTATCATAATGAATTTTTTATTATTAATTTCAAGTTTGTATTTTTATTTTAATTGAAACCAACAGGAATAAAAAACTCTTGGTTAAGAGTCAAACAACCTATGCTGGGCTCGAAAATAGATTTTAGATTTAGATTTTACAGTACTTTTTAAAGTTATTTATTTGACCCATTTTAATCTGAATTTTAATTTTTTTCGTAAATCTTTTGTATCATTTAATTTTTATGGATATTTTATATATTTTTTGTTAGCCTTATTGATCAAAAAATAAATAAAATGTTAATAAGATAGATGAATTTGATATGTGTTAGTTTAAAGGAATCAAAATAATAATCAATATATTAATTAAGTGAATCGTATGTCACTATCGTTATTTGCCGTGAAGAACGCTTACCACAAAAATGGTAATGATTGAGTAAAGCTAGGTATTTGGTGGTTCACTAAAATGTTGAACAAAGTTGTCGGAGAATAAAGATATGATGCTATCAGAGTCCAAAGAAGAGTCTATACAAACAAGTTCTATTACTTCCGTCAACAAGTCTTGTACAGATGGTTCGTCGAACATCCTGATTTGGCCAACATGTTGGGTATCTATCCTAAAGTCGACTCAAGTCATGGTTTCGGTTTTTACAGTATTTTTCATCTCATCCTATAGGCACATATGAAATGTATAGAGATTTCCAATAAAACACCATTAACAGTGACGGTTCATTCGGTATGTGGTTCACAGTCATCGCTGCCATCTATATTGGACACGAACTTTACAACTATATTTATCCTTGGTATTGGAACAGAACTGCCACCTGTAAAAACGGAGAGGAAGAAAGAGTCAGAATGAGAGATGCTATCGCTTCTTCTCTCGTTGAAGAAACCTATGGTATTCAAATCGCCGAATGGGGATGGATGCCTCACGATTTCCACTCCATTAGAAGAAGACTCTCATCAGGTTTGAGCCACCCTGACGATGTTAGAGCCATGCACATGTCTTCATGCAACAGAAAGCACAGATACGTTGAACACTACAGACACAAGATCGGAAACGAAGAAACCACCATGATCCAAAGGTGATCTTATGATCTCTTCATTCATAAACATTATTTCACTATCTCATTTTTTAAATCAATAATCAAGATATTTGAATAGATCACAAGAATATCCTAACTATTTTAATACAGAGATCTGATTGAAATAAATATATGAAAGTTAAAAAATCAGATGATTTTGACAATTGAAACCTTGTGTAGAGGATCGATTGGCTTTGTCATCTTAATATGTCTTCTTCTCTCTTCTTCGAATTTTTAAGAAAATTGTTTCTTGACTTACTTTTTCTCCTTCTTGACTTATTTTTGCTTTTATTTTCTTGCTTTTCTCTCTTATTTTGTTTCATTCCTGTTTCTCTTTTCACCAGCACTCTTAAGTTTGCTCAATGTTTGAGAAAGTTCATCAAGTTATTTAAGTCTTTCATCATCATCTTTTTGCTTTCTAACTCTTCTTTTAGTTGGTTCAGCTATCTCATTCAAATTGCTTGAAATTACAGAAGTTCTTTGGTGGTACTCTATAATATCTTATTCATCGCTTGAGGTTTCATATTAAGAATCTTCATCAAGATCGACAACTTATTTAGCGTCTTATTCAAGGGCTCTTCTCATAACGTGATCTTACTCATATGTGATGTGTTTGATCATAGTTTTAAGATGAAGCTCTTATTAAGAAACGTTCTTTTTACCTTTCATTTTTTACTCAATTTATCTTTCTCTAACTTCATCATAAAATTCTCTAATAATTTTTGTCTTCATGTATTCTTTCTTTTATTTTTTGCTAAGACATCTCCAATCAAGCTCACCATCTTTTCCGAAAAACTCTTCACATTTTTCAATTTCAGAAAAGTTCATTGATAAATTGTTACCTGAGAATCCTTCATGCATTTATTACTCATCCTCATGGATTTGGACTTTATTTTTCCCGACTTTTATACCCTATTTAGGCTCAAGATTATGCTCAAAGTCATCAAGTGCTTTTTCGATCATATCATCAGTGATTTCTTCTTATAAAATTTCTTCATCGAGCTCATCATACTTTGAGAAGATGTTTTATTCTTTTATTCGTTGTTCTAAAACTTTAGGAAGTATAACGTTCGATATTTGCTAAGGCATGGGTTTGACGGCCTTTGAAACAGTCTTTTTAGGTTTTTCCTTTTTAGATTTCTTTTCTTTTTTATTGGTTTGGATTTATGCTTGGATCATTTTAGCAAAGAAATCATCTTCCATTTCCTCATAAACTCCTTCTTATCCATCAAAATTAAGAGCATCTTCGACTTCTCTAACATCGCCGGTAATTTGACTGGGCTTGAGATCAGTATCATAAATGGGTGTAGGCTTATCAGGAACATATTCAAAGACGTCGGTGATACCTTCGTTTCCAGTAGCCAAGAATTCTTCATATTGTGATTTTTCTGAGAGTGGAAGTCCATTTTCATCATATTTTTAGAATTTAAGCCCTTTGATTTTGAAATTTTAATAATTTTCAGGAATCAGCACATCTAAAAGCTTTATTTGTTCCTGTGTAAGTTAATAATCTTTTCCTTCAATATTGACTTTGCTAAGAGCAGGGAATTCTTATTGATTGAGTTGGAATGGTTTTTTCTATTTATGTTAACCTTCATCAAGATCTTACTCTTCCATCAAATCGTCCTCATCTGACCATTCTTCATCTGATTTATCATCGTAAGATTATTCGTCAATGATTTATTATTCGTCAATCCAAACTTCTTCGACTTATCCTTATTAATAATCGTCATATTCCTAAGCGTCGACTACATCGTACAAGTCGCCTTAATTTTATTGTTTTTTCATACCCATTTTTTACTTTTCCTACTTTTGGTTAAAAACAAGATCTTTTCTGCCCCTAATTTGTTAAAGCACAAAGGCTGGAATTTCGCCTTCACCGACCATACGGCCGTTGATTTCTATTTCATCGTAAGTTTAGTCAGAAATTTCTCTGATCAATTTTTCACGCTAAACCAAATTTACTTTTGATCTTTTAGTCTCAACTGGTCTGAAATGGGTGATTGGCTTTCCGTTTTCATCGAATGCTGGAACTAAAGTGAAGCGCACTGCTTATTTTTTATTAAATTTTTGTTTACTTCCTCCCATTTAGTAATATAATAATTTTTATAAACCCTTTCAACATTTCTCAAACTCTTTTTTTAATTAATTTCAAAAAGTATTCTTTATTTTATTATATTTTTTATTAAGGCAAAGTAAATAAATAACAGAAAACAATTCAAAAGATGAAGATCCCAATAAAATTTATTCTAATGCGATTATTTTTTATTGCAACTTTTAGTGATCATTTTCCATAATATATTTTTTAATCTAAACAAAGCGAAATACCTTATTTTTATCAAAGATATGAGATAACCCAAATACTTTGTCAAAGGAACAAAGGGAAATATTTAAGTGAGTAAAGGAGCATATTTAAGTATGCAGAAAAGGAAAAATGATAAAAAAGCAAAAAGTAAGCTACTAAATTTTAACTCGAATAGCTATCTCGTTAAGCAAAAAATCATCGATAAAAAAGTAAGTATTTATTTTAAACATAAGAAAATTATTCCAAATAAAAAGAAAAATTCTATTTCATCAAATTTCGAAACTTACAGCAGTATAAGAATGGATGAAAAAAATTGTCCTGATACAATCGAATCTTAGAAGTCTAACAACTAAAGATAAATAGTAACATAAGTTTCAGAATTTTGCCTTGATTTATCAAATTACAACCCTGAAATTGAAGAAAAAGTCACAAATTATCATTAACTTGAATGTTAAAAGAGTTTAGTTGAAGAAAAAATCGGATAGAATTTTGAGAATTTTTGGAGAACTTCTCATCTTGTGAATTACAACGATGAAACTGACCATTCTGAATATTTTGATTAAAATGAATGTTAATAAAGCACATGGTCAATGATTAACGAAAATGTTCAAGCCATGGCTTTAAGTCTTTCTTTAAGTGTTTATGACCATCTTTATGGTAAGAAAGATTGATAAAAATGATCTTTAAAAAAATAAAATTATTAACAAATTTTATCAATGAAGAAATCTAAATTACAAATAATTTAACTTTCACTATACTTTAATCAAAGAAGAAATTTAAAAAAGATAGATAGAAATATGGATGGATAAAAATCAAGAAAGATAAAGTCGTAAAATTGGAATAAATTTTTCAACATGCTTTAGTTTTGAGCCTATTTCTTAGATAGGCGCTTTTTTTAATTTGTTTTCTGTTCTGATTTAAGTATTCGATTTCAGAAAGATCGTCATATGCCATGTCGTAATTTTACATAGCAGAGTGTTGATTCTCATCTAAAGAGGTCAATGTTTTTATTCTGATATTTCTTGTTTTGACTGTTTATGGAAGAGCCAAGTTTTTAGGTTAAATTGAAATTTCCTTCAATTTTTTATCTTCCTGATTTTTTGTCATTGTATCCAAGAACTTATTAACTTTTTCCAATACTCCTCTGAGACTTGAATGAGGAGTTTCTCGATTTAATTTGCTACCGACTTATCCCATAGACTTTTCATCAAATGCGGCAATAAATTTCGTTGAATAGGCAAGGACCTTATTTTTTAAGAACTCATTTCTAAGAAGTCTTTCTCTTAACAAATCAATACTGGTGTTGAATTATTTCCCTGCTTATGACTTTTTCTCATTTTCTTTTTCTTCGATCATTTGTTTTTCATAGTTCAGTTCATGATTCTATCTTTAAAGGTCTTCATTCTTTTGCTTAAGTTGGTTTATTTTTTATTCATTTTTACTGATACCTTCTAAAAGTTAGCCGTAAATTTTTTATCTTTTGATAAATTTGTCAACAAATTAATCGACTCTCTTTACTGTTGTATTTTGCTGTATTTTTCTGAAACTGCTTTCTATTTCATTAAATCGCTCCATTTATCGTTACATTTTTGACTTCAGCATTTTTTTCAAAACTAAATTGGAAAGCAATAATTTTTTTTGTTATTGTTCTTCTGGCATTTTTCCATACAAAGCTTCAAGCATGGATTATTCAGCCATTTTTTAACGTTCTTCTTTTTTCATGGTATTTTACATTTTTTTATTGATAACTTCGTGATAAGAACTTAACTTGTCGCATCTTTTAGTCTGATTGTCAGTAATTTTTTTCTCAATCGAATAAATCAAAGAGCGACAATTTGATGACATTTTTTTAGTTGATTCTAATTGTTCATTTAATGACTTCATTTTATTATGATTTCGGACAATTTTAGCATTTGCTTCAAAACAGTTCTTTTTGTAGTATAAAATGTCTTGTTTAAGGACTTATTGCATTTGTAACCGTATGTCTTTTTCGTATTGAATAGAATCACAATGAGCTGTTAAGTTTTAAAGGTTTTGTTGAATTTTTTGAAACTCCTAAAAATAAATAAAATATAATACTTTTTGTTAGTTGGTAAAAGTTGATTAAAGTTTGCTTTTTTAGGCTGTCAACATTTCTTTTTCTTTTTTGAGGCGTTGAATGGTCTGTTCAAGTTTAGTAGAAGTTTGTTTGCTTTGATCAAACTTTTTCCTTGTATTGACAAAAACTTCATGAACTTATTTGTGTTAGTCATATAATCCGTCAGCTTGGGCTCCATTTGATTATTAAGTATTTTAAATAATTTTGGAGGAATCATTGAGCCTGAGTCAATATAACGTATTACTTGATTCCTTGACAAAGGGTTTTGTCGAGTGCGAATTTTTATTGTCGATCCATAATAGAAGATTCAAAGGTTTAATTGAAGGTAGTTTGACGATTCATCATACTTTTGGCAGGAGCTCTTCGAATGGCAGATTATTGCATGACTGTTTATTTTATTCTTATAGTTAATTATTAAAATTGTATAAGTGTTTTGAAATTTAAGTTGTATTAAGTTGCTATGTTTTATAAATTTTGTATGTAGAATTTTTATGAAAGGTTTATTTTGATAAAAACCTAGGATTCTTTTATGAAAGTTGAAACTAAAAAAACGAAAAAATAACATTTTTTATCTGTTATTTCAATGTTAAGGATGAATTTCAGTAAAATGAAAGGAACTTCATTTGTCTAAGAATTCGTTATTGAACATAATTAAAAATATCATACCACATTTTTTTAGAAGTATTTTCAAGATATAAAAATTATT
>Ga0102832_1002587_pt1 | contig 10770 bp, 11 predicted proteins | sample EBPBio282013_DNA_FD_88942 | JGI IMG/M metagenome (GOLD analysis project Ga0102832, IMG submission 88942) | Wastewater treatment Type I Accumulibacter community from EBPR Bioreactor in Madison, WI, USA - Reactor 2_5/28/2013_ DNA (Illumina Assembly) | ecosystem: Engineered > Bioreactor > EBPR >... | reverse complement strand
CGAATAGAAAATATCCTTACCAACATATAATTTACCATACAAAACAATCACAACTATTTTTATTGTCTAGCTCTTGTTATCATTTTAATAGCCATTTAGTTCTTTAATGATCTATTTTATTTATTAGGTAAGTTATTTCTTAGCAAGGTAAAAGTAACTAGAGTTTAGGAGCTTTTCATAAACAAATTTTTACTTTTCTCTTCTGATCGAAAGACATCCAATGAATAAAATTGTTCTATTTTTTTATATCCTGAAAGTAACTGCTTCCATTTAGATGGGAAAAAATTAGGCTTATTTCTTATTTTGTGTAATTTTTGTTGTACTTGGGGTTCAATATTTTAGCTTATTCTTGAGGTTTTTCAACTTAGCCTTACGTTTCCTTTTTTTATGTATTTTATAAGTTATTTTACATTTATTTTTGATAAAATTAAATATTGATAAGAAAAATTTAATAAAAGAGTATCGTAAATTTATAAATACTTGTTAAATAATAAGAAAATTCCTAATAAGAATTTGATGTATTTTTAAATTTCAAACATTTAAATGGGGAATCTTTGTTAAAATAGCTAAATAAATAAATCTTTTATAATGCAAGAGGAAAAGCCACAAATCGATCAAAACGCCTTATCAAGACAACTCGCAGTCTATGGAGCCGAAGCCCAAGGAAAATTAATGTCAATGAGAGTTTTTATTCATGGACTAACTGGAGTATATATATATTTAAAACTTAGCTTTCTGTCGAAGTCGCCAAAAATCTTATTCTCGCAGGCCCCAAACAAGTCACACTCTTTGATCAAACCATTGTCTCTATCGAAGACGTTGGAAGAAATTTCTACTGCAGCTCCAATCAAATTGGAAATACCACCAGAGCTGAGGCATGTTTGACTCAATTGAAAGAACTCAACCCAAGCTGCACAGTCAACACCTCAACAGACGATAGCATCGAATTTATGTAATTTTATTTTTTATTTCAGCTCTAAAAATTTTGAATGCGTCGTTGTTCTTGACAATTATAATCGAGAATACTTGATTAAACTTAACAAAGCCTGCAGATAAAATAAAGTCGGATTTATTCTTGCAGGAAATCTTGGTCTCTATGGATACACTTTTGTTGATTTTGGAGAAGCTCACAAAGTCTTTGATTTGACTGGTGAGGAGCCAAAATTAATTCACATCGCTGGAATCACTCAATAATAAAAAGCCATTGTTTATTTGCATGAAGATAAAAGACATGGCCTTAACGATGGAGACACTGTTGAATTTAAAGAAGTAAAAGGCATGACTCAAATTAACGGTCAGAAATTTAAAATTGAAGTCAAGACTCCAGGTAGTTTCGTAATTGGAGATACATCCAAATTCTCTGCATATGAAAACGGAGGTATGGCCTTAGAAGTTAAAATGCCAATTGAAATGAAATTCCATGATCTTGAAAAGAGCTTGAGATATCCTTATCCTCCAGATTCAATGGAAATGCCAATTGCCAGTTGGGATAAATTTGGAGTTCCTGAACAACTTCATTTGATCTTAAACGGAGTTTATGATTTCTTCGCTAAACATCACAGACTTCCATCTGTTCTTGATGAAAACGAAGCTCAATAATTGGTACAACTTGTTAACGAACATAAAAATAAAAAAATGGAAATTGAAGGAGAAAATTTCCAAGTCGAAAGTGTTGATGAAAATTTAATTAAAAATGTTGCAAGATATGCTCAAACTCAAATTTCGCCAACTTGCTCATTTTGGGGAGGTATCATCACTCAAGAAGTTGTTAAGTTGACTGGAAAATATGGTCCACTCAGACAATGGCTTCATCATGAATTCTTTGAAGTTTTACCAGCTGAAGGTACTAAAAAGACTGTTAACAAATAAAACAGATACAATGATTACACTGTTCTTTTTGGTGATGAATTCGTCCAAAAATGTCAAAATTCAAGTTCATTTGTCATTGGTGCTGGAGCTCTTGGTTGTTAATTTATTAAAATGTTCGCTTTGATGGGAGCTTCAACTTCAGGTAATGGAAAAGCCTACGTCACTGATGATGATAACATTGAAATTAGTAACTTAAACAGACAATTTTTGTTCAGAAAGCAACACGTTGGACAAAACAAAAGTGAAACAGCTTGTAAAGTTGGAAGAAAAATGAATCCTGATTGTCATTTTGAATCATTAAAACTTAGAGTTGGCCCAGAAAATGAAGAATTTTTCAACGATAACTTCTGGACTGGACTTAACTTTGTTGTTAATGCAGTTGATAATGTCAAAGCTAGACAATATGTTGATCAACAATGTGTATGGTATGAAAAACCTTTATTCGAAAGTGGAACTTTAGGTACTAAATGTCACTCACAAATTATTATCCCTCATCATACTTTGAGTTATACCGATATTGTTGATCCACCAGAAGAATCTATCCCATTGTGTACATTGAAAAACTTCCCATATCAAATTGAACATACTATTCAATGGGCCAGAGACTACTTCGAAGGTATCTTTACCGAACCATCATCTGAATTACAAAAATTCTACAATGAACACAATCAAGCTTTAGCTTAACTTAAAAAACAACATAAACAAAATCCTTCAACTTTGAGAACTAAATTGGAAACTTTGAAAAGACTTTATGAAGCAAACGAACAAAAATCATATGCCACTTGCGTTCAATTGGCCGTTGATATCTTCCAAGATGCTTTCAATAACCAAATCGCTCAATTGTTAAATGCCTTCCCAGCCGATCATATCATTGAAGATACTGGCAAGCCATTCTGGAGTGGATTGAAGAGAGCTCCTCAAATCTTAGAATTCTCAGTTGATGATCCTTTACACTTAGAATTAGTCCAAGCAGGTGCTAACATTTTTGCAACTATGTTCAACATTCCACATGAAAAGGACAAACTTACAGTTGCTAAAATTGCCTCTAAAGCCAATAGAAAACCATTTGTTCCAAAGAAGATTAAAATCGAAACTGACGAAATGAAAGACAAATCAAATGAACCAATTTAAATTGATGCTGATGATGAACTTGAATGTGAAAAACTTGCCAATGAACTTGGTTCTCTTAATGTTAACAAAGGAAGAGCCCCAACTCCAATCGAATTCGAAAAGGACGATCCAACTAACTGGCATATTGAATTTATGGCTGGTGTCTCCAACTTAAGAGTAATTTTTTTATCTTATTTTAGGCAAGAAATTATAAAATCGAAGAAGTTGATAACTTCAAGGTCAAACTTATTGCCGGTAAAATTATTCCAGCTATTGCTACCACCACTGCAATGGTTGTTGGTGCTGTCGGAATCGAAATCATTAAGTTCTTGTTGAACAAGCCAGCAGAAATTTATAAGAACGTCACCATTAATCTTGCTCTTCCTCTTTGGGTTTTCAATGATCCTCTTCCTCCAATCATGAATGAAGACAAAGAATTCGATCCAATTATGTGTGGCCCAATCAAAGTCATACCTGGAAGTAATTTTTTATTTAATTTTAGAATTCACAAAATGGGACAAGATTGATGTTAAAGGACCAATGACTTTGGATGAATTAAAGAAACACTTTGAAAAAACATACAACATTGAAGTTTCAATGATTACTTTCGGATCAGCTACAGTTTACAGCTCTTACGGTGCTGATGCCAAGAAACGTCTTCCTTTATTGGTAGAAAAAGCTATCGAATAAGTGTCCAAAAAGCCATTCCCAGCTTGGAAGAGATTTATTCCAATCGGAGTTAGTGGAAACACTGCCGATGGAACTGACTGTCTTTTACCTGATGTCAGATATCAAATTGCTTGATAGATATTCAAATATTCTATTGTGACATTTTTTATCTTTTTATCTTTAAATTTTTATTAGAATATGGAACTTTATTATTCATAATTCTAACATTTCCTTTTTATATATCAAACTAAATTTTATAAAATTTGAAACTTTCTGAATGACTGACAAAGAATAATAACCAGTGTCTCACGAACCTGAATAGAATGCTTAAAATGGTTAACAAGAATAGAAGGAAGAATAATTAAGTGAAGCCGATAAAAAAGTATACGAATAAATTTTCAGTAATCTCAAAAAGATGGATAAAAAGGTAAAGACTGCCCAATCTAAACTTAAAAACAATGATAACTAAAAGAAATAATCTACCAATACAGCATTTAAATAAATAGCTTAAAAACTTATAGAATCAAAACAAAATTCTTAAATCATCAACAAATAAGATTTATCAAGCGATATTTCTCAATGTAAATTTATTTTTCTACTTAGCTTTTTAAAGAAACGTCATAGATATCTATTCAGAAAACCAAAAACTCAAAAAGAAGCAAATCTAAATGGAAAAAATCATCAAATAGCAAAATCATAAAATCTACGAACATTTAACTAAATAGTAAAATTACATCAAAGAAATCTAAAAACTCAAATTCTAACTAGCCCAGGTAAAAGATCAGAACCTGATGGCAAACAGATCAGGGTTAAAAACATAGCCTCAAACTTAAAATAAGAAATAAGGTGGTAAAAAAGGTATCGGAAAATATTAAAATAATCAAAATTAAGATTATGATTTTTGGAGCATGCCACAAAATGAGAACAATTATGCAAAAAAGAAGAAATAATTCGTATAAAACTCAGGTTTATGGGTCAATCAAAAGAATGCCAACGACAGTATGTTCATAACATAAGGGCGCCGTTGATATTTACTTCAATTTCTTACTGTATTAATATTTTCTAAAAATCAATAGAAAAATTCATAAATTTTTATTCTAGAATTTAATTTTGATTAGAAATAGAACATTCTTGAATTTTAAGATAAGCAGTTAGATATTTAATTTGGATTTTAATTCAGATCAATATAATAAATCGTAATCAACTTCAAAAATATCTTTTCCAAGCATGTCATCATTCAAGAAAATCCTCCCCTTATTGAACAGAGTCGTCATCAGAAAAATAGAACCACAAAACAAAACTACTTCAGGTATCATCATCAATAAACCCGACTCTCAAGTCTACGGAGTCGTTCTCGAAGCCGGACCAGGACATTATGACAACCTCGGAAAGCTCATCCCAGTTGCAATCAAAGTCGGAGATACTGTCATGCTCCCTGAATTCGGAGGACAAAAAGTCAAGCTTGGAGAACAAGAACTTTATATTTACAGAGACACCGACATTATTGCTAAGATGGAATGATTGAATGAAGATTTTATTTATTTTAATCACTCATTTTGTATCAATCTAAATTCATCTCGATATGCCATTAAAGATTAACGTATCGATTCCGTTAAAAAAATAACAGAAATAGCAAAAACACTTAGATAGTTTTGAAAAAAGAAGATATAAAAAATGAAAATTTATGAAAGATGAATTTAATAAGCTGAATTGTTATAATTTTTATTAAATAATGTCGGATACTATATACTCGGATTTAAAAGAACAAGGGCTCATTCTTTCTAGAGAAGTTGAGATCGGCTTTCCTCCCATTAGAGCCCCAAAACCAGGATTGATTGGTCAGTTGGTCAACTATGTTGTTCCTGAGAAAAATTTCGAAAACGAGCCATATGATCTGATAATCATTCCGATTCTTAACAATTGTTTCATTGTAGGAAGGTGCAATACACTCCTTTGTTACAAGTACGAAATCGACAGATAAAAATAATCAGCCAAACCCATGATATCAAAGCCAAATATTAACAATCTCAGATTCAAAATATAAAAAATTCACATTTGCGACAATAAGTATCTTAATGATCGAGGTTAAATTCCATTCATAATCCAGTCAAAGAATTTACTTTTCCTGTATTATGTTGATTTGAAGTAAAACAAAATCGTTGAGAGGAATTCGCTCATTGTCAACAGCGTTCTTTCAGTCAGATTCATTTGCGAAAAGGAAATTGTTGTTATGTAAGGCGTAGGGTCTTCATATTTCATCCATCATGTAATTATCCAAAGTGGAAAGATGAAATTAAAAAATAAGATACCCGCTGATTTGTAAATAAATCCTAATGAGTAAATAAAACAGGTCAATATTTTAGGAAATATTGATGAGTAACAATAATCTACAATCTGTTTATTTTATTCCTTGAAATTGAAAGATAATGAAAACTCACAAATTTTAAAAGTAAAAGAATATTTAAGAGATCTTGATGGGAAAATATCACCACAAAAAACTTTTACGATTTTGAATAATTTGAGTTCAAATGTATTGACAGATAATTACGAAATTGTAAGCTTTGACAATTATTACTGTATCCTTATCAAGCACGAAATTCTCATATTGAAAAAGAAATTCGATCGTTATCTTTTCATTGATAACATCATGTAAAAAATTGGCGGTAATACTCTTAAGCTTCATTCAAAAGGAATCGTCACTTCTCATAGCGGAAATTCAATGTAAGTAAATGTCATACTTTTCAACGATCCAAAATGTTATTCAAAGCTTTTGGATAATATTGAAATTCCTTCAGAACTTTCTGAAGGCTTTTTAATGACATGGCCATTTAAAAATTAAAAATAAACTTCTTTAATGTTTGTTTTCCGTAAAGATAAGAGACTGGTATTCTTCAATTTGAGAAAAACTGACCCTTATGAAAAAATGATCATGGTTGTGTCAAATACTCCAAAAGAAAAAATATCAGTTGTTCAAGAAATTGCTGTAAATTTAGGTATTAGCAAAAAAGATTTTTATCTGAATCAATGGGCACATAGTAAGAGATAAATCGGTGACATTTATCAGTTTTTATTGCCTTGTTGGGATATTCAGTCAATCAAAAAGGAATTACGCATGACAATGCGTAGAAAGAAAATTGAAGTCAGTTAGTTGCTGAAAATTCTTTAAAAATTGGGTAAAATCATCAAAAATGAGTTGAAGACTAATTTATCACAAGGCTTATTAAAAGAGTACATTAAAAACGATTTTTTATTGAGAAAGATAAAATTGAAATAGGCATCTAAAAGAATGGACCACAGAGAGTTGTAGAAAGTATACACAAGCAGTTTGACTGATATGTTTGTTGAAATCGTAAAGAATCAACTTTACCCTTCATAAAAGCAATTAGATCCTTTACATGCAATGGTCTAAGCCCCAACTCAGTAAGAAATCAATTTGAAGCATGTGTTCCAAGAATTCAGAATGATGATTTTGTAAAATTACAAAAGATTTTTAATCAACTTCATTTCTGGTTTCAATGCTGAGCAAATCGTTTAAGTAATTAATTAGTATTATTACTTATTGCCCACTTATCAATTTAAGCCTAATTTGATCATCCATGAGCCTGATTACATGACAGAAGTGGAGCTTAATCAAATGATACTCAGGGCAGAAAAAACACAGGAACAATGGTTTTCTGACATGACTTCAATAGAGTTTGCAAGAGAAATGTCAAAGTAAAGAATCGAAAAAGAGCTTCATGACTATTATCCTAACTCTAAAATTCATGAAGCCATCAATACATTGATCTTCTCAGAATATGGTGTCAAAGAAAAACTACATAAACATGGTCTTATTAGCTGTACTATGACTTAATATAAATAAAAGCTTAAAGATATCTAAGATATCAAGCTTTATCTTAAAGTTTGTGAACATGTCAACCAGTACAATCTTACTGAAAACACTGAGCAAGATTTGTCCAAATAAATTGTTGAAATTTTTAGAACCAAAAATAAACTCTAAGGAGAAGCCTATGAAAAGGTGAAGCTTTACACTTCTATGCACAGATTCATGTTGAAAAATAATTTCTGTGAGAAAAAAGTTATGACTGCTGAAGAACTAATTCAATTGACAGCTGAGGATTTAGTGGCCCTATTTTTTCTTTAAAACAGACAGAGAAAAGAGTTCATTTTTAGAGAATTCAGAGACTTATTCGTTGATTTATACAGACGACCAAATGAATTCAACTTAGTTATTGACAAATTTATTAACTCTGAAAATTGTTCCAGAATCGAGCTTTAAATTTTCATCAATGAGATTAAAAACAAAGGCGAAGATTTTCAAGTTGAAAATCAGGACTTGATTGAACTCATTATTGATGGATTTTGTAAAAAATTGTAAGTAAGAGAAGACTCAGATACTGAAAGATTTTTATAAATAATGGACGAAATTTAGTTATGCAAAAAGTTGGCAATGAAAATAAACAAGATAAATCAAGTAAGAGGTTGTTTGAATATTTTCAACATTTTTAACTGCGAAAAGGAATCTTATTTCAACATTTTAAAATATCAAGAAGACAATCATATTTTCAAGCTATTACTGAATACTTATTTCACTTTGGGGATTAAAAAAGACTATGTAAAAATATAAGATGAAGAGATATCTTTGGATTATTGTAGAAATATGTTGACTGTATTGCTTTATTTACAAGAGCAGGTTTACTATGAAGTGACAGAAAGAGAACTTTTATTGACATATTGTGAAGTTTTGATCGAATGGAAACAATTCGAAGTTATTAAAGGTATCATCTATGATGAAGAAGTTCTCTAAAAGTTATAAATTGATAGAGAAAGCTTCCTTAATGACTTAATCAGAAATGCTTTGTCTCAAATTTATCTCGATTAGGAAATCATTTATGATCCTTAAACTAAGTAACATATTCGCTCAATTCTCGACATTTATGAAGGCGAACATGAAATAAAAACTCAATAATTTGCCAAGCTTGAACTTGTCGAAATCTTCTAATCGTGGGGTACCATTGTTCACAGTCATGATATTGAACTCGTCATCAGTTAATGGGCTGAAGGAAACAAAAAGGACTTCATCCTCGATCTTATCAATTAGTACATTAATTATCTAAACTTTTCTGTATTTGAACAAATTTATCGTTACTTCGAAATGGGATCCGGAAAGCCTTCATAATAAGTCGATATTTGTAATTAATAATATGTCGAATTCTCGCTTTCTTACGCTGATAGACTACTTTAACAAAAAATGTATGATGAAATTGTGAAAATCTTGTCATTTGTCAAAACTATGCCTTAAGTCAAAAAGATAAGTTACGCTCTTGTTTCAGAAACTTTCCTTAAATGTCTTCTCAAAAAATATCCTGATTAAGAATCATTAAAAAATGCCAAATAAGCAATTGAATTCTTCACTCAAAACTTTAACGATGATCAAACTATTCAAAGAGTTTTTGAATCTGAGTTAGATTCAGCTCAATTTTAATACAAAAGCGTCGAAAGATAATCTAGTATTTTAATCAAAGATACTTACCTTTTTAGCAAAAAGTATCCAGTTAATATTGATTTGGATCTCTTATGGGAAATTTCTGAAGCGATGTTTTAGGAAAGATAAAAAAATCCTGAAATTCTTTATTACTCTTATTATTTCCTTATCCAGATTTTCAGAAATACAGATTCAGGTTTCTCTAGAAATCATAAAATTTCTTACAATCTTGAAGCTCTTACTGACATTCTTTTCAAACTTGAGGCTAAAATTGATGAAAACAATTAACTTTGGGGAATCAATATTTATACAATTTTCAAAAGATTTTTAAAGGGTCTTTATTTAGAAGGCTTGACAAGAATAAAAGAAATAAATCCTGATCTTTTCAGATCATTCCAAAGTGACGATGCCCAACTTGATGCCATTAAGACTCGTTTAAGAGAAGACAAATAAAATAATTCTTAACTCTTAAAATGCATCTCAAGAATTGAATCTTATCTTTCCGCTTATAAGGCTGTCAGAAAAACTGAAAAATAACTCAGATTCTAAAAACTCAGAGAAAGCAAAGAACCACAAGTCCAACAACAAGATATAGTATAAATTGAGCCTGAACAATAACCTTAAACCGATAACGGAGTCACATTAAATTTGAGAAAATTCAAAGAAAGGAAGTTAGAAATCTCAAGAGCAAGCAACACCAGCGGAATATTAGTATCGGAAAAATAAATTCTTTAAAGAATTTATGAGCTTTAAATTGAATAAAAACAAAATAAGAGAAAAACTAACAAACAAAAAACTGGAGCTAACTTCTTTTTAGCAGGATTCCTCAGTACTGTAACAAAGCAAGCCGATTCTGCTTCAATTCAAAAACACATAAAAAATTAGGATTGGTAAAAAGTTCGTGGATATCCAATTGAAGATTTATCAGTTACGGCTGAGTCTCTTTTCAACAGTTTTGAATATGATTTCCATCAGTTAGCAAATATTTTTAGAGAAATGGGAATTGTTGACGAAAGAAAAGTTGAAGTTTTAATGTTCAGCAAACTCTATTTAAATGATTCATTTATCTTGAGTTCTGAGTAACTTAAAAAGCTTTTGCCATTCTCATACATTGTTTCGCCCTCTTAAGAAAATGTAGAAGAGTTTAAAGAAAGACTTTACATGGTAATGAGACAGTCATTCTCATTCATAATTGAGGGTAAGGACAATGAATTCCTAAGAAACATGGCCAATTACATCGGCAACATTCTGAATGAAAACGCTTATGTTTCGCGTTTCTACATTGACATGATTATTTTGTTAGGAAAGAAAAAACTTGAATCTGAAACAGTTATTCGTATTTCTATAATTATGCACATTTTGAGAGAATACCCACAAGATGTGAGAGTGTATTTGACCAACATTTTGTAAGCCTTCAAGTAAAACACAGAATTACTTGATATCATAAAGCAATAATTGTTAATTTGCCTCCAAGACCTTAAATAAGACTAGCTTTAAAAGTATATCAAAGAATACTGATTTATTCCTCATCTATTCCTTCGTTAAAAATAATAATTTTATTGAAACGTTATTTGTATTAAATTTAATGAAATAAAAAATATATTTCGAATATATTTCCTTTTATTAATCGAATCATC
>Ga0102832_1002586_pt1 | contig 10774 bp, 10 predicted proteins | sample EBPBio282013_DNA_FD_88942 | JGI IMG/M metagenome (GOLD analysis project Ga0102832, IMG submission 88942) | Wastewater treatment Type I Accumulibacter community from EBPR Bioreactor in Madison, WI, USA - Reactor 2_5/28/2013_ DNA (Illumina Assembly) | ecosystem: Engineered > Bioreactor > EBPR >... | reverse complement strand
GTGATCATCTCGCCGGTTTGCGGTAATCCATGACCGCGCGGGATGTTGATCCTGAGGCGCTTCGGCATGGCGCCCGCAGGCACGCGGGGCACATGCGCGGGCGCGAGCACGATCCGGTTCACGCCCGGACGCCGTTCCGTCTCCACAACACGTCCCGTGATATCGACCGGGCCGATCTCCTTGGTCAGGAGCGGTGTCGCGACCAGTGCTGTTCGAAAATGGGCGGCGCTATGTCCGGCCGCGATGGCGATAATCGCGATGGCCAATGGCTTGGCGATCTTGAGGCGGAGCAGACCGATCGCGACCAGAGCCATGATCGGCCCGATCCACACCGAGGGGTCCGACCGCCAGCCGAAGAACAAGGCGATCCCGGCGGCGAAAGCCACCACGATCCATAAAATCGCGCGGCCTTCTTGCTGTTTCAGCTCTTGCCGGAATTCCCCCCACGCCGCATATGGACGCATGGTATCCCCCCGGGGATATGGTAAACCACAGCCTGGTTTTAGCCAGCCTAATACGAGAGTTTTTGATGACCGTTGTCGTCCGTTTCGCCCCCTCGCCCACCGGCTACCTGCACATCGGCGGCGCGCGCACGGCCCTCTTCAACTGGCTGTTCGCCAGGCATCACGGCGGCAAATACCTGCTGTCGCGGCCGACTGTCGAACTGATGACGACGGACCAGCTCCTGCTTTCGCAGAAGGAAGGTGCCGAGCTGTTCCTCGGTGACGCCAAGAGCTGGGGGCTCGGGCTTGCCGTCACGGTGCGCCGTACCGATCTCTGGGAAACGCCCGGTCGTTTCGGTTGGGATGGCGGCCTCGGGACGTCGGCCTACACCGATCCGCAGGAGGGGCTGATCGGGATCCTGCTGACGCAGCGCATGATGGATTCACCTCAGCCGCCGCGCGCCTACACCGATTTCTGGAGCGGGGCATACCAGGCGATCGACGATTGACCGAAGGAGGAAGCGATGACGATCCAGCCGTACCTGTTCTTCAACGGCCGTTGCGAGGAAGCGCTCGACTTCTACAAGAAGACGCTCGGCGCCAGCATCGACATGGTGATGCGTTTCAGCGAGAACCCCGATCCGAATACGGCAGCCATGATGCCGAAGGATCTCAACAAGATCATGCACGCCTCCTTTACGATCGGTGGCGCCATGGTGATGTGTTCCGACGGCGTGCAGAACGACAAGCCCAACTTCCAGGGCTTCTCGCTCTCCCTCACCGTGGCCAACGAGGCCGAGGCGGACAAGGTCTTCAACGCCCTGGCCAAGGAAGGTCAGATCCAGATGCCGATCGGCAAGACGTTCTTCTCGCCGCGCTTCGGCTGCGTCGCCGACAAGTTCGGCGTTTCCTGGATGGTAATCGTCGAGCCCAAGTAACGAGCAAGTAACGAGCAAGTAGCGGAGAAGGGCGCTAGGCGCCCTTCTCGATATTGGCGCTACGCAGCGGGACGCCGAACTCGCGGCGGCAGACCTCCGCCAGCACCTCGACGCCCTTCTTGATGGTCTCGGGCTCGGGGTTGGCGAAGCAGAGGCGCAGTCGCGAGCGGGCATAGTCTTTGTTGGTCGACCATTCCTGGCCGGGGTTCAGCGACACCCCGGCAGCCAGTGCGGCCTGCGCGAGCTTGGTCGTGTCGACCTGGTCGGGCAGCTTGATCCAGAGATAGATGCCGCCTTCGGGATCGCCGAATTCGGCAGCGGTGCCGAACTGCTCGGCCAGCGCTTCACGCAAGGTCTGCAGTTTGGCGGCCAGTGCCTTGTTGAGCTTGGGCACATGGTCGGCGAAGTGCTGCTTGCAGAACTCGGCCAGCACCATCTGCTCCAGTGCGCCCGACCCGGCATCCTGCTTGAGCCCGAGGATGCGTCCGAGGACCTCCCATTTGGCGACGATATAGCCGACACGAAGGGCCGGTGCGATCGACTTGGAGAAGGAGCCGATATGGATCACGCCCTCGCCATTCGCCATGGCAAAGAGAGACTTCGGTCGCTTGCCGCTCCAGATAAGGTCGGAATAGCACTCGTCCTCGAAGATCATGACGCCGTAGCGGGCGGCGAGAGCGATCAAGTCGGCGCGGCGCTTCTCGCCCATGATGGCGCCGGTCGGATTCTGCACCGTCGGGATGGTGTAGATGTACTTGGGCGTCACGCCCTTCTTCTTCAGCTCCGCCAGCTTATCTTCCAGCACGTCCAGCTGCAGCCCTTCGTCGTCGAGCGGGATGCCGATCACGTTCACGCCGAGCTTGTTCAGCTTGGTCAGCGCGCCGCCATAGGTCTCCTGCTCGATCAGCACCGTGTCGCCCTTGGCGAGCAGCAGGCTGTTGATCAGGTCGAGGCCCTGCATGGAACCGGAGGTGATCAGGATCTCGTCCGGCGAGCACTCGATACCGGCGTGTCCCTTGAGCTTGCCGGCCAGGAACTCACGCAGCGGCCGATAGCCCAGCGGGCCGCTGTTCAGGCCGTAGGTGGCGAGCGTGACGCCTTCGCGCCTGAGCACGGCCGTCGCCGCGTCGATCAGCGCGTCGACCGGCACGTTCTTGGCGTCGTTGTGGCCGCCGATGAAATTGTACTTCGGGAATCCGTTCCACTTGACGGCGGGCGCCGGGGTGCCGGGCGCCAGCAGGGGCACAAAATCGAACGGAGCGGTCATGGCGTTTCCTTTCTAGGTGGCCCATTGCTGAGCCAACCGGCGTGTTGCTGCAACAGATTTGGTTAAATCAGGCCGTCGCGCGGAACGAGTGCGGGTTGGCCATGTCCCAGGGCCGGCGCCAGCGCGGGTTGCCGGAGCCTGCGATCAGCTCGCCCTCGGACAGGGACGGGTAAACGTCGGCATAGGTCAGGACTTCGCTGGAGGAGACCCGCCGCGAGATATGGATCGGCTTGAATTCCTGCGGATGGTCGAGACCGGCCGCCGCCGTCAGCTCGGCCAGTTCATGCAGGGTGGCGCGATGGAAGTTGACCACGCGCTCGATCTTGTCGGGCACGACCAGCGCTTTTTGGCGGCTGGGGTTTTGCGTCGCCACGCCGACCGGGCAGCGGTCGGTATGGCAGGACTGCGACTGGATGCAGCCGACGGCGAACATGAAGCCGCGCGCCGAATTGCACCAGTCGGCGCCCAGCGCCATGGCGCGGACGATATCGAAGGCGGTGATGATCTTGCCGGCGACCCCGATCTTGATGCGGTGGCGCGCACCGATGCCGATCAGGGCGTTGTTCACGAAGTAGAGGCCCTGGCGCATCGGCTTGCCGATATGGTCGATGAATTCCATGGGGGCGGCGCCGGTGCCGCCTTCCTTGCCGTCGACCACGATGAAGTCGGGATAGATGCCCGTTTCGAGCATCGCCTTGCAGATGGCCAGGAACTCCCATTCATGGCCGATGCAGAGCTTGAAGCCGGCCGGTTTGCCGCCGGAAAGGCGGCGCATCTCGGCGATGAAGTGCATCATCTCGATCGGCGTCGAAAAAGCCGAATGCTGCGAGGGCGAGACGCAATCCTCGCCCACCGGCACGCCACGGGTCAGGGCGATCTCCTGGCTCACCTTGGGCGCAGGCAGAACGCCGCCGTGGCCGGGCTTGGCGCCCTGGCTGAGCTTCAACTCAACCATCTTGACCTGGTCGGAGGCGGCGACCTCGGCGAACTTCTCCGGGCTGAAGGTGCCGTCGGGGTTGCGGGCGCCGAAATAGCCCGAGCCGATTTCCCAGATGATGTCGCCGCCATTCTCGCGATGGTAGGGGCTGAAGCCGCCTTCCCCGGTATCGTGGGCGAAGCCGCCGCGCTTGGCGCCGCCATTCAGGGCGCGGATGGCGTTGGCGCTGAGGGCGCCGAAGCTCATGGCCGAGATGTTGAACACCGATGCCGAGTAGGGCTTGGTGCATTCGGTGTCGCCGACCATGATCCGGAAGGGATCCTTGGTGAGCGGCCTCGGTGCAATCGAGTGCGCCATCCACTCGTAACCGACGCTGTAGACGTCGAAGGTCGTGCCGAAGGGCCGGACGTCGAGCACCTTCTTGGCGCGCTGATAGACCACGGCGCGCCGGTCGCGGCTGAACGGCATGCCGTCCTTGTCGCCCTCGAAGAAATACTGCCGCATCTCCGGGCGGATCTCCTCGAAGATGAAGCGGATATGGGCGGCAACGGGATAGTTGCGCAGGATCGAGTGGTTCGTCTGGTTGAGGTCGTGGATGCCGACTGCCGTCAGGAAGGCCGCGGCGATGAAGCAGATCGCCAGCACCGGATGTGGATCGGCGATCCAGGCGATCCCGAAGACGGGGACCGCGATAATGCAAAGCGTAAAAGTGATGAAGCGGGGCGTAAAAGGCATGAGCAGGGGTGACATCGCGTTCTCCTCGCGACGCCACCATAGCGCACTCAGGTGCGCTCGAACGACACACTCTTGATGATGGCGTAAACCGGCCGGCCCGGTGCGAGTGCCAGCCGCTCGACGGACTTCAGCGTAAGCCGGGCCATCAACAGCGCGCCGCTGCAGTCGAGCCGCACGTCGGCTTGCGCGCCGGAAATGGGCGTCACGGCAGCGACACGACCCGCCAGTACGTTGAGGGCGCTGATCTCTTCGGGCGGCCGCAGGCTCAGCATGACATCGCGGGCGCGGATATAGGCCCGCACATGCGCGCCGGCGGGGGCATTGAGCCGCGGCACCTGCAGTTCGCCGGCGGCTGTCGTCAGCAGGGAAAGATCGAAGGCTTCGTCGTGGCGGCTGACCGTGGCATCCAGGACCGAGCCGCCGTCGTTGGCGTCGGCTAGTGGCAGCGTGTCGACCACGGGGCCGACGGCGGTCACCGTGCCCTCGGCCATGATCACGACCGTCGTCGCAAGCCGCGCGACCTCGGCCACGGAATGGCTGACATAGAGGATCGGCACGCCGGCCTCGTCGCGCAGCCGCTCGATGTAGGGAAGGATTTCCGCCCGGCGGGCCTCGTCGAGCGAGGCCAGCGGTTCGTCCATCAGCACCAGCAGCGGCTTGGCGAGCAGGGCGCGGCCGATGGCGACACGCTGCTTCTCGCCACCGGAGAGCGAGTCCGGCTGGCGGTCGAGCAGATGGCCGATGCCCAGGAGATCGACCACGGTACCGAGATCGCCGGCGGCGCCGCCGTTGCCGCGGGCGAACCACCGTCCGTAGAGCAGGTTGTGGCGAACGCTGAGATGCGGAAAGAGCCTACTGTCCTGGAAGACATAGCCGATGCGCCGGCGATGGGCGGGGACGAACACCCGGCGCTCGGTATCGACCAGCACCTGGCCATCGACGACGACTTTGCCGCGCGTCGGCCGGATGAGGCCGCCCACGATGTCGACGACGCTGGTCTTGCCCGAGCCCGACCGGCCGAACAGCGCCGTCAGGCCGGGCGCTGCGGTAAAGCGCGCCCGGAGCTGGAAACTGCCGCGGGCGTGTTCGACGTCGATCTCCAGGCTCATGCGGTTTGCCGCCGCGAGCCGATACGGCGCGCCAGCAACTCCGAGCCGAGCAGCGCCACCATGGAGATCGCGATCGACACAAGGGTGAGCCGCATCGCTGCCGCGTCGCCGCCCGGCACCTGGGTCAGGGTGTAGATCAGCGAAGGCAGGGTCTGCGTCTCGCCGGGAATGTTCGAGACGAAGGTGATGGTCGCACCGAACTCGCCCATCGACTTGGCAAAGCCCAGGATCGCGCCGGCGATGATGCCCGGCAGGCAGAGCGGCAGGGTCACGGTGGCGAACACCCAGAGTGGATTGGCCCCCAGCGTACCGGCGGCGGCCTCGAGCCGGCGATCGACAGCTTCGATGGAGAGCCGGATCGCGCGCACCATCAGGGGGAAGCCCATGATCGCACAGGCCAGCGCCGCGCCGGTCCAGCGGAAGGAAAAGACGATGCCAAATTCGTCGGCGAGGAACGACCCGATAGGACCGCGCCGTCCGAAGGAGAGCAGCAGCAGGTAGCCGGTCACGACCGGCGGCAGGATCAGCGGCAGGTGCACCACCGTGTCGAGTAGGCTCTTGCCCCAGAACTTGCCGCGCGCCAGCAGCCAGGCGATGGCGATGCCGAAGGGCAGGCTGGCCAGTGTCGCCGTCGTGGCGACCAACAGGCTGAGCCGCACCGCCGTCCATTCTTCCGCAGTCATGTCCTCTTCCGGTCAGGAAGTCGGTATAGTCCGTCGGATATAGCGCCCCGTCCAGAGCCTGTTCGCCGCGGCAATGCCGCGACGCAGCGCCACCAGTACGATGACCAGCAGCGAAACGGCCAGAACCTTGTGGGCCGGACGCGGCAGCAGATCGAGATCGATATTGGCCGCCAGCACGCGCATCGGATCGATCTTGTTCACGAGCCCGTACCAGGTGGCTTCGATGACGACGGTACTGAGCGTCGCGGCAACGGCAAGCAGGAGAAGGCCAGCGAAACTCGTGCGCAGCTTGGCCGGCAGGACGCGCCACAGCATCAACCAGAGGAACAGGCCCGCCGCGAAAGCCGCCTCGCCGATCTTGACCTTGGACTGGATAAAGAAATGGACCAGCGCCACCGCGACGGCCGGATAGACCAGCCAGTGCAGGCGCTTCCAGTTGCGGTTCAGCCGGCGCTGCCAGCCGTTGGTCGAGGTCACGGCGAGCGCGACCAGAGCTAGCAAGGCTACGAAGCCGATCGTGAGGTAGAAGCGCTTCACGATCTCGGTGGCGACGACGATCAGGTTCCATTTCTGGTCGAGCACGTAGATCAACAGGTGCGCCAGCGCATAGAGCGCGGCCGCGACGCCGATCCGCCGCCGGATGTGGATCAGCGGCATCCAGTCGAACAGGGCGCGGGCCGGCGTCATGGCCAGCGACACCAGAAGGAGTACGACGGCCCAGTCGCCGGTTGCATGCGTGGCGAGCGTGACGGGGCGCGGATCGAGATCGCCGGCATACCAGCGCCAGACGAGTTCCACTGCCGGCACGCAGAGTGCGACCAGTGTCGCGAGTCTGAGCCAGAAGATGGTTTGTTGCGTCGACAGTCCCATGGGCACGGGCCGGACCCTAAGCGATCTCGCGATCAACGAGGGGTCAAAGAATTGTCATCGCTGGTTGCCGAACAGTAGTCGGTAGGTGCCGACCGTGGGTGCTGTTTCGACGCCGAAAGGCCGCAGCTTGGTCGTCGTGAACATCAGGCGTGCGGCGGCACTGACGGCCGGAACATCCGCGCCCTCCAGCAACACCGCCCATTCGGATTCCTCGGCTCTGGGATGGTCCATGCTCTTGTCATGTAGAGGTGCATGGGCGACTTCGAGATCGTTCTCGCCGGCGCTGGCGCCCAGCATGCCGGGGCGCTGTATCACCTTGGGGAAGGCAACGGTGCCCAACCATTCGACCAGCGCCTTGCGCCGTCGTGGATCGGGCACGAAGCGCACGCAGGCGAGCGCACCACCGACGCCATGCGTCTGGTCGACGAGGATGCGCAGGGTCAGTCGCTGGAAGTGCGTGAAGCGCGCCATGACGGCTTGGCTCCACGGCGTCTGGTTGCCCAGCAGCTTCAGATAGTCCGAGGTCGCGAGATCGGCGACGCTGTCGCACTCGTAGGTCGCAAGATACTTCGGTGTTGCGCGCACGGCGACATAACGGCGGGCGCGATGGAAGCCGGGCAGGTTCACGCGCTCGTCGATATGCTCGCGGTTGTACCACTCGTTGAAGTCCCGCTCGTCGCGCGCCGACACCTGCGTCAGCGTAATCAGCATTCCCTTGCCGTAGAGGGGCATAGTTTCATCCCGCGGTGGCCAGTCCCTAGTCTATGCTGCCGGGCTCGCGGGAGGAAACACCATGAAAATCGCCAAAATCGAGGATCTGCACTGCGACGCCGGCTGGCGCGACTTCTCTTTCCTCAAAATCACCACGGATGACGGGCTGGTCGGCTGGTCCGAGTACAACGAAGGCTACGGCAGCGCCGGCCTGACGGCTGTGATCCGTCGCATGGCCCAGGGCCTGATCGGGCAGGATCCACGCCCCATCGAACGCATCATGACGACGATCTACGCCATCACGCGCCAGGCGCCGGGCGGCATGAACCAGCAGGCCATGGCGGCCATCGAGAACGCGCTGCTCGACGTCAAGGCCAAGGCGCTGGGCATTCCGGTCTATGAGCTGTTCGGCGGGCCGGTACGCGACCGCCTGCCGCTCTATTGGTCGCACTGCGGCAGCTACCGTTTCCGCAATGCCGAGGTCATGGGCGTCGAGCCCGTGCGCTCGCTCGACGATCTGGTAAAGCTCGGCAGGCATGTGAAGGAACGCGGTTTCAAGGCGCTCAAGACCAATATCTTCCGCTTCGATCTTACCCCGGCAAACATGTACCAGCCCGGTTTCGGCCGGAGCCCGGGCGGCCCGGAATTGAATGCCGATGACGCCGTCATTGCCGCCATCTGCAACGGGCTTGCGGCCTTCCGCCAGGGGGCGGGCCACGACATGGGGATCCTTCTCGACACCAACTTCAACTTCAAGACCGAGGGTTACATCAAGGTCGCGCGTGCCTGCGAGCCCTTCAATCTCTTCTGGCTGGAGATCGATTCCTACGATCCCGAGGGGCTGCGCTTGATCCGCGACCGTGCGTCGATGCCGATCGCCTCCTGCGAATCCCTGTTTGGCCGCCGCCAGTTCCGCCCTTATTTCGAGAATCGCTCGATCGACGTTTCCATCATCGACGTGCCGTGGAACGGCCTTGCAGAGTCGCTGAAGATCGCCGCCATGGCCGAGGCCTACGAGATCAACTGCGCGCCGCACAATTTCTACGGCCATATGTCGACCCTGATGAGCGCGCATCTCTGCGCCGCGATGCCGAACTTCCGTATCATGGAAATCGATATCGACGACGTGCCGTGGAAGGACGATCTGGTCACTCATCCGCCGGTCATCCAGAATGGCGAACTGATCGTACCGACCCGGCCTGGCTGGGGCGCCGACATCAACGAGGAGGCGGTGAAGGCTCATCCGCCCAAGAACCCGCATCCCTGAGAGGAACGAATGGTCTACGAATTTCGCTGCTACACGCTGAAGCCCGGCAAGATGCCGGAGTATCTCAAGGCTGCCGAGACGATCGGTCGGCCGGCCCGTGGCCAGAACTTCGGCGAGAATCACGGCTACTGGACGGCCGAGTTCGGCGCCCTGAACCAGATCTGGCATCTGTGGAAGTACGAGAGCCTCGACGAGCGCACACGCCTGCGCGGCGAGCTGGCCAAGCACAAGCCGTGGACCGAGGGCTATGTGCCGGTGATCCGTCCGCTGATCGAGCGTCAGGACCTGCGCATCATGAACGCCGTCGTCGACATCAAGCCCAGCGACGGCACGACCGGCAATGTCTACGAGCTGCGCATCTATCGCACGCAAATGGGCGGCGCCCAGGCCTATGGCAAGGACTTCAAGGAGGTCCAGGAGGCGCGGGAGAAGTATTCGCCGATCTGGGGCGCCTGGACGGGCGAGGTGCCGGAACCCAATGAGTGGATCCATCTCTGGCGCTACAAGAACCTGCAGGAGCGCTTCGAGGCCCGGGCGGCGGCGATGAAGGACCCGGCGTGGCAGGCCTATCTTGCCAAGGGGCCGGCGAAACTCGCGGCGATGCATTCGACCCTGCTGCTGCCGACGAACTATTCGCCGCTGAAGTAGCAATATCGCTGTCATCCGGAGCCGAGGCGAAGGATCTCACGCCAGTTGCGAGCGGCGATGAGATCCTTCGCTGCGCTCAGGATGACATGATTTTCCGGGAGTTTGCGTAATGGATTCGTTCGACGACACCGGCCTTGCGTTCATGAAGTTCGGAGTCGGCCAGTCGGTGGCGCGCACCGAGGACCCGATCCTGCTGCGGGGCGAGGGGCGCTACACCGACGACATCAACCTGGCCGGCCAGGCCTATGCCGTCATGGTGCGCAGCCGCATTGCGCACGGTCTCCTGAAAGGGATCGACACTAAGGTGGCGCGCGCCATGCCGGGCGTGTTGGCGATCCTGACCAGCGACGATCTCGACGCGGCGGGCTTTGGCCCGCTGAAGTGCCCGATGAACATCCCGCAGCGCGACGGCTCGCCGATGAAGACGCCGGTCCGGCCGTCGCTCGCCAAGGGCAAGGTACGCTTCGTCGGCGAGGCCGTGGCCTGTGTCGTGGCCGAGACGGCGTTGCAGGCCAAGGACGCCGCCGAAGCGGTCGAACTCGACATCGACGAACTGCCGGCGGTCACGACGCCTGCTGCGGCCCTGGCCGCTGGCGCGCCGCAGATCCATGACGATGCGCCGGGCAACCTGGTGCTCGACTTCCACTACGGCAATGCCGAGGCGGTGGCGAAAGCCTTTGCCGCAGCCGCCCACGTGACCCGGCTGGAGATCGAATCCAACCGCGTCGTGGTCAATGCGATGGAGCCGCGCTCGGCGATCGGGTCCTGGGATGCGGTCAACGAGCGCTGGGTGCTGAATGTCGGCTGCCAGGGCGTGTTCGGCCTGCGCGGCGGCCTGGCCGGGGTGCTGAACGTGAAGCCCGACCGGCTCCATGTGTTGACCGGCAATGTCGGGGGCTCGTTCGGCATGAAGGCGCCACCTTACCCGGAATATGCGCCGTTGCTGCTGGCCGCCCGGAAGCTCGGCCGGCCGGTAAAGTGGACCGACGAACGGTCGGAAAGTTTCCTCTCCGACCATCATGGCCGCGATCACCAGCGCATCGCCGAGCTGGCGCTGGACAAGGAGGGCCACTTCCTCGCCGTGCGGCTCTCAGGGACCGGCAATGCCGGCGCCTACATCTATACGCCGATGCCGGTCACGACCAACGCGGTCAAGAATGTCATCG
>Ga0102832_1002583_pt1 | contig 10785 bp, 9 predicted proteins | sample EBPBio282013_DNA_FD_88942 | JGI IMG/M metagenome (GOLD analysis project Ga0102832, IMG submission 88942) | Wastewater treatment Type I Accumulibacter community from EBPR Bioreactor in Madison, WI, USA - Reactor 2_5/28/2013_ DNA (Illumina Assembly) | ecosystem: Engineered > Bioreactor > EBPR >... | reverse complement strand
GACCACCCGCCGAGATTTCCTCGCCGACGGTGATACCCGCCTGTTGCAGTTCGACCGAGGGGACAATGTAACCGGAGGTCGAAGCGGCATCGGGATACGCCCAACTCTTACCAGCCAAGTCACCGAAGGTATAGATGTCGCTGTCGCGGCGGACGATGTATTCCGTCCAGTACACGTTCCAACCGTTACGCACGGCAGCCAGCGAAACCTCGACACCGCAGCGGTTGTTGGCGATGACGTAACCGGCAGCCGGGATGAAGCCGATGGAACTGCCGGGGGCGGCACACATCGCTTCGACGGTGGCGGCGTAGGAGGTGGGGACAGATACCTTGAAGGTCAAGCCAGTGGCTTCCTTCAACGCGGCAGCCATGACTTCACCACCGGCGGTAATGGTTTGTGCTTCTACCGAGGGGACAAAAAATACTTCAATCGGGTTGGCTTCTGTACCAAGATCGCTCTGGGCGACCACCACAGCCTGAATAGAAAGTACCGAAACAAGCATGAAGATGAGCGACAATCCAGCGAATCTTTTCAGTCTCATTGTTTCCCTCGCATATACAATTGGTTAAACGAACACAGGCAAGCAAATGAAATGTTAAATAGGATTCAACAAATCGTCAAATTTTGCTTCAGCCCGAATTATGCTGTCATGCAAGGAGAAATGCAACTGATTGGCACTAGCTGGATTAGAATAACGAGGGGTCATTTGAACGACCAATAAGGGAGATAGAGATGACCGTATCCATCGAGATTGCTCAACCCCTGTTCGCGGAGGCGCAAGTGATAGCCGATAACCTGAACCTCACGGTCGAGCAATTGGCTGCCATAGCGCTTGAGCGTTTTATACACAGTGCGAACACGCCCAAAGAAATGACGAGCGCGATTATCAATCAGGGCGATATATACTGGCTGACGATTGATGACGGCAGCGGGGAAGCGGCCATCCCTCACCCGCATGTGGTGGTGCAGGACAACCTGTTTAACCACAGCCGCATCGAAACCGTTGTGACCTGCGGCATCACCTCGAACCTCAAGCGGGCGAGTTTACCGGGGAATGTGCTGCTTGACGCGGGAGAAGGCGGTTTAGCGAAAGCGAGCGTGGTCGAAGTCTCAAAAGTTTCGAGCATCGCGAAAACCCACCTCGGCGACTACATCGGGAGGTTAAGCGAAGCACAGGTTAGCCAAATCCTCGCCGGAATGCGCTTCCTACAGGCGGCCTATTTCAAGCGTTGAAAGACCTCGTACACGCCAAATTGGGCAATGGATGTGAAATTTTCGGCAAGCATGGCTTCATCATAAATGCCCGTCCAGCGCCCAAACGTTCCGACAATCAGATAATCGGGGTTCGCAGCCAGAGGATCGTAGCTCAGGTCAAAGAAGCGGTGTCGCGCATTCTGGCGGATTGCCTCAAAAAGTAAGGCTTGCGGCGGGTGGTGATATTGGCGGTGGTGACTGAGCATATCAAGTTCCCATTCCCACGTTTCAATAACGGCATCCTGCGGAATATGGTTGGCGATATACGCAGCCGCTTCTTGAACATCGCTATCCGCCGCGTATGCCACACTGTTGACCACGTTCACCGCAATCCCCGCAAACACCAAGAAACCGAAACCCGCAGACACCCACCATTTAGGCGCATCACTGCGGGTAATGAACGCCCACACCGACCGTCCCGACAACAGCAGGCCAATCATTAACCCCGAAAAGGCATAACGCGGCCAACCCACCGATAACACAGTGAACCAAATACTGGTATACAGGCAGAAACCAATGAGAACCAACTCAACCCAGTGTTTATCCTTGAGGGGAGGCGTTTTGAAAATACGAACGACATTGGTGAATACACCGAACAGCATAATGGCGATCACGAACAGCGATTGATTATCAAGGTTACTGCCGAACAAATCCGTGAAGATATTGGTACGGATGGCATCGAGCAGGAGCGTACTGTTCTGCTGGCGGATTTCCGGCGTGGTGAAAAGCTGCCCGATGAGCGTCCAGCCCAAGAAAACGGCAATAATGCCCAGCGCGGGCGCGAATAGATAACCAAAGCCCTGCCGCTTTTCCTGCCACCAGCGCCACGCGGCAACGGTCAGCAGCGACGGGACAAGGCTGATGGCGATCTGCGTTTTCGACAGCATCCCCAAGCCCATCACCAAGCCGCTGAGGATTGACCATTGCAGCGAACGCTTGCCCCATCCCTTCGTGAGTATCCACAAGCCGCACACCATCAAGCTGAAGGCCGTCGCCTCGCTCAAACTCTGGCGACCCATCACAACCAAACTGACATTCTCAATCGGGCCGGTGGCGATCACCAGCAGCACACAAAACAGTGCGGTTTTCTCGTCCCATATGGAGCAGCCCATGTAGTAAAGCGCTACCGCAGCCAGCAGTGTATACAGCACACTCGCCAGCCGTGCCACCGTCACACTCGTGCCGAACAGTTTGATGGCTAACGCGGCGGGCAGAATATCAGCCGGGCCGCCGGATGTGCCGGGGTCGAAGGGGACGTAGCCATCGACCGTATAGCTGGCGTATTGACCATCTTGCACTAAAGTATAGGCCGCGTTGAGTTTATAGCCCTCATCGAACCACAGGCGTGGATAGCGTTCCAGATTGAAAAACAGTGCTGGAATACAAACCATAATCACCAGAGCAACAGCGATTAGGCTGCGCCATTTGGAAAGGTTCTGTGTGAAAGCGTTGGTTGAAGCAGTGACCGCAGAATCTGTTACCAAAGAACCACCATCTACCCATTTATCCACGCGAGAGTGAGGCTCATCCGAGACCTTGTACTCGCTACTAATTGACATCTTAAAATGCTGATTAAGGCTTACTTTGAGACAAGTATAACATCCACGTATAGCCCAATGCCCCTTAATAGTATACCGAACGTGGATGAGGCAACCTTTAGATTTGTAGGCCAACAAGTTAAACGAAACATGAATCCCCACTTCAAAATAGCGTTATTGCATGTTTGTTAAACGCTGGTAAACAGGACGTTTTCCAAGTTCCGCAGCCCGAACAGCGTCTCTTTCGAGGCACTCGACAGCCGCCGTTCATAGGCCGCATCCAATTTTAGAAGCAGTGCTGGTGAACAGGGGAGCAAAATGAGGCGCAGTAACTCGTATGGCTTCCGGTCAGGGAAAACGCTCGATAACGTCTGTGAGAAGCCCACTTGATCCTCTGGTCAGCGATGTCGTCATGATGTGGGAAAACGCTTGTTAGCCTACTCAGCCAACGAAAATGGTTAGGTTATTATCTCAACACCAGTGGGCAACATGAGGCCATCACTTACCCGCCCTTCAGCCACCCACCCCTAGCGTCGAACCAGAGCTAGTGTGCATCGAGCAGCCTAACGATGGCCTAAAGTTTAAGCGATAAAACGCGCCTAACAGCGGGCGGTTAATCCGGCCCTTCTTCCAGTTCACCGTCACCATATTTGATGTCCAACAGGCGGCGGTAGGTGGCTTGGAAGGTCAGCGCGTCGGCGGTATGGAATGGCAGCGGCGCTTCGATGGGCGCAGTCGCTTTGACACCGTAGTCGATGAAGGCTTGAAGCAGTTCACGGTAACGAATGTCGGCTTCGTTCAGGGGTAAGTGGGCTTTTTCACCCTTAGCGGTATAGGCGATACCGCTGATGTGGAAGTGCAGCTTTTCCAACCCTTTTTGACCGAGGGTTTTCTTGACCGTTTCCAGCGCGGCGGCAAATTCCTCGTAGGTGTTGAAGGTGCCGTCACCGGTACGGGCGTGCAAATGCGCCCAGTCGATGCAGGGCAGCACGCCGGGGACATCCTTACTGAGCTGCACCACTTCGTCCAGCGTACCGAACATGGCGGATTTGCCCATCGTTTCGGGGCGAAGGTTGACCTTGACCTTCTCTTTTTTCAGGATGGCCGTAATTTCCAGCAACTTCTCTTTGGCGCGTTCGTATACGTGTTCAGGCGGCTGGCTGTGGTAGCTGCCGGGGTGGAAGATGATCTCGGTCGCACCGGCAAGGTAGCCTTTGCGGGCAGCGGCCAGCAGCCGTTCATCACTTTTCGCCATCAGTTCGGAAGTCTGGCTGTTGAGGTTAATATAGTACGGGGCGTGGATGCTGAGGGTGACTTTGTGCTTTTCCGCAGCGGCTTTAATTTCGGCGCAGGTCTCATCGCTGACGCGGACACTTTGCACCCATGCAATTTCGAGGTGATCCAGCCCTAAGGCGCGGATGTGGGCGATAGCCGCCGGTGTGCCGGAAGCGTTGGTCGTTTGCGGCGAGCCGACCGTACCAAAACGGATCGTATCATGTTCGTTCAAGAGTGATACCCTTCTCGTTTACACAGGCAAATGCCTAGAATGTACGTTCAATACTCATTCTAGTATACGCGAAAATTTATTTCTGGTTAGACCGACGACCAAGCCCAAAAGGACTGGCTATGTTTGCACAATTCAACCGATCTGATCGCCGCTTACTGCTCGCGATACTAGCTGTCATCGTGGTGCTGATCCTGTGGAACATTCCGCAGCTCGATTTCATCCTGTACCCGTTTCGCTTGTTCGTCACCTACGTCCACGAGTCGGGGCATGGGACGGCGGCGCTCATCAGCGGCGGGCGGTTCTTAGGTTTCGAAATCTTTAGCAATGGATCAGGGCAAGCGATAACGGCAGGTGGCAGCCGGTGGCTGATCCTGCCAGCGGGGTATTTAGGTGCGGCGTTGTTCGGGTCGATTTTGTTTTACCTCAACAACCGCTTTCACCGCAGCCGTGTACTGGCTGTCGCAATCGGCATCGGCCTGATCGTCTATTCAGTACTGTTCGGGCGGATTGCGCTCTTATCGTTGATTGTAGGTAGCGCGTTCGGCATCGGGCTGGTGGCGTTGGGGTGGAAAGCAAACGAGTACCTCAACAGCTTCTTTTTGAATATCCTTGCCCTGCTCACGGGTTTGAACGCGGTGCTGGATGTTTATTATCTGGTTGGGGACAGCAGCGCATCGCTCGGCAGTGTACAGAATGATGCGGCGGCCTTTTCGCGGGATGTTTTCGCCCTACCTGCCGCATTTTGGGCGCTGCTATGGTCGCTGATCGCAATCGGGATGCTGGGGGTCGCGATCTGGTACGGGGTTATCCGCCCGATGCGGCGAGGGACAACCAGCTAATCAAAAAGGGCGAACCGCTTGGCTCGCCCTTTTAAGTTTAACTTCAGCTCTGACTACTGCACTTGCCAGAAACTGCCGACGCGAACGGTTCGGCCATCCGGCAGCTTGAAGTGCGGTACAAGGATCATCTGGTCGGCATCCACCAGCGGGTACATTTCCCAGGTGGTGGTGTAGCTGCTTTCTTCGGTGGTCGCCCAACCGAGGACGCTGACACCGGCGATCTGGAACCACACTTTACCGAAGCCGCGCTCCGGCTTAATGAGGCCATCCGGCGCGGGATCGGTTCCCACGTTGTCCCCTTCCACCCATGTGTCATCCACTTCTTGCCACGTGCCATCGTTAAACAGCACATAAATTTGGCGGGTATCGCCGCGCCAAATCATCATGCCCTTCTCGAACGTCTGGACGGCAGTATCGACATTCGTGGCTTGCGTGGCCGGGCATGAGTCGGGTGTCAGTTGGTCGGTGAAGGGGCAGGTCAGGTTGACGACCGCATCTTGCAGCGTTTCCTGCCCATCGGCACTGAAGGCGCTCAGTTGGAAGGTGGCGCTGTTGACGTATTCCGCCGGAATGGTATACGGTGCGCTGCCGCTGGCGGGCTGCTCATCAAGAATGGTTTCGGTCGTTTGACCGCTAAACTCGCTCAGACGGTCAATCTTCACACGGGTCGCGCCACCCGCGACACTCCATGTTAGCGTGACGGCACCGTTACGCGCCACCGGATTCGGCGACACGGTAAAGCTCGTCACCGTGAGGAGTGTACCGCTGCCAGTTACCGGCGTAGTCGCGGTAGGCTGGGGGGCAGCGGCTGTCGGCTGCACGGCGGGCGCACCCTTGATCGGCTTGGTGATGTCAACCTGTGTGATCGTGCTGTTCGACGATAGGTTAATCAGGCGCAGGCGCAAGGTGACGGTCGAGGCATCGGCGTTTTGCGGGGCGACGAGCTTCACGGTTCCAGTACCGGACGAGGGAATGATCGGATTGGAACGTGGCAGTTCAACATTGACCGCCGTGCCGTTTTCCAAAACCTGCTCGAAGGCGAGATTGGTATTCGCAGGACGGTTGATACTCGCCCATGTGACCGCGACCTGATACGTCCCCGCGTAGAGTGCCGCGCGATCAATGCCATCCGCAGCGACCAGCGCGTTGAAGGCGCTGATAGCTGGTGCGTTCGGGTCGTTGATGACCGGCAGGGTGATGGATTGGAGTGCCAGTTCCTTACCGGAACCGCTTTCAATCAACCGGACGCGAATGGTAATCGTCGTAGTCGTGCTGTTCTTGGGCGCGTTGGGGGCGACCACACCGCTGCCAGAGGACGGAACAGTCGGGTTCTGGCGCGGCAGTTCAATGTTGACGGCGGTGTTATCTTCAAACACCTGCTCGAACACGAGGTTGGCATTCGCCGGACGGTTATCGACCGCCCACGCGACACCGACCCGCGCGGTCTTGTTCAGCAGTGCGGTACGGGTTACCCCTTGGGCGCTGGTGGTAAAAGAGCGAATGTTGGGCGCACCGGGGACGATGCGGGTAATGCCAACGGTGATGGTCTGCTGTGCCAATGTCGTCTTGGAGGCGAGATCAACCACACGCAGTTGCAAGGTGATGCTGGTGGCAGCGGTATCGGCTGGAGCGATGGGCGCGACGGCACCATTACCTGATGATGGGATAATCGGGTTCGAGCGCGGCAGTTCGACGTTGACGACGTTCGAGCCATCGACCTGCTCAAACACCAAGTTGCTGTTCGCCGGGCGATTTTCGACCGCGAAGGCCACCGGAATACGCGCGGTCTTGTCATCCAGCGCGGTTGAGCTGATGGTCGTCGTGGTGGTCGAGAAGGTGGTGATGGTCGGGACTGGCGCGGGCGGCGCGGCGGCTAACGGTACGGTAATGGTATTTTCCGCGAGGGTTGACTGTGAACCCAAGTCCACCAACCGCACGCGCAGAGTGATGTTGGTGGCGGTCATGCTGCTGGGCGCAACCGGCGCGACCACACCACTGCCGGACGAGGACACAAATGGGTTGGAACGCGGCAGTTCGACGTTCACCGCCGTGCCGTTTTCGAGCACCTGTTCAAAGAATAAGTTGCTATTGTTCGGGCGGTTTTCCGCTGCCCAAGTGACGGGCAAACGCGCGCTCTTATCGTTCAACGCCGCGAGGGTGACGCTGGTCGCCGTCGTGGTAAAGGTTGAAATCGCCGCCGTGGTCGGCGCGGCCTGGATGATTGGCAGGGTGATTTCCCGCTGGCTGATGACGCTGTTATCGGCGAGGTTCACCAAGCTCAGACGCACGGTGATACTGGTCGCGGCGGCATCGGTCGGCGCGATTGGGGCGACGACACCGTTACCCGACGATGGGATAATCGGGTTCGAGCGCGGCAGTTCGACGTTGGTCAGCGTTGTGCCGTTCACCTGTTCAAACACAAGGTTGCTGTTGTCAGGGCGATTTTCCACCGCGAAGGACACCGGAACACGCGCGGTCTTGCTGGTCAGCGAGTCAAGGCTGACGTTGGTGGAACTGGTCGAGAAGGTGGTAATGGTCGGGGTGACGGTGGTTGCACCGCCAATCGGGATGACCAATTCACGCTGATCGTAGACGGTTCCCTGCACAAAATCCGCCAACGTGACGCGCAGCCGAACTTCGGTTATGCCTTCACCGGGCGGGAAGGGAACGACTACGCCGACACCCGATGATGGGACGAACGAGTTGTCACGCGGGAGTTCGACGTTCATCACGCGGCCATCCGGCAGGACTTGCTCGAACACGAGGTTGGAGGTATCGGGACGGTTGACGCTCGCCCATGTTACAGGCACGCGCACGTTGCGTCCGGCGAGGGCATCGGCATCAATGGTGGTGACGCTGCTGGTAAAACTGGTAATACTTGCGGTGCTGCTTTGTTCAGCAGCATTCGCTAAGGCACTTCCCCAGCCGATGAGTAAAAAGCAAGCGGCGAGGAGAAAAGTCATAAATCGTTTTAGCATCATAAAATCTCCGTGAACGCTGCGGAACACTTCTGAATTATACACAGGATTAGGGTTCTTGCAGTAATCCAGCCGCTGTTATTTGCCCTTCCCTCAAAACTTGGCTATCTTGTAACGGTTGCTAAGACCAACCGCCAAGTACGCCAAGAGAGTCAATAACGCCAAGCGATAACTTTACAAGGAAGCAGAGATAAGCCATGAGCCAATTCGTGATTGACACGGCTTTCGTCACCCAGACTCTCCAACAAATGGTACAAATCGACTCGGTAAACCCCGGTTTGGTCGCGGGCGGCGCGGGGGAAGGCGCAATCGCCGGATGGCTGTACCAGATGTGCGAGGCGCTCGGCTTTGAGGTTCATTTCCAACAAACGGCACCGGGACGACCGAACGTGATCGCGCGGTGGGCGGGCAGCGGCGGCGGCAAAAGCCTGCTGCTGACGGGGCACACCGATGTGGTAAGCGTCGAGAATATGGATGGCGACCCGTTCGATGGGCGGATTGAGGAGGGGCGGCTGTATGGGCGCGGCGCATATGATATGAAGGGCGGTCTCGCGTCCATTCTCGGCGCGGCAGCCGCTTTAAGGGCAGCCGGCTTCCAACCGGCGGGTGACATCTGGCTGGGCTTCGTGACCGACGAGGAATACCTGAGCATCGGCACAGACGCGCTGGTGACCGCCATCCAGCCGGACGCAGCCATCCTCACCGAACCGACCGATGTGCAGTTGTGCATCGCCCATAAAGGCTTCGCATGGCTGACGTTGACCACCGAGGGCAAAGCCGCGCACGGCAGCAAATATACCGAAGGTGTGGATGCCATCGCCCACATGCAGCATCTTCTACGGATGATAACCACGCTGGAAACCGAGGTATTCGTGGATGACATCCACCCGCTGCTCGGGCGCAACTCGGTACATGCCAGCGTGATACGCGGCGGCTTGGGACTCAGCACCTACCCTGACCACTGCACGTTGCAAGTGGAACACCGCTACCTGCCGGATTTACAGGCTGCCGAGATCGTGCAGTTGTGGCAGGATGAAATCGACGACCTAACGCGCACCATTCCCAGCTTCCGCGCGTCTGTCAACCTCGACTTCGAGCGACCGGGGTACGAAATCGCCCAAGACGCGCCGATTGTCCAAACGCTGCATCAGGCGTTCATGAACGTGATGCAAGCCGAACCCGCTTACATGGGGCAGTATGCGTGGTTGGACTCGGCGATATTAGGACATGCCAACATCCCCACGGTGATTATCGGCCCCGGCGGCGCGGGGATGCACGCGGCGGTCGAGTACGTGAACCTACAGGATGTGTTCGACTGCGCCGCCATCATCGCGCAGGCGACAGCAGTGTGGGTGGGGTACGGGGTTTAATGATGTGTAGATAAATCTAGCGCATCTAAAATTTCTCGTAATTCAAGATGAGCAACACCTGCAAGCTCCGTAAAACGACCAAACGAGAATTTACCGGATATATATTGGTAATGCAAAGCTCGAATTCGCGCCTCAAACTCATCAGCATCAATTTCAGAGCGCACTTCACTTGATGTTTTACCGGTATATAAGGCGCGGGCTTCCAGAAACAAATCGTATGCATGGGCTTCTTTGGTTTGCATTATTTAGTCCTCAGTTCTGACGAACTTAACAATTGAAGCGTATGTGCAAGGTACATTTTAGGATATTGTTTTGCGCTTGCTTTAACGATTTCGATTGCAGTTTGGACTGATAAATCTGATTCTTGAACTAATTTGACAACCCAGTCCTGAAATCCTATTGGATGAATACCAAACCGATTTGCAACGACAAACGCATCTCGATCATCTATAACAGTGATTAGACCTAATTTCAAACCTAGCTTAATTGTACTTCGTTCACCTAATCCTAAGTCATTTCCATATGATGTATCAAGTATTTCAGGCTCTATAGGTGACGAAATAGATTTTATTTCCCCAGTGTTTATCAGTGGAGATACGGTACGCCAAATTTTACCTCGTCCTGCCTCAGTAATTACCCCGTCGGCTAATAATACGCTTGCATACTTAAGAACTGTATAAATATATGGGGAACCATTTAGAGGGAAACTGCAAAGTGTACTCAATGGTCCGGTATCTAAAATGTAGGATGTAGTCACGCTTGTACTTTCCAACAATCTGCTTGAATCTATTTGATGATTTACATCTTAAGCCAAATTATAACTGTTTATTTTGTTGGCTTCAGCAGGGCGATGAGTTTCTTGGGAGCGGTCAGGCAGTAGCTTTCGAGGATGAGGTCGTTGATGAAGTTCCAGTCTTGGTCGGCATCCAGCCACACGCCGACCCAACCGTGCTTGCCCACGTAAGGCGGGACGAAGTAGCGTTCCGGCTCAGCAGCGACCAGCGTACTCTGAACACCTGCTTGGGCTTTCACCCACAGCGACTCGCGGTTGTCGCCCGCCGGATGCCGCATGGCAAAAACCTTCCCGCGTACTTTAAAGGTCGGGTCGCCCACGCCGCCTTCCTCGCTGGCTTCGGGCAAGCCGAGGCAGATTTCACGCAGGCGGGTTAAGCCCTCGGTGGTGCTTTCCACTATTCGACCTTCGGCGTATTACCGGTCGTATCACCGACCTTCTTCACACGTCCGGTATCCGTCACGGCGACAGGGCGCATCGTGCCGGTGGTGCGGCGCGGGTCAGGC
>Ga0102832_1002581_pt1 | contig 10790 bp, 4 predicted proteins | sample EBPBio282013_DNA_FD_88942 | JGI IMG/M metagenome (GOLD analysis project Ga0102832, IMG submission 88942) | Wastewater treatment Type I Accumulibacter community from EBPR Bioreactor in Madison, WI, USA - Reactor 2_5/28/2013_ DNA (Illumina Assembly) | ecosystem: Engineered > Bioreactor > EBPR >... | reverse complement strand
CAAGTAAGAAATGAAATCAGCCAAGTAAGAAATGAAATCAGCCAAGTAAGAAATGAAATCAGCCAAGTAAGAAATGAAATCAGCCAAGTAAGAAATGAAATCAGCCAAGTAAGAAATGAAATCAGCCAAGTAAGAAATGAAATCAGCCAAGTAAGAAATGAAATCAGCCAAGTAAGAAATGAGGTCAATCAATCAGATAATTATATAAAGTCAACAGAATTCTACCCTAAATAAAGAAAGTCTTTAAGAAATCATCCAACAAAAGGTATAGGAAAATAACCAAAAAGTGAAATAACTGGTTATTTAATAAAACAACAAAATCTTAACAAAAATAAACTAAAATTCATAACTGTTAACAAAAAGACTGAATGAAATTAACATTACATATAATAATTTTATTACTCAAAATAAATTATCTTATGATAAATTATCACATCAAATAAATCTTTGCAAACAATTCTTCATAAGTGACAGAAATCAACTTCAATAAAAAATTAATTACTAGATTTCTTCTTTCAAAACTTAAATAAACAAAAATATTGAAGAAACAAAAAATTTATTTGAGAAGAAAATTAAGGAAATCTAAACAAATCAACTCTAAAATCATGTACTTAGCAAGATAATTCTCTTAATTAAAAACTTATTAACCAAATCATCTTAATTAAAAGGTCTTAAATGTCTTAGCAACTAAAATTTGAAATAAGACAATTCCGCATAATCTAAAATTTTAGAATAGTTGAGAGTCTTTCTGAATTATAATACAAACTTGAATAATGTATTGTAAAAAAGATCGACAAAACGTGATGAAGAAAGTTGTTTAATAAGAGAGTACAACATGATAGTAAACAGAGTAAAAGTTTATGAGGATGTAAATAATTCATTACCATCTCACCAAAGTCATTAAAAGTTAGAATAATCAATCAATAACTCTTAAATGTTGGATTTGACTTATGGAAATCTCTAGGATTCAAGATTGAATGAAAACATTAATATAAAAAACAGAAAAGATGACAATACAAATAATTAGTTAGAAAAACTTGATTTATCTTCCATACATCCTGTCAATGGAGATGAAAATGATAATGTTTCAAACTCTGAGAAAAATCTTTAATAATTATTATAAATTTAAGAGGATAATACTCTTCAAATTCAACAAGATTTTTATCATTAAAATAAAAAAGCTAATTTTGTAGGTAAAGATAACCTCTTCGAGTAATAAACATATTCCTAGCCTATCAAAATGAAAAATAAACATTTCGATAATAATTTAAGTAAAAATATATGTTCTGGCCATCTCTAAAGAAAATTTGCTCAAGATAATAGTAAAAAACCGACTCAACACAAAAAGTGTTACTCGAACAAAAGTTTTACCTCCCATAAAAAATAACAATCATCTCAATAAATTCATTAGTCCAAAAAAAATATTTTAACTTAATAACTCCACTTACAATAAAGGACATCATATTCTGAATCACATGTTGAGGAAGCGCAAAATTCTGATATGAACATTCTTACTTCGGTTACTAATAATTCCAATAAATCACATGTCTCTTCATAACTTGAATAAGCCAAGAATATTGACAGAGACAAATAAAAATAAAAAACATCGTTTATTCTGATAGAAAGTTTAGTAGAATAATTTTAATCATCAAGGAAGTCTTTAAGCGAGATATTTGCTGATTTAAAGCTTGTACCTGAGTATAAGGACTTTCTTAAAATGATTGGTAGTCATTAAAGGTTAGATAAACAAAATTGTTAGTAGAATTTAAAAAGTTAGAATGAACTTTAATAAAGAATATAAGTTTTGAGAAGAGACAAATTAGACCTGAGGTAGAACAAAGACCTATTATTGAGAGGATTCAATACTTCAAGAGGATCTCATCAATTTAATGATTCTGAATAGAACTCACTGATCGACTCATTGGTAAAGTTCGCTGATAAACTTGATCCTCCTGACATATTCTTGAGAAATTTGGTGAATGATTTGATTTTAACATTCTAAAATTATCTCACCGCCTATTAACAATCTCAACAAGAGACTTAGTAAGAAAACCTTAATGAAATGGATCAATCTTTAAGCTAACTTCCATAATGCGAACATAATCCTATTTAAATCGATTAAGACTTTTACTCAGATCCATCTAAAGAGAAACAAGGAAAACCGCCTTTTGAAAGCAATAAAAAGAATCCTCCTTGATTATTTAGCATGTTATCATCTTTTTATTTGTCATTTTTTATTAGTTAAAAAGTAAAATTTTATCAAAAGACTTAATGAATTTTGATTTTTGATTTTTATGAATCTTACATTTTTACCATATTTTAATTTGATAATAGAATTAATTTTATTATTCTTTCATTACTCATGATCCAATATTTTTATTTTTCTTGGTTTCTTTATAACTAACTAACTGCGAACTTTCTTTTTATTTTAACCCATATAAAATTTAACATCATGCCCAAACATTAATCTGATGATAGCGACTATGACTCTGACGAAGATAAGAATAAATTCACTTACAAAAAACCACAAGTTTGGAGGATTGATAAATTTAAAAATCCAAAAAAAATCACCATTAATCTCTCCAGTATTTTACCTCTTTTATTCAGCCACTCAATACCCTGTTGTAACTGATGTTGCTTAAGATCTTGGATGGAAAGTTCAGTACGATATGTAAGCAGGTGACTGGGATGTATATTGGACTGATATTCCCATCGATACCGATACGCTAATAAAAATGCATCTTTTCCAGAAAATAAACTACTACCCAGGTATTCACACTCTTGCTAGGAAAAATCTTCTCGGAATGAATCTTATGAATATGAAGTAACGGTTTCCTTCAGAATACAACTTTTTCCCTTTGACCTGGATGCTTCCCCAACAATACTCTTAATTTAGACAGTATTATGAAACCAAGAAATAAGGAAAAACCAGAACTTATATTGTTAAACCATAGGCTTAATGTCAGGGAAGAGGAATCTTTTTAACAAGAAACATTTAAGATTTGTAAAATGGAAAACATTACGTTGTTCAAAGATACATTGCTAAACCGTATTTAATTTAAGGACTGAAATTTGATCTTCGTATTTACGTATTACTTTGCGGAACAAGTCCTTTAAGATTGTACATTTATGAAGATGGTCTGGCAAGATTTGCGACATAAAAGTATGTGTAACCAACAAATGAAAATTTATAACATCAATTTATGCATTTAACAAATTACGCGATAAACAAGAAAAGTCCAAAATTTATTTTTAATAACAGTTCTACAAACATGGGCATTGGACATAAACGTTCATTGAAATGTATTTATTAGCAAATGAGAAAGAGAGGAATGGATGTTGATAAGTTGAAAAATAAAATTAACGATTTGATAATAAAAACGATAATTGCAGGGCTTCCACTTATGGCTCATCAATACAAATGTTGCCAGCCTTAAGATTACTCCAACAGTATGTGTTTTCATGTCATCGGGTTTGATGTGATGCTGGATCATAAGGAGGAGCCTCAATTGATAGAAATCAACCATACTCCGTCATTTGCTACTGATACTCCGTTAGACTACAAAATTAAATTTGGGTTGATTAAAGATACTTTGAAATTAATGCATATTACTTCCAAACATAAAGGAGTTTTGTTTAATCGAGCGAAGTAATCTAATCAAGCCAGACTTCATAATAAAAAAAGACAGATTCTTGATGGACCTGAAAGATAAGAAAAAATTTTATAAGAACAAAAACAAAGAAATTAATATGAAAACAAACATTTGGGCGGTTTCACAAGAATATATCCACTAACATAAAACTAATAATAAAAAACCAAATATTATGAAACTCTCATGTAGGGAGCCTATAAAATGCATTATGCAGAAAATACACCAATCAGAATCAAGCTTGAGCAAGCCTAAAAAAAGAAGCAAGCTGAAGAGGATATGAAAAAAATGAAGGAAATTTCTTATTCAAAGAAAAACAAAGGCTAAAAAAGAAAAACCAGTTAAGTAGGCAGGTAAAGTGAATATGAGTTGAAAAGAACAAACACCATAAATCCGGGAGATAATAAAATTCGCGAATCAATAGGGAACTTTAATGTAAAAAAAGTATATTCATTAAGGTAATCAGCAAATATAAAGTAAAAAAGATAACAAGCTAAATTAGTTGCATTAAAAAATATTGAAAAATAAGAATTGAGCTCTATTTTTAACTCTCAAAGCTAAGTTTGTCAAAAAAATGCAATTAAGAATTCAAATCAACTTTACAATGATAGTATCGTGAAAAGATCATAATGTTTTGTTAAATGTAATAATTAGACTTCTTTTAAAGAAGTGTCTGTTTCACAGAATGAGATGTCTCCAACTCAATCTTATGAAAATAAGACAAAATAAAATTAATAAACATCATGCAGTCCACCTCATAAAATGTCTTTGAATAAAATTCGTACAGGATAAAATGTCCAAAAACTCAATTAGACAGTCAAAGGATTACCAAAAATGTTAACATCTATTTAAAGATAATTAACGAGAAAGTAATCTAAGTAATCTTAATAAAATACCAGATCAACAAAAACCTCAAGTATTAATGATCAAAAGGGGATCAGATAAAAAGTAAATTCCTACCATTAAGCTCCAGTCACATGTAAATAAATTGTCTCATAACTTTTTAATCGACAGAAAATTATCAGAAGTTCATAAAAATCCAAATAAATACAAAACTAAAGTTAACTGCCAAATATTTATGATCAAAATTCTTAATTTGCTACATAATAAACCCCTAAAAAATCTGATACTTTTAAATTACGTTCATCATCTAAGAACTAAAGTTCTGGAAATCAAATGGTAGCTGATATAAAATCAATAATGGATGCTAAAAGCAAAAAGCAAAACTTTAAACCTTTTTCCTTTGATAAAAAGATCAATTAAATTCCTCAAATAAATCGACTGATGACAAAAAAAATAAACTACAGTAATTTAAAAGGAAATTATAACAATTCTCACCTTGTAAATGTAATCCCAACAGCGATAGGACCAGGAGGGTTTGTTGTACCTAAAATGTATCAACTTAACGTTTAATCATAGAAAAGAATTGAATCTTCTCAAAGTATTTTCGCTATGATTTCGAGAAAAAACGTCAATAAAAATATTTTTCCAATCTGATTAATTTAATAATATATTTTTCACTTCTATTTTTCACACTTTAAGGTATCTATTAAAAGAACATTCCAGATTAGTCCTTTTTAGCCACTTTTATGAAAATTTTATGAGTAAACCTATGATTTTAAATTTTAAAGATTTTCTTTTTCAAAATGGAGCTAAATAGATCGTTTAAATTATAATTGAAAAATGGAGTATATATTCGAAAAATTGCGCAAAAAAATTATAAAAATAAGCAATATAAAAAGCTTATGGAGAAGAATCTTTCATCTTTTGATAAAACCGAAATATGTGAATCTTAAATCGACCATGCTGAAACTTTTCTTTCATTCTAAAAGACTTCGTTAAGACAAAATAAAACAGAAGAAAATAAGGAAAAAGAAGAAAAGAATTCTATGGAAAATTTTTGTTATCGATTTTTCAAAGATTTTTCTGAAAAGACTCACCAAATTATGACTATAAAAGAGTTGACATAGCAGTACAATATTAAGAATAGAAGAGTCTATGAATTGATGGGAATTCTATAGGGCTTTTCTTTTGTCCATAAGATGAAAAAGGTCGGTCATTACATGTGGATGGGTGTGAGAAGCAAATAATGTCATTTTCAATTTGAATAGAATCGTTCAGTAGCTTTAAAAAATGTAGCAGGGCTTTTGAAACTTTTACTGAACAAGTTTAGGAGAGGATTATCAATATGTTAGCTGAACGAAAAGATGACTCGTTAGATTGAAGATAAAACGAAGCTAAAGCAGTGCAAACTGACAATAAATAGGAGGATATATTAGTGTCTGAAAGTGATGAAGATTATGGGAATGGTTTAAAAATAAAATTGTAATTTTAAACTAATCTAATGCGGGAATTATAAACCAAAATTATAGGCCTAAAGCCTATATTTTTCATTAACATAAAATAAAAAGGTTTGAAACAAACATTGTATAAAAAGTAAACTATTTTAACCCTCAAAAAGCCAACAATTTTCATTCAACAGTCCATTTATGCTCCATTGATATTTCTTATTTCATATTTTCTTTTTTTTTCATTTAAAAAGTCTTTTTAGTTTTTTGAAAATTAATAAAAATTACATATAAAAAGTTTATACTACAAACTCATCAAAGATATGGAAGTCTCACTCCACCATCAAGTCTCCATGTTGTTCCAGTTGCATATGGATTTTCAATGATTGACTTTACTGCAAGAGCGAACTCATGTGATTCGCCAAGTCTTCCGATGGGAGTTGTCTTTTATAATTGTTGAACAATTTTCTCTTGCAAGTTACTGCCCATTTGAGTTCTGAAGATACCTGGAGCAATAGTCATGACTCTTATTTTAAATTTACCCAAATCTCTTGCCATTGGTAATGTCATTCCTAAGATTGCACCTTTACTGGCAGCATAAACAGTTTGTCCTTTTTGTCCTTCAAATCCAGCGACACTTGCAATATTAATAATAACTCCTCTTTCTCCATTGACTTCCTCTTGAGTTGCCATAATTTTAGCAGCATGTTTGGATACGTTAAAAGTTCCAACAACATTGATTTTGAGTACTTTCAACATTTATTAGGAAGAAACAACACCTTTTGATGATACAATCATTCCGACAGAAATAATACCTGCACAATTGATGACAGCACCGATCTTACCAAACTTTTTAAGTGTGAATTAAAAGAGTCTGATGACATTTTATTAACTGCTAACATCAGTTTTGAAAAACTCACATCCTGAGAGTTATTGGGTCAATGCATTTCCGATTTTTTCATTGAGGTCGGCAATGACTACTTTAACACCATGAGAGGCGAGGAGACGAACTGTGGCTTATCCAAGACCAGAGGCACCGCCAGTAACGATGGCAACTAAGGAGCTGTCAATTTTCATTTTTTATGATGTTATCGATTATAAATCTAGTAGCCAATAATGATCAGTTATTTTATGTTACTTAATTTATTTTATTATCCTCATCGACCAGAATCAAATATTTACATTTTTGTAAATAATATAATGGAAAATATACATTGAGAGTAAGAAAAGTTTTTTCATTGACTCGGATTTTATTTTTATCTTATAATACCTTCCTAGGATGGAGTTCTAATTCGAATTTAGAGAGAAAAACTTTAAAACTCAGTTTCTGTTAGTTTTATAAGTTTATTGAAAAATGATCATTTCGACATATGTATTTTCCCTGATGTCGAAAAAGTGAAATTGATTTACTATTCCTATAGATAACAGAAAAAGGTTGAAAAGTAGTAATAATTTCAATATTAAATTATTGAAATTTCTTTATTTGAGACTCTTTTACAAATTCGTCGATAATAAATTATTTATGACCAATAAGAATATTAACTATTTTTCAATTCATCCTGGCAATAATTCCGTTGCCATACAAAAAGCTTTGTAAAAGCGTGGAGTTTGGAGTTCTTTGACTCCATAAAAATAATATTTACAAGCATGCTTCCATTGGCAGCAACTTAATTATTCTCATAAAATTTATGAAGAATTTAACGAGTTGAGTAAAATTTATCTTTCAAGACAAGTATTTTTTTATTGATTAAAAGTTCCTTCTCAATCATTTTTAAAACAATCATGTCATTACAACAAAATCTGGTCTTCTGCGAACTCTCAAATATTTCTACAGTCATGAAGAGGCTGCTTTGACAAAACATATTTTTGATGTTGTTCCAACTTCCTACATGTAACCTATTACCTTAAAGTAGAGTTCAGGCACACAAATAAACTACATAAATGAAGGACTTTAAGGAAAAATTCATGCAAATCGAGAGAAAGCAGTTTCAAAAAGAGAAAATTCCTTAAAAACATTGTGAAAAGAATGTCTGGTTCATTAAACCTTAATCAGACAATCAAGGAAAAGGCATCATCCTTTCAAACAATTGGAAAGACATTCAAAACTTTCTAATTTCAAAGCCTGTAGGTTCTTCATGGTACTAAATTTTTTATAAAGGATTGTACAAAAAGCAATTTAAAAACCTTTTCTTTACGATAATAGGAAATTTGATATCAGAGTATGGGTTTTAGTTACACCTCAAATGTAGGTCTATTATTACAATTTACCTTACATGCGAACTTCATCAACAGTTTATTCATTGTAAAGTTTAAGCTCTTAAATTCATTTGACCAATAATTGTCAGCAAAAACACTTTGGAGAGTACTCAAAATTTTAAGAAGGTAATACTCTGCCTTTTTCAAGTTTAAAAGAATATTTGCTTTAGCAACCTTAATACAAAGATTCAGCAGATTTGATAATTGATAAAATAACTTAAAGGATGAAATAATTGATTATTGATACGATTAACTGCGCGAAAAAACATTTTCTAAAAAATTCTAAGAAAAATCAATTTTAGCTTTTTGGTTATGATTTCCTAATTGATGAAGATTTTAGAACATGGATACTTTAAATTAACAACAATCCTTACATTGGGACGCCAAACAAGTTTATAAAAGGAATCTTACCATTAATGATCGACTAAATGTTAGAAATTATTGTTGATCCTTTTTATCCGCCTTAAAATTATACTTCTGTCACAACAAAAAGATTTGAACTTTTAACAAAATAAAGATCAAATTTAAGACTTGGGAATATTCACTTTAGAAATAAGACAACAAATTCTATTGAGATGAGGAAGAATCAATACCAAAAAAGTTTTAATTTAAATCAAAGACAAAAAGTATTCTCAACATAAAAATCAAATTCTTTAGTCAAAATATCATTTTACAAGAACAATCAAACAAAGCTTTAAAGAATTGAGAAAGCATAAGATTCCGCAGGTGGGAAATAAAAATTTCGTTATGCAACCCCAATATAAAACCTAAAATATTTGTTAGAAAATTATTGTTATGTTGATCTTGAACCTTTTATCAGTCCTGTAAATTTGATATTAGGCTCATAAAAGATCGTCGATAAAGCTTTGATTTAAAGCAACTTAAGGGCATTAAAGCTGATTTCATAAACTAGAGTTTCAGGTGTCTTACTGTAGTAAAAGATTTTTGTCTTGTGTAAGAAAATTTTAGAGTCAAAAGATATCGAGTAAAAAATAAAGGCTGAGATAATTCGGGGATATTAAAATGCAGCTAAAAACTTTAAGGGAAAGCTTTTTGTACTCCAAAAGGTTATTGCTGTGATATCAGATTTCTTAAATCAAAACATTGAATAAGTTAGTGAATAATTAATTGAATGGATAATGAAATTACAGATAAAAGTTGGGGGGTTTGTGGATAAAGTTTTTATTCCTGGCGTGACAGCTTAGAACTTAAGACTTAGATCTTTGTTCATCAAATCAAACTGTTTTTCACTTTTGCTTTGTTTAAGTCGAACATATCCTCATCTTTGCCAAGAAGAACTTAAGAATTTTATGATTAATTTGAGTCATTAAGATTGGGATCTCTTTTATGATCTTTCGAAAAACAAAGGAAAACGTGCTTACAGTCCAAAATCGTTGTCGATGTTAATGAAATAAAAAGATTCTTCATTTAACATCACCCTTAAAGAGATAAAAACGTACACTTAATAAAGAGAGGATGTAGTAATGTAACTTAGTTCACATAAAAAGCCCAAATAAAACAAATCTTTTCGAACCAGAAGACATAGCGCATTTCCTCTTATTACAAAATGACTTATAATCCATTAAAATACATTTTTCTTTTATTCAATTTTTTTGTTTTAAAAAATAATGGTGTAAAGTAAACGGTGATAAAAAGTAATGAGAATTTTTCAATAAATTATAAATACAATTAAGGATAAATTATATAACAAATTTTAAATTATCAATCGTTAAAAAGAAATGGTACGTCTCTCTGTTGCTTAAATGAACACTAAACTGGTCGATCTTAACAATTTCTTTGTCAATCAGACTAAATAATTCTCTTATCAAATTTCCCTTCATGAAGGTAGACTTACACAAAAAGATTTCTACGACTTCGGAAATCTAATTGACGATATTAAAGAATCTGCGCTTAAAAGAATTAAAAGTTTTATTGATGAAAGATTCCAAATAAAAAGCGAAATTTACGAGCGTGAAGTACATGATTTTTCTAAGCAAGATAAGCTCATATTCTGATTCACATTCTGAAGTTTAGAATAATCTTATTCAATTCTCAAAATATCTTTAAGAAAGCACAATATAAATGAAAGAGTAACAAAATAGAAAATAAGTTTTGTTGGAACATTTCAGTAAGAAATTTTCGAAAAATGTGTTAATGAAAAAAGCTTGGAAAGCTATACACGATTACAAATAAATGAGAAAAAAATAAAAGTAAACTGATCAAAGAATGGATGAAATTTATCAACGTAATTTGAAGAAAAAAGCATTCTTCCCTTGGAGAACGTAATTTTTATCATTAAAAAAGATTAACTTATAAGGAAGGATACGAAAACACTGTACAAAGAGAAACTCAAGCTGATATTATGGTAATTCACGATCAGTATAGAAATATCATTGATATTCTTAAGTAAAAGATTACTTCAACTGATAATTTGATTAAAGTAAAGAAAGCTGCAAAAGGAGAGTTCACCTATGCTTTAAGCAAGAACCTTTTAAAAACGATAAGTAACTTGTCCCTTGAGGTGATGTCTCTTAATCAGATATCGTTAAGAGATCAATAATTTTCCAATGAATCGACATAAAAGATTATGAGTGGG
>Ga0102832_1002579_pt1 | contig 10795 bp, 7 predicted proteins | sample EBPBio282013_DNA_FD_88942 | JGI IMG/M metagenome (GOLD analysis project Ga0102832, IMG submission 88942) | Wastewater treatment Type I Accumulibacter community from EBPR Bioreactor in Madison, WI, USA - Reactor 2_5/28/2013_ DNA (Illumina Assembly) | ecosystem: Engineered > Bioreactor > EBPR >... | reverse complement strand
GGCGCTGTGCACAGCTTCTTCGGCCGCTACGGCCCGCAGGCCGGCGACGGCGTGCCGGGCGTCAGCAGGGCGCAGGCGGAACAGCAGGTCGTCGACGCGGTCGCCGGCTTCCTGGGCGGGTTGTCCTAGGCCGGGCGACGCGCGAGCACGTACAGGCGAGTGGTCTGGGCCTCGTCCGGGTAGGGCGAGCGGACGTACCACTCCGCCACCTCGAGGCCGGCCTCGCCGACGGCAGCGAGCACCTGGTCGCGGTCGTGGGTGACGACGTCGAGGTCGACCTCGACCCCGCACAGGGTGTCGGCGTGCACGATGCCCTCGCCCAGGTGGAGCGCGAGCGCGAGCGTGCCGCCGGGACGCAGGGTGGCGGCCACGCCGGCCATCGTCGGCGCCAGTTCGGACGGAGCCAGGTGCACGAAGGCGTACCAGGCGACGACGGCCCCCCACGCCGCCGCGTTGCGGGGGCGGAGTAGCTGGTGGAACCGGCCGACGGCCACGTCGAGGTCGGGGAAGTTGGCGCGCGCCTGCTCGACCATGGACGCGGATCCGTCCAGGCCGTGCACCTCGATGCCGGTGTCGGCGAGGAACGCCATGATCTGGCCGGGTCCGCAGCCCAGGTCCATCACCGGGCCGTCGGCCTCGGCCGCGATCCGCTCCAGGATCCAGACGTCGAACGGCTTGCCGACCAGCTCGTCGATGAGCGCCTCGGAGTAGGCCGCTGCCGCGGCGTCGTAGGCGGCGAGGACGGCCGCGTCCCGCGCCGCCGCCCCACCGGCGAGGACGGCCTCGCGGTCGGCGGGGGCGTCTGCGGCCGGCGCGCCGGCGGCCACCGGGCCCAGCAGGTGCACCCAGCGCCGGTCCTGCTGGCCGCGCTGCAGCGGCAGTTCGCGCACCAGGGGCGGCGAGGCCGCCGCCAGCCGGGTCAGGCAGGCCGCGACGGCGTCCTTGTCGGCGAAGGGGTGGAGGCGTTCGCTGCGCGTCCTCAGCTCCCCGGGCGACTGCGGTCCCCGCAGCAGCAGGACGGTGAGCAGCGCCCGCTCGTCGTCGGCCAGGGCGAGCTCGGCGTCGAGCAGCTGGTGGTACTTCAGCGTCCGCGAGCCCTTCTCGGCCCAGACCACACGCACCAGCCGCCGGTCCCGCAGCCCCTTGAGGGCATCGGTGAGCGTCTTCTCGTCGTAGTCGGTGACCGGTTCGCGGCTGGAGGTCTGGTTGCAGGCCGTGCGCAGCGCGTTCAGGGTGAGCGGGTAGCTCGCAGGGACGGTGTGCTGCTTCTCGAGCAGGCTGCCGAGGATGCGCTGGTCGGTGGCGTCGAGCACCGGAAGGGACATGGCAGCAGGCTAGCCAGCCCGGCGGCGTGCGTCGCCGGCCGTGGGCACCGTTGGGTTCAGGACTCCGGATCGGGTATGCCGTCCCGCTGGTCATGCGCGCTCCCGGTGGCCTGCCGCCGCCCAGAGTCCAGGGCGGTGCCGCCGGTGTGGCGGGAGCGGACGCCGTGTCCGTACAGACCCGGTGCTCAGGCCTTCTTGGCGCGGTTGCGCAGCTTGGCCCGCTCGTCCGCGCCGAGGGTGACCTTCCGGATGCGCACGTTCTTCGGCGTGACCTCCAGGCACTCGTCCGAGCGGCAGAACTCCAGCGACTGCTCGAGGCTGAGCAGGCGCGGCGGGATCAGCCGCTCCAGCTCGTCGCCGGTGGAGGAGCGCACGTTGGTGAGCTTCTTCTCCTTGGTGGGATTCACGTCCATGTCGTCGGCGCGGGGGTTCTCCCCGACGATCATGCCCTCGTACACCTCGTCGCCGGGGGCGACGAACAGCGTCCCCCGCTCCTGCAGGTTGAACAGCGCGTAGGAGGTGACCGTGCCCAGCCGGTCGGCGACCAGCGAGCCGGTCAGCCGCGTCCGGATCTCGCCCGCCCACGGCTCGTAGCCCTCGAAGACGTGGTGCATGATGCCGGTGCCGCGGGTCTCGGTGAGGAACTCGGTGCGGAACCCGATCAGGCCCCGAGCCGGGATGACGTACTCCACCCGCACCCAGCCGGTGCCGTGGTTCACCATCTGCTCCATGCGCGCCCTGCGCGTGCCCATCAGCTGGCTGATCGTGCCGACGTGCTCCTCGGGGATGTCCACCGTGAGCCGCTCGACCGGCTCGTGGAGGTGCCCGTCGATCTCGCGCGTGAGCACCTCCGGCTTGCCGACGGTCAGCTCGAAGCCCTCCCGGCGCATCATCTCGACCAGCACGGCCAGCTGGAGCTCGCCTCGTCCCTGAACCTCCCAGGTGTCGGGACGCTCGGTGTTCAGCACCCGGATCGACACGTTGCCCACGAGTTCGGTGTCGAGGCGGTTCTTCACCAGGCGGGCGGTGAGCAGCTTGCCCACCCGGCCGGCCAGCGGCGAGGTGTTGATGCCGATCGTCATCGAGATCGACGGCTCGTCGACGTGGATCAGGGGCAGCGGACGCGGGTCGTTCGGGTCGGCGAGGGTCTCGCCGATGGTGATCTCCGGGATGCCGGCGATGGCCACGATGTCGCCGGGGCCGGCCGACTCCGCCGGGACCCGCTCGAGCGCCCTGGTGATCAGCAGCTCGGACAGCCGCACGTTGCTGATCGTCCCGTCGTGGCGGCACCAGGCCACGGTCTGGCCCCGGGTGATGGTGCCCTCGACGATGCGGCACAGCGCCAGCCGTCCCAGATAGGGGGAGGCGTCGAGATTGGTCACGTGCGCCTGGAGGGGCGCGTCCTCGGTGTAGAGGGGGGCCGGGATCGTCTCCATGATCAGCTGGAACAGCGGCTCCAGGTTCGGCGAGTCGGGCATGCCGCCGTCCTCGGGCTTGGTCATCGACGCCCGGCCGGCCTTCGCGGCGCAGTAGATGATCGGGAAGTCCAGGTGGTGCGCCTCGTCGTCCTCGAGCAGGTCGAGGAACAGGGCGTACACCTCGTCGATCACCTCGGCGATGCGGGCGTCGGGGCGGTCGACCTTGTTGATCACCACGATGATCGGCAGGTTCTTGGCCAGCGCCTTGCGCAGCACGAAGCGGGTCTGCGGGAGCGGCCCCTCGGAGGCGTCCACCAGCAGCAGGACCCCGTCCACCATCTCCAGGCCGCGCTCGACCTCGCCGCCGAAATCGGCGTGGCCGGGGGTGTCGATGATGTTGATCGTGACGGTGGAGCCGTCGCCGAGGACGTGGTCGACGGCGGTGTTCTTGGCCAGGATCGTGATGCCCTTCTCACGCTCCAGGTCCATGGAGTCCATGACGCGGGTGTTCACGTCCTGGTTCTCGCGGAAGGCGCCGGACTGCCACAGCATGGCGTCCACCAGGGTGGTCTTGCCGTGGTCGACGTGGGCGATGATGGCGACGTTGCGCAGGTCTGCGCGTGCGGGCATGCCGGACTCCGGATCTTCAGGGAACCAGCCAAGCCTACCGGACGCCGCTTCGCGCGCCCCCGGCGGGGGCTACCGCAGGTCGCCGTCGTCGTGCGGGGCGTGGCCCTCCTCCATCGCGGCGAGCATGTCGGGACGGATGCCGACGCCGGTGGCGAGCCGGGAGTGGCTGCGGGAGTAGAGGAAGTAGATGAGGAAGCCGATCACCAGCCAGATCAGGAACCTCAGCCACGTCTCCACAGAGAGGTTGAGCATCAGGTAGCCGCAGATCACCGCGGAGAGGATCGGCAGCCACGGGGACAGCGGCACCTTGAACGACCGGGGGAGGTCGGGACGCTTCCTGCGCAGCACCACGATCCCGATCGAGACCAGGACGAACGCCGACAGCGTGCCGATGTTCACCATCTCCTCGAGGACGCCGACCGGGGTGAAGCCGGCCACGACCGCGACCACGCCGGTGACGATCGCGGTGATCAGCCACGGGGTGCGGTACTTCGGGTGCACCTTCGCCAGGCCCATCGGCAGCAGCGCGTCGCGGCACATCGCGAAGATGAGACGGGTCGCGCCGATCATCAGCGTGAGGACGACCGTGGTGAGGCCCGCGACCGCGCCGGCGGAGATCAGGGTGGCCATCCAGGCCTGGCCGTGGAACGCGAAGGCGTTGGCCAGGGCAGCGCTCGGGTCGAGCTGGTCGTAGGGCACCATCCCCGTCACGACGAGGGCAACCGCGCAGTACAGCACCGTGCAGATCGCCAGGGACGCGATGATGCCGATCGGCAGGTCGCGCTGCGGGTTCTTGGTCTCCTCCGCCGTGGTCGCCACGACGTCGAAGCCGATGTAGGCGAAGAACACCAGGGCCGCGCCCGCAAGGACGCCGCCCACGCCGAACGTGGACGGGACCGCGCCGGTGACGAACTGGAGCAGCGGCTGCGTCCACACCTCTGCACCCGTGCCGGAGGCCGTCGGCGTCGCCGGCGGGATGAACGGGGTGTAGTTCGCGGGGTTGATGAAGCCGATGCCGGCGAAGATCACGAACAAGACGATGAACAGCTTCAGCCCGACCAGGGCCAGGTTGACCCGCAGCGACTCCTTGATGCCGATCGTCACCAGGAAGCCGAGCACGATCACCAGCAGGATCGCCGGCAGGTCCACGACGCCGCCGTAGCTGATGGCCTCGGGCAGCGTGATGCCCAGCTTGCCCAGGAACGCGCCGAGGTAGGCGCTCCACCCCTGGGCCACGACGGACGCCCCGAGGAACATCTCCAGGATCAGGTCCCAGCCGATGATCCAGGCGAAGATCTCGCCCAGCGAGGCGTAGGAGAACGTGTAGGCCGAGCCCGACACCGGCACGGTGGAGGCGAACTCCGCGTAGCACATGGCCGCCAGCGCGCAGCAGATCGCCGCGATCACGAAGCTGATCACGATGGACGGGCCGGCCACGTTGTGGGCGGCCCGGCCGGTCAGGGTGAAGATGCCCGCGCCGATGACGACGCCGACGCCGAAGACCGTCAGGTCGAGGGCGCTCAGCGACTTCTTCAGCTGGTACTCGGGCTCGTCGGTGTCGGCGATCGACTGCTCGATCGACTTGGTGCGCAGCAGGCTCATGGGGTCCTTCTCACGGGGTACCGGGGCCGCCTCCTCGCGGCCCACGTGCAACCTGAGGAACTTATGCCCGTCTCTCGAATGGCGGTCGCCGTGGTCACCATTCGGTCGTCGCCACGGCGAACCCGCGCTGCTAGCCTCGTCGCGTCACACTCCGACAAGCAGGGAGGCCGACGTGGGTTTCCTCGACTTCTGGGGAGCGGTCGGCCATGCCCTGTGGGGGGTCTTCACGCTCGACCGCTCGACGGCGGAGTGGTTCGCCGCCCATCCGGCGAACGGCCAGATCGCGCTCACCATTGCCCTTCTCGCCGGGATCTCGATGCTCCTGGGCGACTCGGCCGTGCTGTTCTTCAACCGCGTGCGCGGGATCCGGTTCGCGGTCTCGCTGCTGCTCAACGGGCTGGGCATGATCGCCCTCTACCTGGTGCAGGCCATCGTGCTGACTGTCGTCGGAGACTGGATCGTCGGCCATCCCCCCGTCGCGCCGTTCGTGATCCGCGGGATGCTGTTGTCCACCGCCCCGATGGTGTTCGGCGTCCTGGCCCTCGTCCCGTACTTCGGGCCGGCGATCGCCCGCTTCCTCCAGGCGTGGTCGGTGGTGGCACTGTGGGTGATCGTGCAGGTGCTGTACGACACCGGCCTGTGGCGCGCGCTCGTGGTCACGCTGCTGGCATGGGGGTCCATGCAGCTGATGTCCTGGGCCCTGGCGAGACCGGTCGCCTACCTCGGCAGCCGGATCTTCCGTCTGGTGAGTGGGCACCCCGTGATGCTCACCGGCCGCGACCTGCTCTCCGGCCACCCGTTCCTGCCGGTCGAGGAGCACCCCGCGAAGGGAGGGCGGGGCTGATGCTCACGATCCTGCTGGTCGGGCTCCTCGTCTTCGTCCTCCTCGCGCTCACCGTGGCGCCCCTGGAGGCGCTGGGCTGGTGGTCGAAACGTGGTGCGGAGGAGGCGGCGCAGACCGTCCAGCAGATCCTGGTGGACGACGACGGCGACGACACTCCGGAGCCGTTCGACCACTACATCGTCTACCTCTCCGGCATCGGTGCGATCGACGGCCACTCCATCCCGCCAGAGGAACTCCCGCTGGTGGAGGCGCTGGAGGCGCTGCCGAACACCGCCGTCATCCGCGACGTCTTCCCCTACTCGGTGACGAACAAGGGGCTCACCGGCCAGCGGGCCCTCAGCTGGCTGTGGAGCCGGATCGAGAAGGCCCGGCTGAAGAAGCCGGAAGCCCTCGCCGGCATGCTCGTCAACGCCCGCAACGCGATGCAACTGTTCGTCAGCGCCGACCGGCGCTACGGCCCGGCGTACAACCTCGGCACCGCCCGCGAGGTGGTGGAGGCGCTGCGCAGGAAGGGCTACCAGCTGGACGGCGGCAAGCCCGTCACGCTCATCGGCTGGAGCGGCGGCGCGCAGATCTCCATCGGGGCGGCCTGGTACCTCGGGATGGGGAAGATCCCCGTCCGGGTGGTGTCCATCGGGGGGATGATGTCCGACGACCCGGGCCTGGAGCGGGTCGACCACCTGTGGCACCTGCGCGGCACCAAGGACGTGTTCGAGAAGCTCGGCGGGGTGATGTTCGCCGGACGGTGGCCGCGCGCGGCCTTCTCCCCGTGGACCGACGCCCTCAAGGAGGGCCGGATCGACATCATCGACCTCGGCCCGATGCACCACAACGGCAAGGCCCACTACTACGACCCGAACGTCATCGGCCCCGACGGGCGCAGCTACCTGCAGGTGACCATCGACGCCGTGGTCGCCGTCCTCACCGACCGGCCCGTGGACACCATCCCGGGCTGACCGCCGTCTCGGACGCCGTGGCCGCGGTCAGGGCCCGAACCCGGGGCGATTCAGGGCATGCCCGGCATGGTCCGTCGCGGCCCGCTGAATAGGCTGGCCCGGTGACGCAATGGTTCACCGAGAGCTTCCGGGCAGAGTTCGCCAAGCAGGAGGCCGAACTCGGCCGGGTCAACATCGCCGTGTTCGGCAAGACCGGCGTCGGCAAGTCGACGCTGGTGAACGCCATCTTCGGCGAGCCGGTCGCGGTGACCGGCATCGGCGCCCCAGTGACGAACGGTTCGCACCTCTACCTCGACAAGCGCGGCTCGCTGGGGGTCATCGACACCCGCGGGCTCGAGCTCGGACGCGACGACGACAAGATCATCGGCGAACTCACCAAGGCGGTGAACCAGAGCCGCGGCAAGCCGATCGACGAGCAGATCCACGTCGCCTGGTACTGCCTGCGGGGCATGGACCGCCGCTTCGAGGACTTCGAGGAGCGGTTCATCCGCACCCTGGACTCCCTCGGGCTCCCGGTCGTGGTGGTGCTCACCCAGGTGCCGATGCGCGACGGCGTCTACCACCCGGACGCCATCGAGCTGGCCCGCCAGCTCGAAGCCCGAGGCCTCCCCATCGTCGACGGCCGCCCGTACCTGACCTACGCGATGAGGGACCAGTTCACCGGTCAGCCGCCCTACGGCTTGATGGAGGTCCTCGGTGCCACCTTTCGCCGCGCTCCGGAGGCGGTCCAGGGAGCCCTCGTCGCGGCCCAGGCGATCGATGTTCAGCTCAAGGCGAGCCAGTCGAACAAGGCCATCGCCGCAGCCGTGACCGCCGCTGCCGCGGCCGCCGCCGTCCCGATCCCGTTCTCGTCGGCGGCCATGCTGGTGCCGATCCAGTTGTCGATGATGGCCCGGATCGCCCAGTTGCACGGCCTCGGCCTGGACAAGTCGGCGCTGCTGGCGATCGCGTCCACCTCGGTGGCCACCTCAGCCGGACGGGCGGCCGCCGCCGGCCTGCTGAAGTTCATCCCCGGCGCGGGCAGCGTGGTCGGCGGCGTGATCAACGCCTCGGTCGCCTCCTCGTTCACGCTGGCCATGGGACAGGCGTGGGTGGTGGTGTGCCAGCGGGCATTCACGAAGTCGCTGCCGACCCTCGACGGCAAGCTCGACGCCTCCGCCGTCGGCCGGCTGTTCGAGTCCGAGCTCGCGAAGCGGATGCCGCGCATCCGCCACAAGGACTGAGGCCGCGACCCGGGGCGGACGCGTGGTATCGGCATCCGGCGGAGCTCAGGGGCGGGTGACGGGCTCCGTGGGCAGCGAGGTGCGACGAGAGGTGTAATACCCGGGCCTGGTCGCGGTCACCAGAACCCTGATCGTCTTGCCCAGGTCAGACGTCGTTGGGGAGTAGGTGGGTGCAGTCGCCCTCCGGATCGCCGACGAGCCCCGGAACCACTGGAAGGCGAGTGTCACCGGCGTCGGTCCCCAGGCCCCCGCCTCCGCCGTGAGGGTGTGGGACACGGCCGCCTGCCCGGTCACCGTTGGCACGACCGGCAGGAGGAGGGCCTTGCGGACACGGACCGACGTCGAGTAGGTCGTCACCCTGCCGCAGCCGGGCTTCGTGCCGGTCACGCGCACCCGCAGGTCGTCGCCCACGTCGCCGGGCTGCACCGTGTAGGTGGACGCCGTCCGTCCCGGGATGCTGCGGCCGTTGCGCTGCCACTGGTAGCTGAACACCACGGCGTCGTCCCAAGTCTGGGGGTCGGCCGTCAGCACGGAGTCGGTGATCGCCGTCCCGTTGATGCGTGGCCGCGGGTGGTCGCGGATGTAGCCGGTGAGAACGGTGACGGCGGCCGAGCACCGACGCTTGGCCTCGTATCCGTCGAGGTGGGCAACGACGCAGACCGAGAGCTGGTGCTTCCGGTCGGCCGCCGACGGTGTGTACCAGTCCGGTTGTTCCGGGTGGTCGCGCGCCACGAGCGTCCCGTCGATGTACCACTCGTAGCTGTACTGCCCGGAAGGCACAGCGGGCGTCCACCCGCTCACTCTCGCGTTCACGCCGATGCCCACCATCGGCGCGTGAGTCATGGTTGGCGCGTAGGTGCGGGTGAAGGCGTGGTCGGGCCCGGCGTGCTGCGTCACTGTGCCCGAGAACTCTGTGTTCTGGCTGGACGGGACGGCGAAGGTGAGCTGGTAGGTCCCGGGTTCGGGGTAGGTCACCAGGCCGGCGTCGCAGGTCACGCCCGGATGGCTGGTGGAGGCGCACACGCTCTCGCCGTCACGGCCGCGGAGCCCGAGAGGGGCGGCCACCCCGATCCGGGCGTCCTGGCTGGCAGCGACCTTCTGGAAGCCCGCGAGGAGCCGCGCAGTGCTGGAGCCGAGGGAACTGATGTCGGCGATCCGGTTGTCCCGCACGTCGATGCTGGCCAGCCCGCTCAGGACGGCCAGGTCGGAGATGTCGCTGATCCCGTTCGACTCCAGCGACAGCGAGCGAAGGGACGTCATGCCGCGGAGCGGCCCGACGTCGGACGCGCCGGTGCCCGAGGCCGCAAGCGAGGTGAGGGGGAGGCCGGCGATCGGTGCGAGGGAGCCCACCGGGTTCTGGCTGACCTCGAGGCGGACGAGGTGCCGGAGTCCCGCCAGGGGGCCGAGGTCTCGGATGTCGTTGCGCGAGAGCTGGAGGTCGGCCAGGTCAGAAGCGCTCGACAGCGCAGCGATGTCGGTGATGGCATTGGCCTCGGCGTACAGCGTTTCCAGTTCGGGCTTGTCGGCCAGCGCGGAGATGTCGTGCAGCGAATTGCGCGCCAGGTATGCCTTCGCGAGATGGTTGAGGGGCGCCAGAGCCGAGATGTCACTGAGTGCGCCGTTGGGCCCCGACGATGGGCCCGCGGCGTAGATGTTCGTGAGCCCGGCCGCCACCTCCAGGCCCGCCAGGTTCTTGAGGCGGGGGGTGTCAAGGGTGATGGCACGAAGCGTCACCGGGATGCCCACACCATCGAGGGTCGCCACCTGGGAGTCGCTGACCGAGAGCGCCTCGAGCGAGAGGCGTGACAGCGCCCGGTAGTCGGTGGCAGAGGTGTTCCCGATCGCCAGGCTCTTGAGCCCGGCCAGCTTCGCAAGGTCCTCGGGATGTGCGAGGTCTGTGCCCTGCACCTCGAGGTGTTGCAGCGAGGGCAGGCCCTCCAGGGGCGCCGTCGTCGTGATCGGGTTGTCCGCGAGTCGCAGGCGTTCGAGCTTCGTCAGGCCCGCAAGGGGGCCGAGGTCGGTGACCCGGTTGCCGGACAGGTGCAGCAGCGTCAGCCGCGTGAGACCCTGCAGCGGGTGGAGGTCGGAGATCGCTCCAGGCTTGAGGTAGAGGACGTCGAGGGAGGTTAGGGACTCCACCCCGGTGAGGTCGTTCGCTGCCGGAAGGCTGCTGTAGCCGCAGTTGAGGGACGTCAGGCCCGCCAGCTGTGAGGCGGTGAACGACGCTTCCGCATCCGCGTGCAGGTGCAGCGCGATGCAGGCGCGCAGGCCGGGATCCGGGATGTCGACCAGTTCCTCGGCACGTGCAGTCGCCGTCCCGCTCAGTGCGATCGTCCCGGCAAGGACTCCGGCGGCGAGGATGCGGGCAGCGTGGCGGATCCTCCGCGGGTTGGGGGGCACAGTCGGAGCATAGGAAGAACCCGTCCCGCCCGCGCCGGAAGTTGCGATCTCGTACAACCTCGTCCGGCCCGAGCACCATTTCTCACACATGAGACGACGCGTCTCACGCCTGTCCCGAATCGGCCGGATACGACGAGGCGTAGTAGTGGGTCTGAGAGGATTGCACCATGAGTCAGCGAACCATTGGTGTGACCGAGCTCGCCCTCCGCGACGCCCACCAGAGCCTCATGGCGACCCGCATGGCCCTCGAAGACATGGTCGAGGCGTGCGAGGACATCGACCAGGCGGGCTACTGGAGCGTCGAGTGCTGGGGCGGCGCTACCTACGATGCCTGTATACGATTCCTCAACGAGGATCCCTGGGTGCGTCTGCGGACCTTCCGCGAACTGATGCCCAA
>Ga0102832_1002577_pt1 | contig 10802 bp, 12 predicted proteins | sample EBPBio282013_DNA_FD_88942 | JGI IMG/M metagenome (GOLD analysis project Ga0102832, IMG submission 88942) | Wastewater treatment Type I Accumulibacter community from EBPR Bioreactor in Madison, WI, USA - Reactor 2_5/28/2013_ DNA (Illumina Assembly) | ecosystem: Engineered > Bioreactor > EBPR >... | reverse complement strand
CGACTTTATTATTTCATTTTTTGTTATAAAAATTTAGCTTTTTTATACTGATAGACAGTTTGAAAATAAAATGGCCTTTGTAAATTGATAATATAAAGAAAGATCTATAGAAATTTCTTAAAACAAAAGAATAATCTTTTTTGAATTTGATATTGCATAAGTATTTATATATAAAGAATTGAATAAATAGATATGAAATTAATTTTTAAACTTGATTTTGTGTATAAATTTTATTACCCACCAGAAGATCAGTATTAATGACAGTTATGTCGTGTAATTTGATATAAAATTTGAATTCAAAATTTAAATGTACAACTCAAATTATTGCGAAAGAGCGATCCCTCTTGTTGCAGTCAATGAGAACTCAGGAAGTAAGATTTTTACCATAATAAAGAATATGAAATGACTGAAGAGGCTGTAAAGTTCCTTCGATCAGTACCTGCTCCATTGGGTATTGTCTCAGTCGCTGGACTCTATCGTACAGGAAAGTCTTATTTGTTGAACCGTATGCTCCTTAACACTAACAAACCCAAACAAGGCTTCGGTGTCGGCCCCACCATTAACCCATGCACAAAAGGGCTCTGGTGCTGGGGAACCCCAATTAAAGGCAAATCTCAAAACGGATAATCTATCAACATTATTGTAATTGATACAGAAGGAATCGGAGCTTTAGATGAAGATCAAACTCACGATACTAGAATTTTCACATTAGCTATTTTGGCTTCAAGTTGCTTCATTTACAATTCTGTCGGATCTATTGATGAAACTGCAGTCCAAAATCTCAGTTTAGTTGTCAATCTTACTAAGCACATTCAACTTAAGTCTACAAACAAATCTTATGATGAGGAGGAAAATGCTGATGAGATGGCTCATTACTTCCCTACTTTTTATTGGGTTGTTAGAGATTTCTCTTTACAACTTCAAGATCCTCAAGGAAATACCATTACCTCAAAAGAATATCTCGAAAAAGCCTTGGCCCCGTTGAAAAGTTTCAGCCAATTCGATTAGGATGTTGAAGAAAAGAACAAAATCAGAAAATTATTGACATCTTTCTTCAAAGACAGAGATTGTTTCACTATGGTTCGTCCTCTTGTTGATGAAACCAAACTCCAAGACTTGGATGGTATTCCATTCGAAGATTTAAGACCTGATTTCATTGAGCAAGTTATTTCATTCAGAAAAAGAGTTACTCAAGGATTGAAAATTAAAACTCTTAATGGCAAACAATTAAATGGTGAAATGTACTGCAACATGATGTTCTCTTATGTTGGTGCTATAAATGATGGAGCTGTTCCGAACATTGAAAACGCATGGAATTACATGTGCCAAGAACAATGCCAAAAACTTCAAGACTAATGTGAGGCCATCTTTGATAAATAAATCAGAGACAATATGAAATTCCCAGTTGAAGAAGAATACTTTGATAGTACTTGTGAAAATGCTTTTGAAACTGCGATGTTAAATTATAGAGAAAAAGCGATTGGTGATATGCCACTTTCATTAAAATATGAAAAAGAACTTAAGGAAAGAATCAAAGAAAAGATTAAAAACTCCAGAGAGTAAAATGCCAAAGCATCAAAATAATTCCTTCAGAAAAAGGTTTTGGAAAGTTTCAACCCAATTATTGAACAGTTGAAAAAACAACATTTTAAAACTTTTGATGAATTTGAAAAAACTATCAATACAACTTATGAGAACTTAATTAACAACAGTCCCAATTTGCCTTTCACAAGACAAAAATATTTGGAACTTTACAAAAAAGTCCAAAAACAAGGCGCCTAATATATGTTTAAATGCATTACTAAGGAAATGCAAAATATGAAAACTATTTTTAAGGAAAAAGAAGAATATTATGTTCAACAACTAGAAAACGTTAAAAATGACCAATAAAATGATAGAAGAAGCTTTTCCACCAAAATCTCTGATATGGATAAGTAAAAATTTGAAACCCAAAGCAAAATATAAAGACTTGAATTCGAATTAGACAGGATGATGAAGGAGAAAGAATCATAAACTGAAAAGTTGTCAAAGAATCTTACTTCTAAACAATCCTAATTTTAATCAAGCAGAAAAACTCTCGAATTAAAACTTCAATAGCTTGAAGCCCAATATGATTAGGTCAGCAGAAACTTTGCTAAGGAACAAAAAACTTGGGAAAAAGATAGAACATTGATGGAAAGCAAAATTAAACAACAAACTGCTACTATCCAAGAGCTTGAAAAAGATAGACAAATTATGACTTCAAAATATGAAGAAATTAACAATTAAACTACTCTTAACTATAAAGAAACATTGAACAAAACTGAAAAGAAAGTTGGTGAATTATAAAATGAAATTAAAAAATTGAAAGATGCCAAATTTTAACTCACAGAAAACTTAAAAACTGTTAAAGATGAGCTTTAATAAAGAAATGATAAGTTTGAAAGAACTGAGAAAAAACTAAAGGAAGAACTTAATTCAAAGAAGAGAGAATTTGAAAATATGAGAAATGAATTTGAAGTTGAAAAGAAGAAACTTTAACAAGAACTTTAAGATGAAAGATAAAAAACTTCTAAAACAAAATCAACTTTGTCTGAAGACTTTAAAAAACAAAAAGATGTTGTTCTTCAAGTAAGCGAGGAATTAAGAAAAGCCAGAGCTGATTTTGAAACTAAAGAAGCTGAGCTTGTCCAAAAAATAAAATTCTCAGATGATGAAAAGAGATTCCTCAAGTAACAACTTGAAGAAACTAAGCGAAACCATTTCAGAGTCATTGAAGATCTTAAGACTCAAAACAATTAAGTCATTGAAGAAAGATAAAAGATCAGAATCGAAGAAGTCAGAGTATAATTGACCACTGAAATTAAAAATATCAATATCTCTTTCTAAAATGAAAGAAAGAAGTTTGTCTATTAAACAGAAACTTTGAGAAATAATTTGAAAGAGATGGAAATCGAATTGAAAGTTACTAAGCAACAGCTTCAAGATGAAAGAAATAACTTTAAACAACATGAGTCAGAGTCAAGTGAAAAAATACAATCTTTGGAAACTGAGTTGAAAAACATGTAAAGAGCTAAAGAGTCAACATTAATGGAAAAAGAAACTTTGTTAAAAAAGAAAATTCTGGACCTTGAATCATAAATTGAATACATTAAAGAAAAGAACGAATCATAACTCAGAGAAATGGAAGACAGAAACAAATAATGTATCATTCAGCTTAGAGTTACTTATGAAAGACAAAGAGAAGATATTGAAAACAATTACATTCGTGAGAAGGAAAGAGCCCAAAAGAAATACGATGAAATGGTCGAGGAATATGAACAAAAACACAGACAATAAATAGAAAATCTTGAAGAAGAGCTCGAAACTGTTAAATCAGAAGCTATGTTCATTGAAGAGGATTTAAGAAACACAATCAACGAGCTTAAATACATGGTTGACTCACGTGATCGTGAAATTGAAAACCTTAAGAATCTCTTGGCCTAATTCAAGCTTAATTGGACTAAAAGATAAGATTAACTGACTAAAAAAATTGATCAAATGACAACCATATACAAACAAGAAAAGGAGCAACTTACAATGAAATTTGAATCTCTTCAACAATAATTTAACCAACTTGAAAAAGATTTGATGAATATCAATCATGAAAAACAACGCCTTTCTAACGAATTAGAAAAAACTAAAAATTCATTGAAAGATGTCCAAGATGAGTATGCTGTTAAAAAACAAGAATATTTGACTGCATTTGAACAATACAAAAAGAAAATTTCAGAAAAAGAAAATGATCTTATGGAACTCAAAATTAACTATGAAAAACAAACTGCTCTTTTGAGCCAATAAAACCAACATATCTCAGACAAAAATTCTCAACTTCAATTTGAGCTCAACAGAATCAATGAATTCAATGAAGAGAAAATTAAAAAGATCAAATCTGATGCTGAAGAATCTATCAATATTGCCATTGAAAAATACTCAACTGAAAGAAACCTTATCCAATAAAAATACGATAAGAACAAAAAATCTTTCAAAGAAATTGAGTCAAGCTTAAACAAAAAGCTCAACGAGATGGAAAAGGAAAGAGCTGTTGATGCTGAAAAGATTAATAATTTAGAAATGAAATTGGCTTCACTTGAAGATAAAAGAAAGCTTGAAGTATCAACACTTGAAAGAGAGTATGAAAAGATCAAGGAACTTTATAAAACAGAAAAGACTGAACTTTCTAATGAAATCAACAGACTCAGAGATGAAATTGATGAAGTCAACAGAAAGAAAGTCGAAATCTAAACAAAATATGACAAAGATATTCTCTTATTGAAAAATGAAGTTCAAAATGAAATTAACATCAGAGAAACTCGTGAAGCTTCATATAATGAAACTATTCGTCAACTTGAATCCAGAATTGATAACTTACAAAGAACTAAGTCTTCTGAATTTAGCAAGGCCTAAAGTACATACAATGAACAAAGAGTCAGAATCGAATAAACTTACAGAACAAAAATTAGTGAATACAGTAAAAATATCGAGAAGATTACAAGAGATTATGATGAACTCTCAAAGAGATATGAATATGAAGTTAAAAATTTGAGGGAATAGCTTGCTGTTGAAAAGCAAGCAAAAGAAGCATTGCAAAATAAGTTGGATAAGAAAACTAATTAATGGCAAGATCTTGAAAGAAAACTCAATCTAACACTTGATGCTCTTAAATCTGAAAGAGAACAAAAAGGACTTGAATTCCAAAAATAACTTGAAAAAGAAAAACAATCTTTGAAATTGAAACTCAACGATTGTGAAAACAGACTTAGGGCCAGTGACAAAGAAAGAAACAATCAATTCATGGAGTTCGAAAAAGAAAAAGCTCGCTTCAGTCAACTTCATGTTAACCAAACTCAATAAATTGAAACCTTGAAGGACAGGATTACTAAATTGGAAAAAGACAAAACAAGATTGGACAAATAAAATGAAAGACTAAAAATTGAAAAGAGAACAACAAAGACAGCCTCCTACATCAGATTCAACAATGGATTGTAAGAAAGAAAGAGCACCATTACTATTCGTAATAATCAGAAACTTGAAAAGAAAGAAATTTCCTCTGAATACAAGCAATAAGAAGAGGATAATAAATAAAACATGATCAGTCAACAAATGTTGTTAGATTGATTGTGAGGTTTAAATTTGATAATTAATCGGTTTATTTTAATTAAATTTCATAAAATATTGAATTTTGATAAGTCTTTTGGTTGAAAAAAGGTAAAGAAAAAAGATATGAACAATCAATTTATTCACTCTTTGAAAATATGTGATTTTTGAAACTAGCGTATTTTTTTATGTCCTCATTGTTGTTTTTGAATAGGTAAGAAAAGCTTGAATTCTGGAGGAAGTTATTATTAACTGTACAATCTGTCAGAAAAGTAAATTCTTCTAATACGACAGTTTGCATGAATTGTAACTCGTAAAGTTTCAATATAATTGCTGCCATATGCACGCCTTGTAAAATCTGACAGGTTGAATTGAATCTGATTCCAGCCTTAATCCAATCTCATAGGCATCGTACAAATGAATGGCTTGACACGGGTGGTTGATTGATAGTTTGATGCACGGAATCGTCTACGAACATTTTTATCATCCAATACTTGCACTTAGAACGTGAAGTATTTTTTTAACTGAATTTTATTGAAAATCTTACATTTTTAATGATCATGACCAAGAATGGTAACTTAATTCCTAATGTCTACTTCTCATTTGCTGGGCACGTAATGTAAGCCGTAGTCACATTTGTCCCCATAATCTCCAATACTGATGATTGAATATCTTGATCGGTCAATCTTTTAATATGTCCGTTTTGAACTAAAAAACATCACTAAAAAATTTACCTGACTTATCCCATATTTGTAAAGGCTTACTTCCAATACTGTACAATATAGAAAGGAAGCCACTTTGATATGTATTTTGGAACATCTTTTGTATAATTTTGAAACTTATATATATAGTCAGAATTCTAATTTCTATTTTTATTACTTTTTATGAAACTTTATATTAATAAGTTACCTTATTTTGACTAAATAAAAATAAATGAAAAAATTATTTATCATTATCAAGCGATAACGCTTTTAAACTTTTATGAACGCTTTTGAAATTAGAGTTTTTTCTTTTAAAAATCTTGTTTTTTCATATCCAAATTTATTAAGACTTTTCTTTAAATAAGTTTATTGACTTTTTATTTTTTCTATTCCTAAGACTGTTTTCCTTGATCGATTTCATTAAATGGAGTCACGTCATTAGTTGACAAAGATGAATATTTGTCTGACAAATTATCAGTTTTTTAAGGTCCGATCTTTATTTTAGAAAAATCATGAATCGTGATCTCCATTTCTTTTTGAACTTAATTCTTAACACCAGTTACATACTTTTTTGAAAGTGTCATATTTAATCCTTTTCTGCTTGAATATCCAAGCATATCGATTTTCATGAAGACAGGCTCAACTTATTTTTATTGAATTTAACGAATTTTTACTGGGTTAGATTGACGGGGCTTTGTTCTAAAGCAGAATTCATTTAATTTTTTATTTTGTAAAAATTCGCTTGGAGTGTGACATTCATTGAAAGGCTCTTCAATAGATTAGGGTTAAATAATTTCGGTTTTTATCTCCAAGATTGCTTCTTTCTATTTTTTTACTTTTTTTGTTTATTTTGGTGGAGCCTCAAACTTTTTGAATTTTGATTATTTTTGCTTACTCTTTTGAAGTTAAATTTGCTTTTATTGCGGCTAATTTTTGTTAATTTTTTTGTTTTTTAAAGGCTAATTAGCTGTTTACTTTTATGTTATAGAGATTTTTTTATCAATTGACTTTGGTATAATTTTTAAAGCTTGTTTGAGATTTGTCTTTATTATTGATTTGTCTTAATTTTTGTTTGTCATTGAAACTGATCTTTGGGTTAAAGGAGTTTTTTTTTACTTCATTAGATAAAATATCCACAATCCATTTTTTAGCAATTTTTTTGTTTAGTCGGAAAAATCCCTTTTAGCTATTCTAACTTGCATACTTTTTTATTGTTTTTTTAAAGTTTTAATTTCGTTGATTTTTGCTCTCACAACAGATAGCTTAAAGACTTTTCTCGTTTTCCAACCAAGAAAACCAGCATACAAAAGCTACTTGAATCTCCTGTATATGGGAAGAAACTTTTTATAATATTTTCGTTGAATGTAACCCTTAAAATTAGCCTGAATCATAGTAGCACAAAGGCTCATAAAGTTTCTAACTACTTACTTATTATTTTGATTTTTGTTCATTTAATAGAGCCAAAAAGTGGATTTTCAATCGATTTACTTATTTTTTCAAAGGTTATAATTTGAATTTAACTTCTTAATTTAGCCTATAACATTAAAATTGTAGAAATATATATCTCAATGTATTTTAAAAGATAAAACTAAAAGAATTTTTAAAAATATGCAAATACGAAAAAACAATAGATAGTTCACTATTGAGTTCTAAAGCGCAGGCGAAGTTTCGAATGATGTATAAAAAGAATAGTAAACAGAAATAATTAAAAATTTTATCGAGCCACTTGATGGTTTTCAATTTTTTCCTGTCATCAACACTGATCTTGATAAAATCAAGAAAAAACTTATCGCCTTTACAATACAATATGGTCCAAAAAATGAAAAAACTACATCAATTTTTTTGAACTATCTATAAAACACAAGAGAAGTAGGATTCGGCTATTTAAAAAACAAAGACTTAATTAAAGCCTCTTCATTATTTGCTGACTGCTTATCATTCATAGACCCTTAGTATGATGAAGTATTCCTTGAAAAGTTTACTAACATAAAAATAGACGTGATTAACAAACTTATGTACTGCATTTTTGAAATCGAAAGCTGGGAAAGAAATTAGCCTCATTATGACCCTCGAAGATTATAATTTTCTTTAAAATTGATGTCTTTCTTTCTTAATAAAATCAAAGAATACTCTTTTTATCCAAATCTTTTGAAAAGTTAAAGCAGTTTGTTAGAAGTGTCATATTTTTACTATGGCCGATTATATAGAAAAATGAAAAAGTTTAAAAAAGCTGAATAAGAGTTTAAGGCAGCACTCCATATCATAAAGCAAAAAACAGACTTAAAAACATATGCTAAAAATGAGTCTCTACAAGCATTTTTGTAAAATCTCACTGTAAAAATATCTTATAAGCTTTCAAAATGTTACAGATAAGATAAAAGTTAACATTCACAACACAAACAGTTATAATACGAAAAAATAGCCTTAAATAAAGCTAGATAAACTAATAGACCTTTGTTTGTTTACATTAATAGAAAAATACGTCTTTATAAGAAAAAGAAAGCTTTCTAAGCAAAATTGATGAAAATTTAGGGCAGAAAAAGAATAGAAGAAGAAATCAGCAAACTTATCGAGTAAACAAAACAAACATAAATTTAGTCTTTGTACGATGTGTACCTCGACTAAGGCGAACAGGAGGAAATGTTTTGAAATTGAGCAAACCAAAATAGAAATAGATACAAAAAACATAAAAAAGTAAATAAAAATAAGATAAAAAAAATTTTCATACCAACTTTTTAAAAATAAAATAAGTCTAAATAACAAATTAAACTATTTTTAAAACATTCATGTTTTTTATTACAATTCCCTTATAAAATTTGGTCATTTATAAAAAAAATCAACATGGAAGGAGAAGCCAAGTGCTGGACACCAGGATGTGGAAAAAAAGCTACCATGCAATGCCCTGTTTGTAAGCAGATGGATTTAGAACCATCTTTCTTCTGTTCTCAAGACTGCTTTAAAGCTTCTTGGCCAGTTCATAAATTGTGTCACGTTTCCAAATAATAACAAGCAAAGAAGAAAAATTAATCTTTTAAATTTTCAGGACCATTGAGACCTGGAGTTATCTCAGCAAAAAGACCTATTCCATAAAAGATTGTGAAACCAGACTACTTTTACACTTCAATTCCTAAAAAATAGCAAGAATCAAAGTTCCAAAGATAAATTGAAGTTAAAACACCCCAATAAATTGAAACTCTTCGTAAAGTATCTCTTCTTGCTCGTTAAACTTTGGACTTTGGTCATTCTTTGGTTCGCCCAGGAATTACCACAGACGAAATTGATGAAGCAGTTCATAACTTTATCATCTAACACGATGCTTACCCATCACCATATAATTACTACAAATTCCCAAAATCACTTTGCACGTAAATTTTTGTTTAAACTAAGATCTGTAAATGAAGTTATTTGCCACGGAATTCCAGACAATAGACCTTTGGAAAATGGTGATATTGTTAATCTTGATATTACTGTCTACAAAGATGGTTTCCACGTTGATCTCAATTAAACTTATTTAGTTGGTGAGGTTGCTGAATCCAGCAGATTCTTAGTTACTAAAGCTTATGAATGTTTAGAAAAAGCCATTGCTATCTGTAAACCAGGAACCATGTATAGAGATATCGGAAATGTTATCACAAAATTCATTGAAGAAAATGGACTTTCTGTTAACAGGACATATTGTGGACATGGAATTGGAAAACTTTTCCATTGTGCTCCCAACGTACCCCATTACGCTGGAAATAAAGCTACTGGATTCATGAAACCAGGTCATGTTTTCACCATCGAACCTATGATCAACGCAGGAATTCATAAGGACATAACTTGGCCAGATAACTGGACAGCTGTTACTGCTGACGGACAAAGATCAGCTCAATTTTAACACACTCTTTTAATTACATAAACAGGTGTTGAAATTTTGACTGCAAGAACTGAAAAATCACCTGCTTTATAAATCTTTAAAAAATAATGATTTATTTATCATCTTTAATTTAACTTCATTGTAATGAAGTTAGAAACTGTAAATTTTCAATCTTTTTTTAAATTTCTTTAAGAAATTTTTTCAATATGAAGTACATCTTAATATTTAGACATCTCAATTTTGGATTCAAACTTTCTTTACATATCTTTAATAATTTCAGGAACATCATAATTTTTAAAACCTTAATTTTCATCCTTTTTTATTTTAATGTGTCTTTTTGATAATTTTGAGTCTGAATTGGTTTGTTCATTACTTAGGCGAATCAAATCTTATGGCCTAACATGGAATACAAACTTTAGAATATCGTTAAAAGTTGAAGGTCTTTAATTAGCAAATATTTTATGGAAATCTTGTAAACTTACTGTAAATCTAAATTAGTCTTTGTTTTTATTTGGATTAAAGAATTTGTTTTTCGTTTAAAAAAAAGAATAAAGCCTTTACTTACTGAAGGTAGAAGAACTGATGTTAGGTTACTTTTTAGCTAATTTTCTTTGACTTACTAATTAAGTAATTTAGCTGGATTAAAAAGTGTTGGTTCTTTCTCTAATATATCCTAATTTTGAGAGGTTAACAGGATTTAATTTATTTTATCTTTTAACAGGCTCAAATCTTTCAGGAATGTCTTGGAGTCTCTATATATGACGTTGAGAATCCTAACGGTAACTCATTGAGTTTGCATTTGAAATAGAAAACTTTTCGCTTTTACAAACAAAATAAGCAATTTTCAATAAATCAGGCCTCATTTAAGGTATTTTTTAGCTTAGTTAAATCAGGTCAATAAGATCTTTTTAATCGATGAACCCATTTCTATTAAAGTCTAACAATTTGAAGACAACTCTTTGAGTATTTTTTACTGACATATTTATTATTCTATGAATACTTTTTCTTGTCTAAGCTTAAGAGATAAATTCTAAGTAAGGAAATTGAAATCTTTTTATTTCAGAATCTTTCTCAACCGATTAATTTAAAGATTTTAATTTTCTTGATGGCAAATACCTTTAAACTATCAA
>Ga0102832_1001361_pt1 | contig 10829 bp, 9 predicted proteins | sample EBPBio282013_DNA_FD_88942 | JGI IMG/M metagenome (GOLD analysis project Ga0102832, IMG submission 88942) | Wastewater treatment Type I Accumulibacter community from EBPR Bioreactor in Madison, WI, USA - Reactor 2_5/28/2013_ DNA (Illumina Assembly) | ecosystem: Engineered > Bioreactor > EBPR >... | reverse complement strand
CGGATCGCCGAGATCGACACGGTCGCCTTCGACAAGACGGGCACACTGACCTATGGCCGGCCGCAGCTCATCGACGCCGCGGCGATTCCGGCCGACGATCTGGCGATCGCGGCGGCGATCGCGCGGCGTTCGGGGCATCCGCTGTCGCGCGCCATCGCTGCTGCGGCGCCGGAGGGAGCCCTGGCGCTGACCGAGATCCGGGAGCATCCCGGCCTCGGCGTCGAGGCTGAACTGGCAGGCCGCCGCTACCGCCTCGGACGGGCCGCGTGGGCGCTTGCAGATGTGAGCGTGACGCAGGAAAGCGGGACGGTCCTGAGCCGCGATGGCGTCTTCGTCGCCCGCTTCGCCTTCGCCGAGACATTGCGCCCGCAAGCGCGCGCCGCCGTCGATGCCCTGCGCGCGGGTGGCCTTTCGGTCGTCCTGCTCTCCGGCGACCGTCCTGAGGCGGTGCAGCCGATCGCCGGCCGGCTCGGCATCGACGAGGTCTCGGCCGGGCTGCTGCCGGCCGGGAAGGTCGAGCGGCTCGCCGCGCTGGCGGCCGGGGGGCGCAAGGTGCTGATGGTCGGCGACGGTCTCAACGATGCTCCGGCGCTGGCGGCGGCACATGCCTCGATGGCGCCGGCCTCGGCCGCCGATATCGGCCGCAACGCCGCGGATTTCGTCTTCCTGCATGACGGGCTCGACGCGGTGCCGGTCGCGGTCGCGGTGGCGCGGGCCGCGGGCCGGCTGGTCCGGCAGAACTTCGCCCTCGCGATCCTCTATAATGCGCTGGCCCTGCCGGTCGCGATTGCCGGTTTCGTGACGCCGCTGATCGCGTCGCTCGCGATGTCGCTGTCCTCGATCCTCGTCGTCGCCAACGCCCTGCGGCTCGATGCGGGGCGGGCGGTGGCTCCGGCCAAACCCGCCCCCAGGCCGGTGGGGCGGCTTGTCGTGGCCGACGAGCCGGGCGAATGAGTAGCCTCGTCTTCCTCGTTCCGCTGGCTCTGGTGCTTGGCGGAGCGGCGCTTGCGGCCTTCCTGTGGTCGCTGCGCAGCGGCCAGTACGATGATCTCGACGGCGCGGCCGAGCGCATCCTGCTCGACGAGGAGGACGATGGGCTGGATGCGACCGGCTCTTCGGCGCAGAAGGAGCCGGAACGATCGACGCCTTCGGAGCGAACACCATGACCGCCGGTGAAGCCGCGCCCGAGCTTCCCTTCGTCCGGGATGAGGACGGCTCCTTCGTGCTCGATGCCGCGCGGCTGGCGAAGCGTTTCGGCTGGTCGGCGGAGGAGTTGCGCGACCTGATGCGCCGCGGGCTGGTGACCAGCCGGGTCGAGCGTGGCGAGGCGGAGGATGAAGGCCGCTGGCGCCTTTCCGTCCGGTGCGGCAATCGCTGCTGGCAGGCCATCATGCTGCCTGACGGCACGGTCGTGGAGGAGCAGATCGAATTCGTGCCGCCACCGGGCCGTCGCGGGCGCGCCTGACACGAGAGCTGCGCCTGTTGGGGCCAGACCCCGGTCAGGCCGGGCGACAGGTCCGGGGCGCGGGCCCGCCGAACCGGGTTTCGATGTACATTTTTGGACGCCGTATCGATAATGCGGTTCCAGCGGTGCGACTCGCGCCGCCGGTCTGCGCTTTCCTGCCGCGCTGTCTCGATGAGGAAACGATGCGTCTTCTTCCCCTCGCTCCGGCCGCTCTTCTTCTCGCGACGCTCGGCGGCTGTGCTTCCGGCGGACCCGCCGCCTACTCGGAACCTCCCGTTGCCCAGAGCATGACCTTCCAGCCGCAGCAGCGCAGCTATCTCGATGCCGGCCCGGCCCCGGCTCGGCTGAGCGGACCCGGTTATGCACGCGACAGCCGGACGGATTTCGCCGGGCGATCCGACAGCTTCGGTAACGGCGTGTTGCCTTCGTTCTGAGGTAGCGGGCGCCTGAACGCGCCGCAGGCAGAGCTTCGGGCAGCGAGCGGCGCTATTCCGGGAGTCGAAGCCCGGCGAGGAAGGTTGCGACCGTCAGCGTCTTGTCCGGCTGCGCCCGACACTGCCGCTCGACGGCATCAAGGACTTCGCGGTCGCCATATTTCGACAGCCGCGAGGGAGAGCCCCGGCGCATCGCGTCGACCGCCCAGCGGCCGATCAGGCCATGCATCTCCGCATCCGCGGCCCCGCGCTTCGACCAGACTTCGCAGGTGATGTAATCCTGCAGGAAGCCGCCCTGGCGCAGCACTTCGCTCGTCGCCGCTGCCGGACAGGCCAGAATCCAAAGCGCGGCCCAAATCCCCAGACGCATCATCTCCCCACCCCGTTCCCTTGCCGCCGTTCCTCGGTCGCTCCCGATCTTCGTGTCCACCAGTCCTCGCTTGTCGGCCATGTCCCGTTTTGCCGTTTGCGCCATCATCCGGCGCGTGGCGGGAAGAACCTCAAGGTCAAGCCGTGTATCCAGGACAAGGATGGGAGATCACCGAGCATAACAAGCCCGGCTTGTACGGCAACAGCAGAATTCTTCGCTGGGCGTTGTTGCAGGCAGCGTTGAGGTCATCTCGCTTGTGTAATAATACTGCGGTAGAGTCCGGAACAGTTTCGCGGCGTATGCTTGAGAAACGTGCCGCCGTGCTGAGGAAGCCGACCTCTCGGATATGTCTTCGAAACGTGAGAAGAACCCGGCGCTTCAACGATATGGGTCGCGGATGACCGGCCGCATCCAGGGATGCGCGCGCGGCATGCCAGACCCTGGGAAATGACGCACCTTCCGCTCGAACTCCGACGTCCGATTCAACCGCGGTTAACTGCCGCCAGTGAATATCACCCCGATCAGACAGGGCTACCACCGGGGGGGAGATGGCCAAGACCTGCGGCAACGCCATCACATCTCGCCTGGGTCGCTGCGTGCAGCCTGTGATTGGGGCTGTCGTCGCGCTGCTCGGTTTCGCGGGTTGCTGTGCTTCGGCCCAGACGCCCCCCGAAGAGCCGATCAAGCTGCAGATCATCGGCGGGCTCGCCGGCATCACCCAGTACACCAAGATCGAACAGCCCTTCTGGCTATCGGAGATCAACACGCTGTCGAAGGGGCGGATCAGTGCAACGATCCGGCCGCTCGATGCGGGTGGCTTACGCAATCAGGAGATGCTCCAGCTGATGCGACTCGGCGTCGTGTCGTTCGGCACAGCCCAGCTCAGCGCCATCGCTGGGGAGGAGCCGGAATTCAGTGCCGTCGATCTGCCCGTGTTGAACCCCGATGTCGCAACGCTGCGCCGCACCGTCTCAGCCTTTCGGACGCATCTGCATGAGGTCATGCGCGAGCGTTACGATATCGAGCTTCTCGGGATCTATGCCTTGCCCGCCCAGGTCCTGTTCTGCACCAAGCCTTTCAAGGGGCTCGACGATCTCGCCGGCCGGAAGATACGCACCGCGTCGGTTGCGCAATCCGAGCTGATGGCAGCGATGGGCGCCGTGCCGATCATCCTGCCCTTTGCCGAGATTGCGGCGTCCTTGCGCGATGGGGTGGCGGATTGTGCGATCACCGGCACGCTGAGCGGCTATGAGATCGGTCTGCCGCGCGTCGCCGTCGCCGTTCACGCCTTCGCGCTGAACTGGGGTGTCTCGATCTTCGGAGCCAATGGGGCGTATTGGGACGCGCTACCGGCCGATGTGCGCGACATCATCCGGCAAGGCGTGAGCCGGCTCGAGGAGCGGATCTGGTCGCAGACGGAAGCGGATACGCAGCGCGGCCTCGCCTGCAATGCCGGGACGGAAACCTGCTCCGGCAAGCCCGAGCGGCCGATGAGCGTGGTGCCGGCCTTGCCGGCGGACGCGACGCGCCGGCGCCTCCTTGCCGAAGTCGTTCTTCCTCGCTGGTTCGAGCGCTGCGGCCAGGACTGCGTCTCGGCCTGGAACACCTATCTCAAGCCGCTCCACGCCATCGAGCCCCGGACGCCATGACTTGCCGCCCCTCGATGAGGATCAATGATCAAGCGTCTTAAACTTATGGTGGTCGCGGGGATGGCGGCCATCATGGCGATAGCTGCTTTCGGCGCCTCCAATCTGGTTCGCCAGAGGGAGGTGGCCGCCTGGCGCACCGCCGAGCAATCCCTGGAAGGCGCGGCCGTTGCCGTCGAGAATGCATTCGACCGGCAATTGCTGCAGGTCGACGGGGCGCTGGCGAGCTTTGCGACCTTGTTCGATGTCGCGCAGATCGGCCCCGGCCAGAGAGACGACGCCAGCCGGCTGCTGCGCGGCCTCAATTTCCAGACGATGGCGTTTCGCGACCTGCTGCTCGTCGGGCCGGACGGCAGCATCGTGGCCTCCGCCAAGCCGAGCGGCGCGCGACATCCGCTGCCGCTGGAGGTCGCGATGGTCGGGCGCAGGCCGACGAACCTGATCGGGCCGCTCCGCAATGCCGTCACCGGCGACTGGGCGCTCTATGTCGCGCGCCGGATTCCGGCCTGGCACGGCATCATACCCGTCGCGGAAGTCCCCCTGAGCACGCTGATGAAGCTCCTGGGAGAAGCCGGCATCGGCGCCGGCACGCAGATTTCGCTGGAGCGCGCCAATGGCCAGATCGTGGCGACGCTGCCACATGATGAATTGCTGATCGGGAAGTCCCGCGCTGTGCCGCTGCCCGAGCAGGCGGTGAACGGCAAGGCCTTCATGATCGGAGGCCGGAAGAGCGCAGCCAGCACGCTCAACGTCGTCAGAAGCTCACTCTATGGCGATATCCGGGTCGTCCTGAGCGCGAAAAGCACGGTGGTCCTGGCGGATTGGCGCCATGACCGCGACAGGACGGTGACCGCGGCTTTCGTCGCCGTGATGCTGCTCACGGCCTTTGCCGGGGCGATTCTGCTTGCCATCCACCAACGCGAACGGGCCGATGCCGAGCGCGCGCGGGCCTCGGCCGTCCTCGACGACGCGATCGAGGCCATGTCCGACGGCTTCGTGATGTGGGACGAGAGCGATCGGCTGGTGACGTGCAATCAGCGCTACCGCGAGCTCTATGCCCTCAGCGCTCCCTTCATGATCCCCGGCGCGCGTTTCGAGGACATCATCCGCAAGGGTGCCGAGCTCGGCCAATATCCCCAGGCTACCGGCGATATCGAGGAGTTCGTGAAGGACGTCACCGTCTGGCACCGGCAGGGCCGCGGCTCGATCGAGCGCCTGCTGCCGGATGGCCGCTGGCTCCTCATCACGGAACGGAGGATGCGGGATGGCGGGGCGGTCGGAATCCGGACCGACATCACGGCGCTCAAGGGCGCGTTCGCGGATCTTGCCGCCGCCAATGCCCGTGCGAACGAAGCGGCCGAAGAGGCGCGGCAGCAGAATGCGGCCCTTCTCGAACAGGAAAGCCGCATTCGCTTCCTGGCGCATCATGACGACCTAACGAGTTTGCAGAACCGCTTCGCCTTCCGCGCCCAGATCGCGAAGTCACTGCGGCAGCAAGGGAACGATCTTGCGACGGTCGCGCTGCTCTTCCTCGATCTCGATCACTTCAAGGACGTCAACGACACGCTCGGGCACCCCGTCGGCGACCTGCTGCTTCTCTCGGTCGCGGAACGACTGGCGACCTGCGTGCGGGATACCGGATGCGTCGCCCGGCTGGGCGGGGACGAGTTCGCCGTCCTCAGCCTCGGCCATGAGCAGCCGCAGCAGGCGCAGGCGCTTGCCGCCCGCATCATCGAGGTCCTGAGCGAGCCTTATCTCATCCAGGAGCGGACGATCTCGATCTCGGCGAGCGTCGGCATCGCCGTTGCCGAGGGGCCGGATTTCGACGCGGACCTCCTGCTGAAACAGGCCGACCTCGCGCTCTACCAGGCCAAGGGACAGGGGCGCGGAGTCTGCTGTGTGTTCACGGCCGCAATGGACGAGGAACTGCGCGCCCGCCTCGCCCTGGAAATGGACCTGCGCAGGGCGATCGATGAGCAGCAGTTCGAACTGTCCTACCAGCCGATCTTCGACCTGAAATCCAGCAAGCTCTGCGGCTTCGAGGCGCTGCTGCGCTGGCATCATCCGGAGCGTGGATTGGTCGGGCCGGCGGAGTTCGTGCCGCTGGCCGAGGAGACGCGGCTGATCGTCGAACTCGGCGAATGGGTCATTCGGCAGGCCTGTATGGACGCCGTCCGGTTGCCGGGCGATCTTCGCATCGCCGTCAATCTGTCGCCGGTGCAGTTGATCTTCGGCGACGCGGTCGCGACCGTGCGCGATATCCTCGCCGAGACCGGGCTCGATCCGGCGCGGCTCGAACTGGAGATCACCGAGACCGCGCTGCTCGCCAACGACAACCGCAACCTCGGGACTCTCAGGAGCCTCAAGGCGCTGGGTGTCCGCATCGTGCTCGACGATTTCGGCACGGGCTATTCGAGCCTGAGCCATCTACGGCTCTTCCCGCTCGACAAGGTCAAGATCGATCGCTCCTTCGTGCGGGACATGACGGCCCATTCCGACAGCGCCGCCATCGTCAGGGCTGTGGCGGCTCTGGCGGCCGAGCTCGGCATGGCGACCACGGCGGAAGGGATCGAGACACAGGACCAGCTCGATGCGGTCGATCGAGCCGGTTGCACGGAAGCCCAGGGCTATCTTCTGGGGAAGCCGCAACCGATCCTGCAGGCAGTCCACACCACCCTGTTCAGGCGGTCCAGCCGGAGCCTCGGCGGGCCGCGGGGCGGGCGCAAGCTCGACTCGTCCGACACGCTGTAATCCCCGGAAGCGTCGGTCGCGAAAAAAAGGGGACGTCGTTCCGGCGCCTTCGACGGCCGGAACGGCTCTGCCGGGCGCGCGTCGACGGCGGAAATCCGGAATTTCAGGGCGGCAGGGGAGATGGAGCGGGTACCGGGAATCGAACCCGGGTATTCAGCTTGGAAGGCTGCTGCTCTACCATTGAGCTACACCCGCATCGGGCGCCAAATTCCCCATCGGACACGCCGGTGTCAAGGGGCCGCTGAGGGTTGTCCGCCAGATGTGGTCCCGGCGCGCCCGACTTTGCCGCGAGATGGCAGTCCGCCGGCTTCAGAAGCCGAAGTTGAAGCCGGCCTTGACGATGTCCCCCGAGGTGCGGGCGCGCATGATCGCGTATTGCGTCGGGGCGAGCCCGGTATAGTCCTGCAGCGTCAGCTTCTGGTTGCCGAGGTCGTAATGCGTGTAGTCGAGCCGGAGCGTCATGCCCGGCATGATCGCGTATTCGACGCCGCCACCCAGCGCCCAACCGCTCGCGAGGCCTGAGCGCGAGGCCGAGACGCCGGACGTGTTCCCGGGATTGTCGGGCGAAATCGAGCCCTTCTGGTCGACGAGGCCATAGGCGTAGCCGCCGCTGCCATAGATCATGAAATCGCCGAGCACGAGGCCGGCGCGGGCGCGGACGGTGCCCAGCATCGAGACTTCGTTCTCGGCCCGCGTCGTGAAGCGTGTCCCGCCCGGATTGGCCGCGGTCGTCTGGCTGCCGCCGAGCCGCGTCGCCGAAAGATCGGTTTCGGCGCCGATGACGACCGCCCCGATCTGGTAGTTGAAGCCGAACTGTGCCCCGCCGACCATGCTGCTGCCGTCAGGCGTCAAGCTGCGCGGCACGGCCAACGGATTGATGGCGTTGCCCGCGAGGACCGGTGCGCCGAACGTCGTTGTCGTCGTCGTCGTGGTCCCGACAATGGGCGACGTCGTGGTGACGGTCGTGGTGGTGGTCGTCGTCGGCGTGAAGGCCGGGCTGCCGAAGGGGCCGGTCACGGTCGTGTTGCCGGTCTGCCGGCCACCGCCGAGCGAGCCACCGGCATAGAAGCCGGTCCAGCGCGGACGCTCCGGCAGCAGAGCTGGCGCGAAGGCTTGCGGAGCGACGCCCTGAGGCGATGCGGCAGGCGCCCGGCGTGGCGCTCCGGCATTCGCCGAGGAGACGCCGCGCGGCGTGTAGTCGGCACGACGCGAGCGGGGCTGCTGGACGGCCGGGCAGACCGGACAGGTCTGCGCGACCTGGACGCGGTTACGACTCGGCGCGGCCGCAGCGAGCCGCAGGGCAGCGGCGGTATGATCCGAGACCGGATAGAGCCGGGCGTAGAGCCTGAAGGATTCGGCGTCCCCGGCGAGCACCGCTTCGGCCCAGGCGCGCTCGTCGGTGCGCTGGGCGAGGATGCGGTTCAGGCGCAGCGCGGTCTGATCCTCAGGGTTGATCGCCAGCGTATTGCCGTAGATGTCGCTGCGGTCCCAGGCGATTGCGGCGCGGGCGGCATCTGCCGGAGACATGGCGCGTAGCGAGGCCAGCGTCGGGCGGGCCGTCAGCGGCACATTGCCGGCGGTGGCCGGCTGGCCCGCAGGGGTACCGGCCGGGCGCTGGAAGAAGCTGAACTCGGTGATCAGCGAGGAGGTGTCCCAGGGGATCTGGGTGCCGTTGGTGGAATCGTAGACGGCGAGGCGGATGCGGCGGAAGATCTGCTCGACAGCCAGGCCCGGCTCACGCGCTTCGCGCAGGAAGGCGGTGGTGAAGGGGCTGTTGGCGCCCGTGCCGTCCGCTGCGGTGGAGCCCGGCGAGGTCGCGAAGGCGACGAAGGTGCCGCTGCCGGAATCGACGCGGGCGAGGCCGGCTTCGCTGCTGATGCCTTCGTTGGCGCCGTCGACGATCTGCAAGGCGAGGCCGCGGGCGACCTGGCGGTTGGCGAAGGGGTTGTCGCGGCAGGCGTCGAGGATCGCGATCTTCGACTTGGCGCCGGCACCGTCGAGGCGGCGCAGGATATCGCCGAGCGACAGCGATTGATCGGCGATGCTGCTCGCGATCTGGGGGCGGATATCGGTCGGCAGGATGTAGTTGGCGCCGTCGAGTTGCACGGCGTGGCCGGCGTAATAGACCAGCGCCGTGGTATCCGGGCCGCTGCGGCGGACCTTGTCGACAAAGACGTCGAGCGCACTGCGCAGGCCGGCGAGCGAGAGATCGAGCGCCGGCGTGATGTCGAAGCCCGCCTCCTGCAGCATGGCGCGGGTGGCGTTGGCGTCGTTCAGGGCATTGGGCAGCTTCGTGACATTGGCATAGGCGCCGTTGCCGATGACGAAGGCGAAGCGCTTCTGGGCAGCAGCGGGCGTGGCGCCGAGGCTGAGGGCGACGAAGGCCCCGGCAAGGGCGGCGACGAGATACGCATAGGCCCGGGCATGTAACCGCATGCTGCCTCCCTTTCGCGAGAAGAACGACTCGCTGGACCCTGTCTGACGTCCGCGATTCGAACGGACGTCCGCCATATGATGGAGGTTCCCCGAAACCCGACCGTCGAAGCAACTCAAATCGCCATTCAAGAACCACGATCCGGGAGGGGGCTGGGAGGGCTTATTCTCAAGAATCCGCATGATGTTGGGGGCGCCAGCTGCATCGGCTTCTCAAGCAAAATCGCGCCGGTGTGACCAAATTGCCCGGTATCGGAGTGCTTGTTCCGGCTATCCGGCAGGAGCAGGGTCGGGTGCGGCGCTCCTTCAAATGAATGAGGCGCCGGGGCGGTGCTTCGGCTCGAATGCCGGGGACGGAGCCGGGCGGGTGCGGCGATGACGAGCGATCCAGCCATCAATCCCTATGATGCGGTGGCCTATCCCGGCCATTCCTTCTCGCAGACCCATCCCTCGCGGCTGGCGACCATCGCCCATTTCCACGGCATGAAACCGGCGCTCCCGAGCGCGATGCGCGTGCTTGAACTAGGCTGCGGGCGCGGCGGCAACCTCATCCCGATGGCGGCGCAGTATCCCGGCAGCCACTTCCTCGGCATCGACCTCAGCGGCGACTCGATCCGGCAGGCCAGCGCCAATGCGGCCGAACTCGACCTAAGTAATCTCGCCTTCGAGCAGCGCGATATCCTTGTGGTCGGGGAGGAGATCGGAAGCTTCGACTACATCATCGTCCACGGCGTCTATTCCTGGGTGCCGGATGTGGTGCGCGAACGGATCATTGGGTTGTTCGGGCGATTGCTGGCGCCGCACGGCGTTGCCTATGTCAGCTACAACGCACTGCCCGGATGCCGACTGCGCGACCTCGCGCGCGACGTCATGCTCTTCGCCGTCAAGGGCATCGAGGATCCCCGCGAACGGGTCAGGGTCGCCCGCGCCGCCCTGAAGGAGATCGCCGAGGCCAGCGATCCCGACAGCTTCCATGGCGCGGCGCTGCGGCAACGCCTGAAGCAGATCGACGAGCTGCCCGACAACGTCCTCTACCACGACGATCTCAATCCCGGCGCGCGCGCCTTCGCGCTGCACGAGGTGCTCACGGTCGCCGAGCGGCACGGACTGCAATTCCTGGCGGAAGCCTCGTTTCCAAACCTCTACGGTGCCGCCAAGGGGGCGGCCCAGCAGATGCTCGACAAGATGCCGCTGGAGCAGATGGCTCTGCGCGAGCAGACGCTCGACCTGCTGATCGGCCGGGCCTTCCGCGAGACGTTGCTGTGCCGGGCGGATGTTCCACTCAGGCGCGGCGTCCGGCCGGGCTCGCTCAGGCCCTATCACCTCGCCGCAAATGCGCGGCAGGCACCGTCCAAGGGCGACGAGAAGCCCGGCGTCCGGCGCTTCAGCTTCGAGGAAGGCGTGCAACTCGCCGTCGACCTGCCGCTGTGCAAGGCGGCACTTGGGATTCTCAGCGCGATCTGGCCGGCGAGCATTCCCTGGAACGACCTCGTCGAACGTTCACGCCGTGAGGTTGCCGGCGAACTGGGACCGGACCACGCGCATGAGATTGCCCGGCTCGACGAGGCCCTGATCGCGATCTTCAAGGCGGGGCTGCTCGACATCAGGCTGGAAGCGCCGCCATTGACGACGGCGATCAGCGAGAAGCCGGCGGCCAGCGAGATCGCGCGCTGGCAGGCCTCGACCTCCGCCGAAGTCACCGATCTGCGTCACCGCACCGTCCAGCTCGA
>Ga0102832_1002572_pt1 | contig 10837 bp, 8 predicted proteins | sample EBPBio282013_DNA_FD_88942 | JGI IMG/M metagenome (GOLD analysis project Ga0102832, IMG submission 88942) | Wastewater treatment Type I Accumulibacter community from EBPR Bioreactor in Madison, WI, USA - Reactor 2_5/28/2013_ DNA (Illumina Assembly) | ecosystem: Engineered > Bioreactor > EBPR >... | reverse complement strand
TTTATTTCTGCTTTTTGAGAACACGAAAAAACTAATGTTTTAATGGCGCTTTTATTTCTTTGAATTTAATTTTTTTAGCTTTGGTTGTTCAAAACCTGGTTGGTCGATTTCATACTTTTGCTCAACTCGATACTTCTTAAGTTTAAAGAATCCTTCATTACAAGATTTACTTTTACATTTGGATTCTTGATGCCTGACATTAGGTTCGAAATGAAGAGGGTAAAATTATTTGATTTTTTAATTGAAGGTTTCAAAGACATTTTTTTGTTTCTTTTTGACTTCTTTATCATCGTTAATGAACTAAACAACCATATGTTGTTATTAATCTTGTTTATTTTGTGAAAGATTAACTGTGGTATTGAACCTAATTTTATTTTTTTGTTTGTTTCTTTTAGATTGGTAGAAAGTTGAATTATGGCTGGGTCTGTTAGTCGCATGAAGTGATAATATTTTTTCATAAATTGAGGTCTTCTTTTGGTCTTTTTTTGGGGAAAGTTAAGGATAATATTCATTAGAGCTTTAGATATTGTCATTCAGTTTTTATACTGAGTAGAAAGTCGAATACGGCTTCAATTAAGACACAGGAAAATGGTTATTGATCGAATTCAAAGTGAGTTGTACATACTAATTTTACTAATCACGAAGTCTTTTTCTCATCAATCCATGATGGTTTAAGGATTTTGGTGTAGAGTAAGTGGTAAGTGTGCGCTTTTTTAATTCTGGCTATAAACTGACTGAAACCATCGAGCTGGCGTAGGTAGTTTGTCTGGGTTTGTCTTACATTAAGCGGTTTTACTTTTTTCGCTTCTTGTTCTTGTAAATAATTAATCATTACACTTATTTTATTTTATTCTAAATTTCTATTATGGACTAACAAACTTATATTTTATAAAGTTAATTCATAAAATTACATATTTATAATTTGAACCATTTTAAATTTCACATAATCCTCTCTTTAACTTCATAATCACCCACAAAATGATCGGCATCATCGTCGGTGTAGTAAGCTCATTGCTTATCTTCTCATTCTACACAAAAGACTAAAAAGCAGTAAAAGCTTACAAATAAAACAAAATAAAATAGGCCAAATAAAGATAATAGTTCAAAAAGAAACAATAAGAATAAATCTAAAAAATAAAAAATGATCCATAAGTACTTAAACGAAGATAACAACAACAAAAGTAATTCCAATAAAAATTCATGGATAAATTGGATTCTAAAGATAAATAAGTTATCAAATAATATCTCCAAAAAAATAAAAAATAAGGAAAATCCGATTAACAAGTCATTAAATAAGCTAGCAATCAAGCCAGTCTCTTCATGGCCTTTATGTTCATCGTCATTATCACCATAATATTCGCACTTCTTATACTCAATGGAGTATAACTATAACAGGTCAAAAATACAGGGCTAAACTTTTTAAGCCAGTTTTTCCCCAAAATCAAAGAGGCTCGCACAGCTACTTCAGATGATTTGTGATTTTTTTTGTTTTACTTTCTTTTTCTTTTATTTATTTATCTCGGTAACATATTTTAATGAGTTTCTGAGAAAATCTTTAAGCAAATTTCTTTTATATTTTTACAAAAAAGGGAGATAGATATGACTTTAGGACACATATTTTTCAGAATTAGCAGGGTGGCGTAGTGGTATCGCGTTGGGCTCATAACTCAAAGGTCGGAGGATCGAAACCTCTCTCTGCTATATTTTTTTTATTCATCAAAACTTTTTAATCTTTACATTAATGTAAGTTTCTAATATTTTTGAGAAATGATAAAATCAATAACATTGTTAAAGTACCTAAAATTTCAAGAGATTTATAAATTTTACATCTTTATTGCATCTATTTTGTCTTTATTACATCTTTTAAAAACATTCTAATAATCTAAAGAATGAAGTATTTTTTGAAAATACTAAAAAGTCTTTTATGAAAAATCTTATTAATTTCATTTATTTTCAAATAGCCTTAGGTCAATCTAAAACGAATGAAAAATATTTATTAAAATTTCAATGAATCAGGTAAAGATTCTCTGTATTAAAGAAAGATATTGAAGGAGGAAAATAAAGTATTTTTTTGATAATAAAGATAAATATTTAAGAATGATTATTTAGAGAAAAAAATTAAAATAATATTTTAATTGAATATTTATCATCATAAATGGCCGAAAACAAAAAAGTCAGTCAAGTATTCGAACAAAAGAGAACTGCTAAAGGATCTAATTTGTCTCATTTGGAAGTACAAGTTGGTCAAGCCCTTCAAGACACCGTCAACCATTACGATGGAGAAAATAAAAAAGTCGCATCAGCCATTAAAATCAACAGAGTTGTTGAGATCCCATTGGGTAAAGAAAAACCAGCCACTTTGGTTTACGTAAATTACAGAAGCTCAAGAACTTTGGTAACCAACCTTTACAAGAAATTGGTTAACGATCTTGAAAAAAAACTTAAAACCACTGTTTTGATTGTCGCCGCCAGAAACATCGAATCAAGATGGATCAAGGCCAACAGAACCCAACAAAGATCATACTCAAGAACTTTGACCAACGTTTACTAACAATACTTGAACGAACTTTTGTTGCCAGGAAGTATCATCTCATCAAGAACCAGAGTTAGACTCGATGGATCTTCAATCACCAAAATCACTCTTGACAAGGCCGATCAACACTTCCTTGAAGAAAGAGTCCCAGCCATCAAAGCTGCCTACAAGAAATTGGCTTCAAGAGACATCGAAATTGACTTCCAAAAGGAACCTACTTACTATGTCCTCAAAAAAGGAGAAAGAAGATGATTTGATTGTTCATTGTATAGCTTATTTAATTTCCATTCCATTATTTTTATTGATTGATTAAATGATTGAGTTAGCTGAATCTATTTCAATATTTTCTTCTAATTCTAAAGTTTGAGTGTAAAATATGACTTTAAGATGTTGATAAGAGATATTATGTTATTAGGTAAAATTGATTGAAGAAAGGATAAAACAAAAAAAAGAGGAATGGCTAAAATAGTTTTGGTTTAAATAAGATCAATCTCTTTGAGGGAACAACATGACTCTAAGAGTGGAGCCAATAGCTCTTGGTGGGAGGTTGTGAGCGAATCTGGCAAGGACGGCACCGGTATTTCCGTGAGCTCTTGCGATTCTTCCCCAGATAGTCTAGAATAATGAAATTTATTTACTCTGAATCTTTTGTCCTTTTCACCTGAGGCGGTTTTGTAGATATAACACACCCTCTTACCGAAATAGTATGAAGCGGCGTTTGAATCATTAACTCCTTCTAATCTAAGAATGCTTTGGTTGGTATTTTGTTGAACTTTAGATCTGATTTAAATTACATTTCTTACCTTCTGAATCCGAGGAACTTAGCTCTTACCCAAAGTCTAACTTGTCTTCCTGCTGACTTTCTGGTTATTCTCTTTGTCTTTTAAGCGACCATCTCTGTCATGTTTTATGATAAGTGATTAATTTAATATTAATTACAAATTATTATTTTTTTCACTTTATCAATTATTTTTAACTTACCCTTTTTCAATCTACTTTCCTTTAGTTTTATCAGACCCCTACATATATATTCCCATGAAAAATGTCTTAAAATTATTCATCTTATTTATTTCTTACAATTTTACTATTCTTATTGTTAATTCTATATTTTGAGCAAAAAACTTTTCGTTCTTCTCTTTAAATTCGAAAGACTTCATCTCAAAAATCTCCTTAAAAATTTGATAAAAAAACATTAAAATAAGAAGGTACAAAGAAACATTTAATCAAATGCACTTTTTTATTAGAAGCTCATTTCTCATTCCTTGAGTAATATTTTGAAATGATAAGGTAAAACTCTTCAAAGCTGAATCTTTCATTGGATTCAGTTTAATTTTTAATATAAGCCGAATGCATCAAATCGAGAAGAGCATCGTCATTCATGGTTTATCCAATCGTTCTTGAGATTTGTTTTAATTCTTCAAAACCGATGTAGCCCTACTCTTTAGTATCGTAAAGAGAAAATATTCTTTTTAGACCGTCTTTTGTGCGATATTAACCGATACGAGAGCAAACACAGTTAACAAATTAATCGAAATCAATTGGTTTGTTTCTTTCTCTTAAAGCCCAAATGATATTTTCGATGAAAGGGGTTCTTTTGTGAAGATCAAGTTCTTAAAATACTTTGTTAATTTCTACTGGATCAATTTTTCCGCTACCATCTTAATCAAAAATTAAGAATGTGTCTCTTAAACCTTCATAATCTTAAGGTGAGATTCTGTCTCTCCATGCAGTAGGAGCTGGCTTTTTTGATTATTTTTTTGCTTTACCTGGAGCTCCAAATAAGAAATCGGCACTTTTGTTCATATGATAAGTTTAAAGATATAAAGTTTGAATAAAGTAAATAAAAGTAATGTAAATGAAGGGTAAGGAAAAAGAGTTGAATAAAGAAAAAAATATATTTGATTGAATATTTATAATATTTAATAAAAATCATGGCAATCGATTTAATCAGAGGAGGAAGAATCGCTAACAGAGGCATCAGAAAAACCAAGTCAACCAACGCATATATTAAAACTTTGATTAAGCTTTACTCTTTCCTTAATAGAAGAACTGAATCAAACTTCAACAAAACCGTTCACAAAAGACTCAATCAATCAAGACTCAACAGATATCCAATCTCCATCTCAAGAATCGCCAGAACCTTCGCTCAAGATAATGCTCCAGTCCCAGAAGGACAAACCAAGTTCAACTCAAGAATCCTCGCTGTTGTTGGTACCGTTACTAACGACAACAGATTTTTGAACGTTCCTGAAGGACTCAGAGTTTGTGCTCTTAAGTTCACCACTGAAGCCAGACAAAGAATCACTGCTGCTAAGGGACAATGCCTTACTTTTGATCAATTAGCTCAAATTGCTCCAACTGGAAAGAACGTCCTCCTTGTTAGAGGTCCCAGAGACAGAGAAGCTAAAAGACATTTCGGTCTTTATCCAGGTCAAAAGGGATCCCACACTGCCCCAAGAGTTAGATCAGAAGGTAGACATTTCGAAAGAGCCAGAGGCAGAAGATGATCTTTACATATTTAAACACTCTTTTAATTTATTCCATTCTTTTATTTTACTTTTCTAATTTCTTATTCTTTTTATTGTTGACGATCATTTTTTATTTGTTCTTAGATGAGTTTATGCTAATATTTATTTCATAAACACTTTATTCAACGATTAAAAGAATGTTCAATCTATTTTCTTTGGTTTATATGAATAAGGTAAAAATTTATGATGAAGAAGTATTGTTGAAAGTTTAAATAGATAACAAGGATATCATTTAGTGCCCTTTTTAGCTTTCTTTTGGACTTTCTCGGCAGCCTTGGTTTGAGCTTTTTGTTGAGCAGTTTTGTCCTTGTTGACGACTTTTCTATCTCCTTGCTTTTTGGCAATGGCGGCTTTCTTTCTTTCCTTGATTTCTCTGATGGCTTATTCTGCTAAAGCTTTTTTATCTTCTGGTCTTGCGGTTTTCATTTTTTTGATGGATTCAAGAGTAACACCTTCGATGGCTCTTTCGATCTTAAGGGCTTTTTGTTTTTTTTGTTTTCCTGCATCAGATACTTTAATTTTCTTATGTAATCTTCTCCAGGCAGTAGTCCATCTGAGTCTTTGGGCTTTAAGTTTACTATGATTAGAGGAATGGTGTACCGGATGCTGAAGTTTCTAGTTCTCTTTGAAAGATACAAGAAAGGTCTTCCGTCTTTAGCGACGTATCTGATACCCTTTCCTGGGTAGATTTTCCATTCACTGAAGGTACAAAGTTCTGTCTTGACAACCATGATATTATATTAAAAAATTATGGAAATCTAAATTTAATATTTTTAATTATTATTTTTCGCTTACCCAAAAAAAATTATCATTTCTTATTCTACTCTATCCTTATCATTCATCAAACTTTCTTTGTATCTTTTTCGAACTCAAAGAATTCTAAACCTTTGGTTAGGGTTACAAAAATGTTATTAAAAACTCTGAAAAGATAAAAAGTTAAAAAGTTTGACTTTTGTTTATAATAATTAAAAAAATGAAGCAATTTCAAAAGAAGCAATAATTTGTTCCTAAATATTAGCAATCAAAGAAAAATCTTTATGCAGAACCAAAATTCATGTTACCACCTGATGCAACTAAACTACCAAAGCCCTTTAACAATACTTAAAATACAACAAAGAACGACTAATCTACGATGAATAGCAAAACAAGTATTTGAGAAAAATATCAACTTGATTTCAATCATTTTTTCTTGATTTTATTGTATTAGTTTAGATACTATTCCCCTTTCTAAAAAATATAAACAGGAAAGGATTTATTTATGAGATAAATCCAGAGCAGATGCAAAGATTTATTTTTTAAGTTTAAAAACTTGACAGATTAATTTTTATTAATTTTTTTTTGAGGATATAATAATTTCAAATGCCCCCAAAAACAGTCGCTCAAACACCAAAGAACCAGCCAAAGGTTGCTGAGAAAAAACAATGGAGAGCTGAAGATTACGTCACTTTGACCATTCCAATAGAATAAGTAAAGGATATTAAAATGGCATTCGATATTTTTGATGGCGATGGATCAGGTGTCGTTGATCCTCAATAACTTAAACAAGCCTTCGTTAATTTAGGCTTTGGAGGTCAAAATAAGTTTGTATATCAAATTTTGGCTGAACTTGATGATGATCAATCAGGTGGTATTGACTTCGCTGAATTCTTAAGATTAGCTACTGCTAAAATTTCTGATAAAGATAGCAGACAAGAAATCGATAAAGTTTTCGCTTCATTTGATGTTAACAGAGCAGTAATTTATCAATTAAAATTAGGGAAAAATCACAGTTCTTGAATTGAAAAAGATTGCTCAAGATTTGGGAGAAGATTTGACTGATGAAGAAATTTAAAAAATGTTTGTTAAGGCTGATCTCGATGATGATGGATTCGTCACTGGCGATGATTTCTACAACATTATGACTCACAGAGTTTACTGGGATCAATGATTCGTATGATTTGATCAATTCGAACTCATCTCTTTATTTCATTTTCTTCTCAATCTTTTTAATCAAAGAAAATTTAAATTCTTTAACGAGGATTAATTCCTCCTAATTTTTTTAGTTATCTTTTCTCAAATTTGAATATTTACTAATTTAACTGAGAAATATTAAGAAAGGAAGATAGTAAAGATTAAAAATGAAAGAAACTTACTTATCAATAAAATGAATAAAAATCATTTGAATTCATTTGTCAAAATTAACGATTTTATAAAGTTTAAAAGTTTAAATAAAAAATGGAAGTTTATAAAAAAGTATTGATACAGTTAAGAAAGAAAAATAAATGGGTAGAAATTAAATAAGTTGTATTCACATAAAATCAACAGTTCATTTTTTGGCTTTAGTGGTGGTGACTGGAGTAGGTTTAGTTTCAACTGGTTTGGTTTCAGCAGCTTGCTTAGAATCTTTTCTTTCTAATTTAGCTTGAGCTGAAGCGGCTTTTCTTTTAGCGACGTGCTCATCGATTAATTTGCTGTAAGCAGTTCTGGCTTCAAGAGTTTTTCTCCATCTTCTAACTTTTTCTTCTTTATTGATTCTCTTTCTTCTCAATCTGATGTCGGTGATCAATCTTTGGATCTTTGGAGCTTTTTGTCTTTCTGGGGCAGCTGGGTTCTTCTTTGACTTGAAAGTTCTTCTGGTGACGTTCTTCTTGATCAAAGCAGTGGTGATTGATTGATCTTGTCCTTCTTGTCTTTCAATACCATAGAGTTTTCTGATATTGTTAGCTCTCTTTGGACCAAGTCTTCTTGGGACAGTGGTGTCGGTCAAGCCGGGAATTTCTTTTTCTCCCTTCTTGCTGACAGTAACTGACAAAGATTTGATATCTGGGCCAACAATACATCCTCTGACGGATTTTCTTTTTCTTTCTCCGGTTCTTTTAGCTCTGTATCCCTTTGATCCTGGAGCGAGGAGGAGTTTAATTCTGGAGTTGGTGAAGATACCTTGTTTCATGGCGAATCCGTCTCCGTCATAACCACCGGTGATTCTGAAGACATAACCTTTGAATTCGTCTCCGAGTGAATCGGCCTCAACTTATTGGCCCATTCTTTTTTCGAAGAATACTCTGCATTTGTTATCATCGTCAACGTTGACTGATTTAGTGGTTCCGTTGATTGGATATGAGATTGAGAACTAGAATAAATGAGATAGTTTACTTTCATTGTTGGTCACAAAAAATATATATTTTTTACAATATATTAAATTTAATATTTATTCATTCTTTCGCTCTTATACCAAAATCTTTCTTATGCCTTAACCTTCTTTCTTAAAGAGCCTGGCACTTTTATAGATCTTTATACATTCCTATCAAAGCAACATATGAACAAAATAAAGTTTAAATATTCAATTGATCATTTATACATGGCATCACCCTTACCGGCTCTTTGCTTTCTGATTTACTTAATATCCATCAACACAACTGATTTGGCTCTACCAACGACAATGCATCTTCTGGTCTTGCAAACGTTGCATTACAATCTCAAAGTGATCTTTTTAGTTGTTTTAGCTTTCTTTCTGAAAATAGGCTTAGTTTGACCTCCGTAACCAGATTGCTTTCTGTCGTAACGTCTTCTTCCTTGAGCAGCCTTGCTTTCCTTACCCTTTTTATATTGGGTAACCTTGTGGACTGTGTGCAAGTTACATTTGCGGCAGTAAGTTTTTCTAGTCTTAGGAATGACCACCATTTTTTATGTGATTAGATAAATATTATAAATTAAAAATTAATTCCAAATATTCCTTTTTAACTTTTTTCTCTTTAAGAATCTAATTTTTTTCTTCTTTTCTTCAAATCAAACTTTTTTATTAATGTCTCATCTTTTTGTGTATCGATAAGAATTTTATAAAGAGGCCTCAATAAAAAAGGCAGCTTAAACAAATAAGAGATATAGTTTTGATGAACAAAATATTAAAAATAGTTATTTCTAATGATGCATTCCAATTAATTTATGATCATGAAGCCTAAATCCTTTTATTTTTTCAATTTAAAAAGTTATTATTATTGAAAGATTCAAAATTTATATGAAAACATTCAATAAAATTTTATCTTTTATGTTTTTTGAAATTTAATGATTTTATCAGCATAAAAAGAAAGGAAGAACTTAAAAAAAATCTTATTCTATATGCTCTAATTCCGGATTAATCAAGATTTTACATAAATGAACTTAGTAAATTTATGATCGATATGTTATTTCTCCAAAATAATAAGTTTTTGTTTTCAAATTTTTATTCATGTTTTATTGCACTTTATTTTCGAATTATTTCTATTTTATTTTATGACTTAAAATAAAAAGATTCTGATTAACTGCTTCCAGTACTTTCGAATAAGTATAGAAAGAAAGTTCTAAGAGCTCCTAAACTCTGCTTAATGAAAAGAAACAGTGGAAAAGTCACTTGAAATGATCAATGTTTCTAAAAGAAATTATTGATTCCTGTTAAAATGCTGGTATTCAAATACTGACTTAATGCTTTAATCTTAAAATAAAGAACTCAAAGGATAATAAAAAGTGAAAGTAGAAGAAAATAAGAGTATAAACAGAGGATAATGGAATCAAAATCTTCTGACTCTGGAGATTTCAGTTTGGAATTGTTGTTCAGAAATTGGTTGGTTAACTCTTACGTTTTCATAAGTTCTGACAGAGACGTATCTATTTGGGTTGAATTCAACTGGTCTTTGAGTGAAGACTCTTCCTTGTCTTTTTTGTTCTTCATATCTTCTGAGCTAAGAATATTAAAATTTTATTTACCCATTCAGATGTTTCGACTTGATTTCCATCAACGACTCTGTTGGTTGGTAAATATTCAGACTTGACGGTGTAATTGGGAACGAATTCTTGGATGACGTGGGTGTTTTGGTTTGACATTCGATCGATATTGATTTTTGCTTAAGATATTAACTTAAAATTATATTTTATTCCAGTCCTTATTTTATTTTGCATTTATTTTTTTTTATTCATCAATTCAAGTCTAGAATATTGTCTTAATCTTTATTTTATAAATCTTTTACAGTATATTTAAAAAAACATGGAACTACCTAAAGAGTATCCTATGGCTGTTGCCACCGCTTTGGCGATCAATATTCAATGCTATTTGGCAGCTTGGGATTCAGGAAGTGCAAGAAAAAAATTGTTCAACAAAGAATTCATGAGAAAATAATTCGGTGATCTTCATTAAAAACAGCTTGGATAAAAAATTGTTCCAGGCGGCTATCCTGACACAGGAAATGGAGTCTACTCGATGAAGCTTTCATACAAGTAAAGCCATAATTTATTTCAGAGAATGGTATCGTTTCAATGTCCTTCAAAGAATTCACTTAAACTTCGTTTAAAATATTAGCTTCGTAACAACTGCCACACTCGCTGCAGGATTGTATCAACCAAGAACTGCTGCTTATATCGGTCTTTCTTACATGCTTGGAAGGTAAATTTTATTTTATAAAAGACTTTTGTATTCTTTCTTTTACAAAAGAGAAGGAGGAGCTCTTAATAAAGGCAGAATGGTTGGAGCTTTGGTTTCTTTCGTTTGTGTATTAGCTAGCAGTGGAGTATTCTTCTGGAATTTTTATAAAAACACTTGGGGAAAATGATTAGCATTCAAAAAAGTATATTTTCAAGCTAAATTAAATTTAATCTATTTATCAATACATTTTTTTAATAGTATTGTAAATGAGGATAGAACTAAATAATAATAATAATTGATAATAATATTTTACTAATTTCTTGGTGAAACTAATTCAAAATCTATCTAGTATCTACTAACTCTATTTTCATATAGCTAATGTATACTATATAAATTAATACTATT
>Ga0102832_1002570_pt1 | contig 10841 bp, 9 predicted proteins | sample EBPBio282013_DNA_FD_88942 | JGI IMG/M metagenome (GOLD analysis project Ga0102832, IMG submission 88942) | Wastewater treatment Type I Accumulibacter community from EBPR Bioreactor in Madison, WI, USA - Reactor 2_5/28/2013_ DNA (Illumina Assembly) | ecosystem: Engineered > Bioreactor > EBPR >... | reverse complement strand
TTGCCAACAGCACCCTGCTCATGCCCCAGCCATTTTTTTGCAGCCCGGTGAATCTTACCAAAAACCGCAGGCAACTGCTCGAAGCCTTGCAGGTGGTTCACCTTGGCCAACGTTTCCACCGCAATGCGCAGACAGGCCAGGTCTTCTCCGGTAAGCGGAATATTGTCGACCATTGTAAAATATTCCCCCGGCCTGTAACGCCAGCCTTTGAGTACTGCATCGTACTCCAATGGCGCGCCTTTCTCCTTTAGTACATCCATATCGGTGCGTAACTGCCGAAGGCTGATGCCCAGTTCTTCTGCCAGCGCCTCCGCTTTCACGACAGCACGTGCAGAGGTGCGGGCATGGAAAATGTTGTTGATGTGTTGGAGACGGGCAAGTGGTGTGCTTTTAGGCATGTTTTGCGTTGTTAATGCATATTACTGAGGGACCGTCAAAGGGGAAAATACGAACAGAAATGGAAATACAGGTAAGAAGAAACAAAGGAGGGTGAACATTTTAATGTTCAGAGCCTCCTTTTCATGATGGCCACCCTTAAGCAGCCTGTTTTTATAAAAATACCAGATTTCGATTGGTAAAAGTACTTGACTTAGAGGCCTTATCTGGGATGTTTTTCAACATTTGAAGATAACTCTTGCATTCTTCATAAGGAGTATTTACTTTCGCAGAACAAAATATGAAAAAATGCTAAATAATACAGAAGTATTCTTGTAAAAATCTAATTGAACAAAGGTTGAAACCAAGATTACTATTGTATCATTTCCACTGCCTCTTCCATAAAAACAAGGGTTGTAGAAGCGAAAAAAGTAAAACCGACCCAGCCTGGTAAGCGATAGGGCCGGTTTGTACTCACATTATTTTCTAACCGTGCTTGCGATATTGTATCGAAGGCACACAAACTTGTATTAATAATGCTTGGTAAAAGTAAAGTTTCTTTAGACAACAAGCGAAAAAAAGTAGAACTTCGCGAATATTATTTCCCGCCACATTGCCCTTCTTGCGGGGTTGTAGATTATGACTATTTGACGTATTGTGAGGTGTGCGGATACCGAAAGTGGTTTCATGAAGAATAATTTTATTAATTATACTGGTGTGCACAAAAATTGCACACCAACACCTTCAAATTTGTATTAAAATTATCTATGCATGCTCAATACACTATACGAGTTCGGCCGTCAACTATCGCAAAACGCCGACCGGGAAGAATTTGATGATATAATTTCTGTCCCGCCTATCGATGTAAAGGATATTGCCCGAAACATAGCATTCCACGTAGTGGAGGTCATTTTTGATTTGGACAATGGCACTTTTCGCTTGGGAGAAAGGCCGATGCCGTTTAGTGCGGAGGATAAAGGTTATTCACATTCACCGTATGCTCTTCGTTGCATCAAGATTCAGGGGGGCAATAATAAAAGTGTGTATCCTACAGTTGATCCGCGCAAATCATTCGAAGCCTGGAAGAAAACCCTTTTTGGCAAAGAGGATAAAAATGGCAATCAGCCCAAACTCCCTGAATTTGTTGAGGCTATCCAAAAGGATTATGTTGATCTGGCAGATAGTTTATTAGCCAAAGCCGTTTCCTTCGTTTTTCCAATGCGAAAGGCATTCGAAGAAATGTATCCGGACTTAAAAACGATTTCCACAGCATGTGGTATGGACGAATCCAATCGCATTGCCATGCTGTATGCTTCTGTCGTTTCGACAGGATTGGGTATTTCAGAACCAACCCCAATAGCCCATCTGGATGGCTTTGATACCTTTTTAAGAAGGAAGTTACAAAAAGGCGGCTCTCAATCAGGAGATAGCGAAGATTCAGTTTCAGTATCCAAACTATGTTATGTGACAGGCGAGGTGCACGAGGACGTAGGCGAACCGAACTTTAATAATCGTTACAGCCTGAATAAAATGTTTGTCACTACCACAAAAAACTATGCCGTCGGATTTGAAGATTCGGGTTTCTCTAAAAACTATCAGGTAAGCGCCGAGGCACAGATATATATGGAGCGAGCGTCTGCGCACGTATTAAAACACTATAAAGTCCAAATTGCCGGAATAGATCATTGTATCCTTCCTCAGTTTCGGGCAGGGCAGGACTTAGACCTGGATATGATGACTACCAGGCTGAAAAAGAATTCAGACTTACTTTTCCAGATCAGTAGTAAAGAAGCAAGTGGGTTGATTAAGGATTTAGAAACCATATCTAATTACGATATGTACTGGCTCAGTTTTCTTGGGTTTGAATCGGACGGTAATTTTTTCAAAAGTATCAATCAGATTCAGGACATCAGCAAAACCCACTTTGAACAGATACTCAAAACCCTGGGATGGGTAGACGAGGAAATGGGTAGCATCGAAGGCGTCAACTGGCACAAAGTAATGGCTTATGGTAAAGAACAGGCTCCAGTCAGTTTCAATTTTTATACGATTTATGGCCTTATCCCGGTTCGAAAAGAAAAGGAAAAACGAAATGAAGCACTCATTCTATTTAAGGCCATACTGGAACGACGACCTGTATTTCGAGACAAATTATTCGACCATTTCTCAGAGTTGATACAGTGCCACCGATTCGGAAGGTATCCGGGAAATAACATCACTCCAAATCCCATTTTTGACTTTGCAGTCCGCGATGCTGTCTTTCAGTACCACGCTTTTTTTCTATTTCTTAAAAAATTAAAACTCATAGATATGGCAGATACTACTCCAACCTCGGGTACGCTAGAAGAAAAAAATGCCGCCATCACCTCATTTTTTGAACGCATGGAATACAGAGACGAACATCGCGCCCTCTTTTTCCTGGGAAGGGTGCTCAGTAACGTGGCAAGAGCGCAATGGGAAAAAGGACATGAATCCAAACCAGTTTTAGGCAAGGTCAACTATAATGGGATGGACGCAGCAGCACTCAAACGCCTGCAAATTGACCTTTTTGAAAAATGCAGGCAATATGATATTCTTAAATACAATGAGGTGAACTTTGCCAAGTTCACTGATCTGTTTAACGTTTCTTCAAATGAAAACTGGGATCGACGAATGAAGCCGAATGAATCACTTTTTTTCTTGTTGTCAGGTTACTCTTTTCGCAATCCCTCTGATACTGCAGAAAATTCAGATGTCTAACAGGGCGAATCCACCAAAATATTCTCACTTAAAAATCACATATAGATTATGTCAAAGGATGCTATCATTTCGCACAATTCTGACTTCCTTTTCCTGTACGAAGCCATTCAATGCAACCCCAATGGCGACATCGATCAGGAAAACAAGCCTCGCATGGATTACGATACCCAAACCAACCTCGTGACCGACGTGCGTGTAAAGCGCTATATTCGAGATTTTCTGAAAACCCAGAATCACGATATTTTCGTTGACATGGAAGGGGAAAACAAGGTGAGCCCTGACAGCAAACTCAAAGCGGTACTTCAACGCCTGCTTGCTGAACCGGGTGAAGCAAAATCCGTCTTTGAGGGCCGTGATGATTTGGCTGCTAAATTTGATGAAATTCAGAAAAAATCACCGGAAAAGTCGCCGGAAGGTCTCATTAAGTTTCTCCAGGATAAGAAAAACAAGGAACTGTGCTCGGAAGTCAACCGTGGTCTGCTGGCCTATCTGGTCAGGCAAAAATTCATTGATATACGCTTCTTCGGGTCGGCTTTCGCTATTGAAGGTTTTACAAAATCTTATGTAGGACCTATTCAACTCAACTGGGGATATTCACTTCACAAGGTCCAGTTGATGGAGTCTAACTCCATCGTTACAATCATGAACGACGGGAGCAGCACCATTGGCAAAGACTATCGTGTACATTATAGCCTGTTAGCATTTTCAGGAGCCATTAATAAGTATGCCGCTGTGGGTACCGGGCTGACAGATTCTGACCTGACTATCTTTAGAAAAGCAATTTGGGAGAGTATTCCAGCCCTGCCAACGCGTTCAAAACTCAATCAGTATCCCAAGTTATATGTAGAAGTAGTATACAACAATGGTTTTCATAATGGGCATTTTGGTGATCTCCGCCAACATATTTCAGTAAAACCCAAGGCTGGTTTGGATGAAAAGCAGATCAGAAAATTTGATGACCTTGATCTGGAATTGTCAGCATTGAGAAATGTATTGAAAGATCAAATAGGAGCAGACAAGCCTGTAAAACAGGTTATTGTCAACAGTGCAAATGGCGTTCAATTTTCCCTGTAACCGGCTTTGGACAACACTTCCGAAGCATAAAACCAGTACATCATGGAAATCATATCCTTTGATGTCTGTGGGAAATTGGCGCACTTTCGAAAATACTACGCCAACAACACAGCCTTTACCTATTCTATACCGCCTAGAACGACGATTATGGGTATGCTGGCGGCTTTGGCTGGTTATGAACGCGATTCATATTACGAGCGCCTTGTAACTACCTGCCTTCGCGTAGGAGTTCGGGTGGTGCACCCGGTAAAAAAGACCTTCCACAGGCTGAATTTATTGAGTATCAAGTCACGAGGTAATGCTATTGAAGGCAGCGGCGATTTTACAGGAGCCGGAGGGCGCATACAAACACCCTTCGAAGTGGTAAGCGGAATAGACCTGGGACGTGACTATGTAACGTATCGTATTTTCCTAGCCTCTGGTAAGGACGATAATGGCGAGTTTGATAGGCTTAAAACTGTATTAGGCCTATCGACCGGTACACCTGTATCCGATAATACGAGGTTTAATCTGTCACTCGGGATTGCCAGTTTTTCTGCCTGGATCGAACGAGCACAATTGCACGTCGATATTTCAGCGCATACTCAAAACGATTTCATCAGAATACATTCCGCCATACCATCTGATAGGGTGATCAGCCTCGACTTTCAGAAGGATACTCCCGAAGAAGGTTACAATTACCTCGAAGAAGAACTGATGCCTGCCGATTTTGTGGCCGATGGAAATCGAGAATTGTCAAAACTGATACGAGTGCTGTTTAGTACACAAGGCAAGCCGTTTGTTGCAAAAGTGAATGCTCCTTTTTACATGGTGCCGGATATTAAGGGCAACCTACAAAACATACTATTCCTCGAATGAAAGAGTTCTTCTCTCATGCCGGGGAGTTCAAAGGGCGCATCATTAAACCTAAACTCCTGCGCGACCATATTGCCGGGGTCACCAGTAAGGCGCTGGGTCAGATTTCCCCAATCGTAGATTTTGGTGCTGGAGCATCACTAGTATATGAGCAGATGCAACAAATAGGCTTGTACCATGATCTTGGCAAGTACACCCCTTTTTTTCAGAATTATCTTCTAAAAAAGCCGGGTTGGCAATCGGGGGAAAACCTGAAACTAAAACAGCATGCCAAGTTTGGGGCATTTGTGCTGTTTGAAAAAATACGCCAAACAGGTACCATTCCGGAAGAAGCATTGGTAGCCTTTTTCGTTATCCTGCACCATCACCTTGATCTTTCGAACTTTGACGATATTAAATTATTCGGCCAGGAAGAAGATGAGCCGGATGCACGCATCTTCAAAAAACAATTGGCAAGCCTGCTCACAGACATCCAGCAAATTGCAGAGGAAATAAATGATCCGCTGATTCGACAATGGCTTCAGTTCCCAAATCAGCGCGATTTTAGCAGTGTTTTTAGGAAATTTTATCCAAAAGAGGCACATATACGGCATTATTTCCAGATCAACTACCTCTTCTCATTGCTCATCGAAGCCGACAAAATTGATGCGTCAGAAACAAAAGTTTATGCTCGAAAAAAGTTGGATGCCAGAGCCGTAGACCAACGCGTGTACGCTTTTCAACAAAAACCGGGCTTCAAACCACAGCCCTTGCGAGATAGAGTAAGAACCGATGTCGTGGCACGATTGACAGAGCCTGGCTTCGTAGACAAACGCCTTTTTACCCTTACCGCTCCAACTGGCGTAGGCAAAACCCTGACAGCACTTGATTTTGCCTTGAAACTTCGTGCTCAGGTGCCTTCCTCGCAACGAGGGCAAATCATTTACGCTCTGCCATTCATCAATATTATTGAGCAAAGTTTTGCAGAGTATGAACAGGTTTTTAAAGAACATGGATGCAAAGTGTTAGCACATTACCAGTATGCAGATGTGTTCAATCAGGAAAAACATAGAACTGATTGGGATGGCTCGGAGTCAGACTACCATCAAAAAGCCATGTCACTCGATACCTGGCAGGCAGATGTAGTTATTACCTCCTTTGTGCAATTGCTCCACACCCTTATTGGAAGTCGCAATAAGTTGCTAAAAAAATTCAACCACTTTGCAGACAGCATTCTCATACTGGATGAAGTACAAACACTGCGCCTTGACCTGCTTCCAGTTGTTGGTGCTGCCTTGTTTTACCTGACTCGCTTTTTGAATACTCGTGTTTTATTGATGACTGCAACAAAACCAGAAATAATGCCCCTGGCTTTCAATAAACTTTTAAAAAAAGAGGGCTTTAACGAAGACGACTGTAGGGCAGAGGAATTGCTGACTGACTTCGAACACATATTTGCAGATTACAGGCGTACAAAAATCATCCCTCTACTAAATGTCGAATATGGAAAGGACGATGTAGAGATCGCCTTTGTTGAAAAAGTGTTTTCTGAATACTGGAATCCCAACCAGTCATGTCTGATTGTAGTGAATAAAGTAAACAGAAGCATCCATTTTTTTGACACTATCAAAACTTTTCTGGAAGAAAAAGAACTTCAAAATCCGGTTTATTGCCTTTCTACCAACATTGTACCGTTGCATCGGCAGATACGTATTGGACAAATCAAGCGTGATATAGAACAAGGCTTTAAACCAATACTCATCGCAACACAGGTTGTTGAGGCAGGCGTAGATATTGATTTTGATATGGGATTTCGGGATTTGGGGCCCATTGATAGTATTGTGCAGGTGGCCGGCAGGATTAATCGCCAAAGCGACCCCATTTGCCCGGATATACCACATAAACCCCTTTACGTTGTGGACTTCGGAGATTGTTCTAAAATTTACGGGAAGACAACCTATGATTCGGTACGCTCAGCATTAAAAGGGAAGGTTGAAATCCCGGAAGGGGATTACCTCTCCTTGGTATCTGATTATTTTACTGACATCAGTAATCAGGGATACGATAGGTCTATCAAGGTTTTTGAGTGTATGAAAAAACTCAGATATGAAGATTTGGACGAAGAATTTCAGGTTATTGAAGATCGCCCGGATGCCGTATCAGTATATGTCATTTGTGATCCGGTGGAGGCATCAGAAGAAGTATTGGATGCATTCCGTAGGTGGCAGGATCGCAATGACTCAACAATGAACAAGGAGAAATTTGAAGAAGAGTATAAAAAAGCGTTTCACCAACGGATTATCGCAGTCCCTAAATATTACACGGAACATTTGGGAGAACTTTCAAAAGACATCAAACTTGCATTGTCAGTTCATTATAATTTTGAAACTGGCTTCCTTCGTCTAGGCTCAAATGCTCCTGACCATAAAATAACAAGCCTCTCTTTATGACCCACACCCTCCCCCTCGCCACCATCACATTCCCCGAAATACGCCTGCCACAGCGTGCAGCAGCGCAGTTGCGCGGGTATTTCGGTACCATTTTCAGGCAGCACAGTCCATTGTTGCACAACCATTACGACGATGGGCGCACGCGGTATGCTTACCCGCTGGTGCAGTACAAAGTCATAGCAGGAATGCCCATGCTGGTAGGATTGATGGACGGGGCCAAATTGCTCACCGATCTGTTTTTTCAAATGAAAACCTTGCAGATCAGCGACCGGGAGTACCCGGTTATGGAGCGGGATATTGCTTTTAAAAATGCTACTGTTGGAGTAGGAGAGGGGCTGTACGACTATCAATTCCGAACCCTCTGGATGCCACTGAACCAGCAAAACTATCCGGAATACTTGCAAAAAGATGCAGAAGCACGTCGCGCCATGCTGGGACGCATCCTGACAGGCAATATCCTAAGTTTCTTCAAAGGAATCGGCCTGTTTCTGCCGGAAGGCGTGCGCATACTGAGCAGTGTGCGACCACAGGAAGAACGCCTCACAGGATTTAAAGACCAACTGATGACCGGTATCGCCGGAGGCTTTACTACCAATGCTTTGTTGCCCGATTTCATCGGCCTGGGCAAAAGCGTGGCAAGGGGCTATGGTGCCCTCGACAAAAGTGCATAGCCATACATCATTACCAAAACAAACAGCATGCAACTCCACTTGAACACATACGGCGCTTATTTGCATGTGAAAGATGCCATGTTCGACATCCGGCGCAAGCAGCCCGACGGAGCCTGGGCATCTGCCTCGGCTGTGGCAGCGCACAAGGTGAAAAGTATTTGGCTGGCGCCTGGTACCGCGCTATCCAGCGATGCCGTCGGACTGGCTTTGCGACACAACATCGACATCGTTTTTCTCGAAAACAACGGGCATCCGTTGGGGCGCGTTTGGCATTCGCGACTGGGAAGTACTACCCGCATTCGAAAATGTCAGTTGGAGGCCTCCCTCGATCAAAGGGCCATGCAATGGACGTGTACCTGGCTGGCACAAAAACTGGAAAATCAGGCCGGCTTTATTCGCGATTTGAAAAAACACCGGGCACAATACCACAACTACCTGACAGAAAAAATCGATAAAATAGATGCACTACGGCAAGCCATATTAGCCATGCAAACGGGCATGCTCGACGAAACCGCTATTGGTACCGTACACGGACTGGAAGGAACCGCCGGTCGGCTCTACTTCGAAACCCTGAGTTATGTATTGCCGCCAGCCTGGCAATTCAATGGTCGTAGCAGCCGCCCGGCCCAGGATGTGTTCAATGCCTTTCTCAATTATGCATATGGCGTGTTATATGCAAGGGTAGAAAAATCGCTCATGCTGGCAGGCCTCGATCCATATGTTGGCTTTTTGCACCGCGACGATTACAATTACAAGAGTCTTGTGTACGATTTTATCGAACCCTACAGACAATGGGCAGACAAGGTTGTGTTCACCTTGTTTTCAGGGAAAAAAGTAAACCAATCTCACACGACCGCTATTACGGGCGGTTGTACGATGAATCCGGAAGGGAAAAAACTGCTCATGGAATCCTACAATGAATACCTGGAAAATGATCCGATCCGGTACAAAGGGCGCAACAGAACCCGGGCCACCATTCTGCTGCTCGATGCACACAGATTTGCACAGGAACTACTTGGTAAAAACGCCGGTGAAACGGAATTGGACATCACCACAATCTGATCTACTCTAACCCTGAAAAAATGTAATTAAATGATTGTCTGGGTTTTATATGATATTCAAAATGATCGCTCCCGAGACCGCGTAGCAAAAACCTGTAAAAAGGCGGGGTTGTATCGAGTGCAGTACAGTTGTTTTTTGGGCACCCTGGATGAGCACGAACTCGATACGCTCGAACTGCAAATAACCCCTCAAATTAATCCTGACATAGACAAGGTTTATATTTTTCCCATGAGCCGTTCGGAATTGAAAAATACCACCCTTTTAGGCCAGGCTTTCGATAAAAAAATGGTGACCGACGCTGTACGAGCCCTTTTCTTTTGAGTCGACTTTATTTTCTGATATGTTCAGTATTACGCCCTCACATATTATCGAGTACCTGTATTGTCCGCGCTTCACATATTTCGAATACGTGTTGCGCATTCCTCAGTATGAAGAAAAAAATTTCAAAGTGATGCAGGGCCGCTCCATGCACGAGTTGAAATCACTCCAAAACAAGGAATACCTGCGGCGGCGGATCGGCGTTGTGGAAAAACGATTAAATGTTTACCTTGCTAACGGAATCCTGCGCGGCGAGGTAGACGAAGTACTTCTGTTGGCCGATGGAACAGCCGCAGCCCTGGATTATAAATTTGCCAAATGGGAAGGGCGGCTTTATGAAACCTATCGAACCCAACTAGCCTGTTATGCGTGGCTGATAGAGTCCAATTTCAATATTGTGGTAAACCGCGGTTATCTGGTATATGTGAGAAGTAAAAATCATGTGGAAGAGGTACCTCTCAGCCCAGCCGATATGGCTGCTGTGCGTACCGCTGCTCGGGAAATTCAGTTGATACTTGAAAAAAATAATTATCCCCAAGGCACCAAAGTTCGAAAGCGATGCGATCACTGTACATATCGAAATATTTGTACTCAGTAAAAAATTTTCCGGGTGGCCATTTATCGGGAAGGGTGTATTTTTCCGGTATAAATGCTTCGATACCAATGATTTGTGTTTCCGGAAAAAATATGTGCCAACCCCAAAATATGTTCTTTGATAGACCGTATTCGGGTGAAAAGTACCCAAAAAACAGGTTCTTTATGCTTGAAAATCAAAATGTTATGATAAAAGACGAGTTGGCGGGCAAATTCCAGAAGAAGAAGGATTGAAACGTGTCAAATATGGATTGGCGTTCGTGGCAGCACGAAAAGTTGGCGGGCAAATTCCAGAAGAAGAAGGATTGAAACGGCTCTTCAATTACACCACCGTTCGGCAGGTCTACGTTGGCGGGCAAATTCCAGAAGAAGAAGGATTGAAACCCTATTACCTGAACATTCCTGACTCCAAAATTTTGCGTTGGCGGGCAAATTCCAGAAGAAGAAGGATTGAAACCATCCGTTTACCAGGCGGACGGCCCCTTTGGGCATGACGTTGGCGGGCAAATTCCAGAAGAAGAAGGATTGAAACTTCACCTGTCAGTTTTTTGGATAGTTCGGATTCGTAAGTTGGCGGGCAAATTCCAGAAGAAGAAGGATTGAAACAAAAGAGACAGTATTAAAAGAAATTGTGCCGCCTGTGTTGGCGGGCAAATTCCAGAAGAAGAAGGATTGAAACACCAGGAATCATACCCATAATAAGCATAACCAAAAAGGTTGGCGG
>Ga0102832_1002569_pt1 | contig 10843 bp, 10 predicted proteins | sample EBPBio282013_DNA_FD_88942 | JGI IMG/M metagenome (GOLD analysis project Ga0102832, IMG submission 88942) | Wastewater treatment Type I Accumulibacter community from EBPR Bioreactor in Madison, WI, USA - Reactor 2_5/28/2013_ DNA (Illumina Assembly) | ecosystem: Engineered > Bioreactor > EBPR >... | reverse complement strand
CGACCAGGACCGACTTTCCGGTGAAATCGAGTTCGTTCATTCTGCCCTTACCCCCAATGTCATGCGATGCGGCGCAATGCGCGTTCGAACAGGCGGACGGCGCGATCGTGGAGCTTGTCGCCGATCTCCTTCGGCGCCTTGCCAGCGGCGGCGCGCGCATAAGTGCCTTCGAGGAGGATGCCGAGCTTGTAGCAGGCAAGCACCGCGTACCAGTCGATCGCCGACAGATCGCGCGACGACCGCGCGGCATAGGCATCGACCAGTTCCTGTGCCGTCGGGAAGCCGATCCACGGCTTGACGCTGACCATCGGCACCGTCTCGACCGGATCGAGCCAGGTCGCGAGCAGCCAGCCCAGGTCGATCAGCGGATCGCCGATCGTCGCCAGTTCCCAGTCGACAATCGCGGCGAGTTCGCCCGAGTCGTTCCGGTACATGACATTGGCGAGATGATAATCGCCATGCATGATCCCCGGCGTGAAATGCTGCGGCCGATGTGCATCTAGCCAGGCACCGACACGGTCGACCCCGGGCAGACTTGCCACACCCGGCCAGCCGGCGAACTCGCCATAGCTTTCAAGCTGCGCCTTCCAGCGCGAGACCTGGCGTTCGAGATAATATTCGGGCTTGCCGAAATCGGAGAGGCCGAGCGCGACATGATCGAGCGCCCCCAATGCCGCGATTCCCTCGACCAAAGCGATACCCATGCGATGCTGGACTTCGGCCGCTCCGGCATGAAGATCCGGCAATCCCGCCACCGGATTGAAGCCCTCGATCGGCTCCATCAGATAGAATGCCGCGCCGAGCACGCTTTCGTCGCCGCAGGATGCGATAAGACGAGGATGCGGCACCGCGGTGTCCGCGATCGCGGCGAGCAGGCCCGCCTCGCCATCGGGCAACGGGACGTCGACCGGCCCGGGATCGCCGGGATCGCCCGGATCGCCCGGGTCGCCCTGGTCGGCACCGGGCTGGTCCCGAATCAAACCCTGGGGTGATTCGCCGGTCGCCGCGGGCAGGACCGCGATCCGGCGGCCGGGCTGGGGCCGGCCCGGCGAGCCCGGCTTGGAGGGAGTGGTCGGCGAGGAGGAGACGAACGTCGAGATCTCGCTCATGCCCAGCGCCTCGAACAGGTCCGTCCCGGTGGCGTCGATCCAGTCCTGGCGCACCGAGGGCGCCAGCGCCTCGCCGGCCGTCAAGGCGTGGCGCAGGCCGCGCAACGGGGTCAGGTCGGCCCCCGAGTTCAGGAGCTGCCGGAACACCCCGGGCACTGCCGCAAAGATCGTGGCCCCCGTCGCCGCGATGAGCTGCGGCCACACCGCGGGGTCGCGGGGGCCGTCGTAGACCACCGCCGTGGCCCCCACGGCCCATGGATCGGTCAGGCCGACGCCGAGGGTGTAGGTCCAGTTCAGGGCGCCGGCGTGCAGGACGACGTCGGTGGGGCCGAGGCCGTACCAGCCCGCATACATCGGCCGCCGCCCCCAGGCGCTGCGTTGCGCGTGCAGCACCCCCTTCGGGGATCCCGTCGTGCCGGAGGTGTAGACCAAGAACGCCGGATCGTCGGCGGCGGTGTCGGCGAACGCGATTGCCGGCCCACGCGCGGCCGCGTCGGGGGCCTCGCGGCGACGCCAGGCCGCCACATCCTGCGGGGTGATGGCCGGCGGTCCGGGAGAGCTCGCCGGGTCTTCGACGGCGACCGCCGCGGCCCGGCAGTCCTCCACGACGAACCGGAACTCGCGGGGGGTGAGCTGGCTGGAGGTGGGCACCGCGACGATGCCGGCGGCGATCGCCCCGAAGAACAGCAGCGGATAGGTGCTCTGCCCGGGCAGCCGCAGGACCAGCCGCTCCCCCGGGCGGATTCCGGCGTCGAGCAGACCTCGGGCGCAGGCGCCGACGGCCTGCGCCAGCTCGCCGTAGCGCCACTGCTCGTACCCGGCGGCCTGCCCCGCACCCCCGTGAGCCACGATCAGCCCCACCTTGTCCGGTGGCCGATGCGGGGCGGGGCCGACGCAGTACCGGCTCATGTTGAACCGGGCGGGCGGGGTCTCCACCTCGTCAGGGTAGAGGCGCCGCAGCGGCTGCGGGAGGTGGGTGTGGGGGCGCGACTACGCCAGCCCAAGCGCGTGGAGCAGCAGGCCGCCGGCGGCCGTGGTGATGATGGCCCCGACGAACGCGGTGACCAGACCGCGCAGTCCGCTGTGGCGGGCGGCCGGGGCCGGCCGGTCCGAGAGCAGCTCCTGCACGGCGAAGGCGACCAGGCCGACGCCGTACCCGAGCCCGCCGACCCAGAACCAATACCACCGGGTGCCGCGGCGCGGCGGGGGCGCGGCGAGGATCAACAGGAGCCCGGCCAGCCAGAACGCCAACGACGACACGGTGATCAGGGGGCCTTGGATGGGCGGGTGCCACGGCGCGCCCGACCGTTCCATCCACGCGACCACCGCCGGCCCGGCGCTGGTCGGGTTGGCGGGATCCGCTGCCGGCGTCGGCGGGTCGGGCAGGCTGCTGGCGTCGGTCCAGTGCTGGCGCTGCGCCCGGTCCTGCCAGACCACGATGACGGGCTCACCGGTGCTGAAGGAGGTGCCCGGATGTGTCTTCCCGACCAGGAAACCGCTCTCGGCCAGGACGCTGTCCGGGGCCGTCGTCTGCGTCGTCCAGGACGCGACCCGCTGCTCCTGCACGGCGACCCGAAGATCCTCGGGGCTGGCCTGCCAAGGTCCCGTCCAGCCCGCCGTCGCGACCCACACCGCCCACAGCCCCACCAGCGTGCCGCCGGCGATCCGGCGCCTGGACCAGCGACGGCCACCTCGCGGCGACGGGGTCAGGGGCGGCAGCGGCGGGCCCGGCTCGCCGTACGCCGATGACGGGAACCGCGCCGCACCTCCCCCGGAGGAACTCACCCCACCATCGTGCACCCCCATCGCGCAGGAGAGGGCCAGGAGCGACGATCAGCGGCCATCATCGAGTAGTGGGCGACCATCAGCGGCGCTCAGGACAGGTCGGCCTCGAACCACTGCTGGGCATAGGGGTTGTCGTTGTACCGCGGTATCTCCCGGTAGCCCGCCGCCCGATACAGCCCGATGGCCTCGGTCAGCTCGCCGCGGGTGTCCAGGCGCGAGCGGGTCCGGCCCGAGGCGCGGATCGCGTCGTGCGCCGCGGACAGCAGCAGCCGCCCCAGGCCCAGGCCACGCCCAGCGGGCCCGACGTACATGCGCTTGACCTCGCCCGTCGCCTCATCCAGCCAGCGCACCCCCACACAGCCCACCGCTCGTCCGGCCACGCGCGCTACCAGGAACGCCCCCTTCGGCGGCACCATCCCCGCCGAGGAGTTGGTGCGCACGAACTCGTCGATCTCGGCCTCGGTCGCCGGCCGGCCGAGCTGCCGGGACCCCACCTCCGCGGTGTACTCCCGCAGCAGCGCGGCACCCTCGGGGGCGTCCGGATCGGCGGGCTCGACGACGGCGGCGGAGGTCACGGCGGGCATCCTACGGGGACCGGCCGCGCGCGCCCGCCACTGGCGACCTACGCTGCGGATATGCCCCCACCCCGCCCCGCCGGGCTCCGCGCCGCGGTCCCGAGCACCGTCCCCGGCCGACTCGCGCAGACGGTGGCCGGGCGCGCCCGTGACCTGGCCGGGCAGGCGCAGCACGCGGTCGGTGCGGCGTTGCGCGAGCGGGTCGCCGGGCCGGATGCGGCGGAGCGGGGCCCGGCGATCTGGGGCACTCCGGGCGAGCGGTGGTTCACGCCGGACGACCCGATTTGGCGGGTCCAGGAGGACGCGTCGATGTACGCCGGGGGCGTCGCCGCCCTGCTGCTGCAGATGCTGCATCCCCTGGCCATGGCGGGTGTGGCCGGGCACAGCGGCTACCGCAGCGACCCGTGGGGCCGGTTGCAGCGGACCGCGGATTATCTGGCGATCACGACGTTCGGTACGGCGCAGGCGGGCGAGGCGACGATCGCCAGGGTGCGGGACATCCACTCCCGCGTGCGCGGCAAGGACCATCGCGGGCGGCCCTACCGGGCCGACGACCCCGACCTGCTCCGCTGGGTGCATGTGGCCGAGTGCTACAGCTTCCTGGCGGCCCACCGGGCCTATGGGCGCGACCGGCTCAGCCCCGAAGACGCCGATCGCTATGTCGTGCAGTCCGGCAGTGTCTCGCAACGCCTGGGCACCCACGGGTTGCCGCAGTCCGTGGCCGAGCTGACGGCGCAGCTGGACGCCTTCCGGCCCGACCTCGAGGTGACCCCGGCGGCGATCGAGGCGGCCCGCTTCCTGCTGGTGGAGCCCCCGCTGGCCGTCCCGCTGCGGCCCGGCTACTGGTTCATCGCGGCCGGTGGGGTGGCCGTCCTGCCGCCGTGGGCGCGCCGGATGTTGCGGCTGCCGGACCGGGCGCCGCTGCCCCGGTTGGCCGCCGGTGCCGGACAGCTGGCGACCCGGACGGTGCGGTGGGGGATCGCCGGGTTGCGCGAGGACCGTACGGCGGGTCACCGGGCAGTCAACAGTTGATGTCGTGCGGCCCTGGTCCAGGGCTGGTGATCGGCCGATCATGAGGGGGTAGGGGCAGTCCGGCCGGTACCGTTTCGGCGACCGAAAGGGGTAGGGGATGGCGCTCATCACCTGGAGCCGCGGCCTGGAGGTCGGCTTCGGCGATATCGACGTGCAACACCGCCGGCTGGTCACCATGCTCAATCGGCTGGAGCGAGCGACCTCGCGCCCGGGCAACGGCCAGGTGGCTCGCGAGGTGCTCAGCGAACTGGCGGAATACACCCAGGTGCACTTCGACTTCGAGGAGCACCTGATGGTCCGGCACGGGCTCGCGGATCACCCCTCGACCGAGAACCACCGCGCCGAGCATCGACGCCTGGTCGCCGAGGTGGGGGCCTATCGCGAACGGGTCCTCGCTGGGGAGGATCAGATCGACGAGGAAGTGCTGTACTTCCTTCGGGACTGGCTCGCGAAGCACATTCTGGGGACCGACCGCAGCCTGGCCCGCAAGCTCCTGGACGCGGGGGCCACCTCCGCGGCGTGACGTGGCAAGCACGGCGCCGAGCCGGGAAGGAGAGCCTATGACGCAGGAGTTGGTTGGCCTCTACGCGCGGGCCGTGGCTGCTCTGGACACCGACACCCGCGCCTGGGTGGTCGGCGTCGCGCTGCTGGAGGAGCTGGCCGGTCCGGTGCCGATCCCGGTCGGTCGGGTCCTGGAGCGCGCCATCGCCGACGGCACCTTCCCGTCGGGCCCATTCGCCGTGGCCCCCGGCGAGGTGGATGTCGAGCTCGCGGCCGACGGTCGCAGCGCGGAGGCGACGCTGGAGGTCGCCGGCGAGCGCTCCTACCAGGCCAGGGCCGGCCTGGACGGACGCGGCGTCAGCGCCGCCCTGACGCGCTCGGGCCTCCTCGACGACGGCTCCGTGGAGCCGACCCACGTCATGCTCAGCGATGTCGAATCGGTGTTGGTCGACATCGTCGCGATCGCCGAGTCGCTCGCCGCCGAGATCGGCTATTTCGGGGCGGTCCGGGTCATGGTCGGCATCGCCCGTGCCGTGCCGGGACAGAATCTGGAACTGCGCGTGTACGACGAGCTGTGTGGGGACAACCTGCGTCCCGCTGCGGGATACACCCACTTCGAGCCGATCGTCCTCGACTATCCGGGACGGCTCGACGAGGCGGCCGCCGAGGCGCTGCGCTGGGAGAACGCCGTCCGCATCGCGCACGCCTTCGGCGTCTTCCTGCCGCAACTGGTCGGCCAGGCCCGCGCGATATCGACGATCTCCTACCGGCCGAGCCCACACGCGGGCTGACCCGACGCCATGACGGATGTCATGGGGAGGTCGTGACGGACGGTCGGCGATTGTCGCGGCGGCGCGCAGTTGACTGAGGGCAACGCAGCGCCACCCACGGCGAACCGCCGCCACCACTCGGAGGAACCCATGACCGCCATCAATCGCCGCACCGTCTACGGCCGCATCGTGCCGGCCCTGGCCGTCCTGTACGGCCTCAGCGTCGCCTTCACCGACGTTCGCGCGCTCCAGAGCGTGCTGTTGTTCGCGCTCATCGCCGCGGCCTCGCTCGGCTGGCTGGCCCCGGCCGGTTGCAGCACCGACGGACGCCGGCGCGAGGGTCGCGAGGCCCGTCGCGAGGCCCGTGCACAGCGCGCCGGCGGCGGGGTGGTCCTGGAGGGAACCCCACAGGACACGATCAGGACCGACCCCCGAGGCTGAGTTCGCTGCCCGACGACCTCACGGCCAGCTGGCATGATCTGCCCGTGAGCACCCTGGTCTTCCTGCACGCCCATCCCGACGACGAGGCGTCCCAGACGTCGCTGACCATGGCCCTGGCCGCCCGGCAGGGGCATCGGGTGGTCGTCGTGTTCGCGACCAACGGCGACCACGGCGAGCCCGCCGCGGATCTTCCGGCCGGGATGAGCGTCGTCACCTATCGCCGCGGGGAGGCGCAGCGTTCGGCCGAGGCCATCGGCACCCATCGGGTCGCCTGGTTGGGTTATGCCGACTCGGGGATGACCGGCTGGGCCCAGAACGACCACGAGGATTCCCTGCACGCGGCCGACCTCGACGAGGCGGCGACGCGGTTGGCGGCTCTCCTGGACGAGGAGGACGCGGACGTCCTGGTGACGTACGACGACCACGGCGGTTACGGCCACCCCGATCACGTCAAGGCGCATCGGGTGGCGCACCGCGCGGCGGAGCTGGCCGCCCGGCGCCCGCGCCTGCTGGAGTCGACGCTGAACCGGGACTACCTACGCGAGCTGCGCAACGCCGCGATCGCCGCGGACCCGGCCAGCGCGCTCGATTGGGACCCGGACGCCCCCGGCGACGATGGGCGGCCGATCGGGACGGCGCAATCGCAGATCCGCTATCGCGTCGACGGGCGCGATCTCATCGCCGTGAAGCGGGCCGCGCTCGCCTGCCACGCGAGCCAGACCAGCGACGTCGGGATGATGCTGGCGATCCCCGAGCAGTTCTTCACGGAGACGTTCGGCTATGAGTGGTACGTCGAGCCGGGCCGGCCGCCCGAGTCCGGCGGGCCGCTGGACCTCTGGTGGTTGGACGACGCACCCTGAGCCCAAGCAGGAGAGCGGGCCCTGGGGGCCGGGGGGCCGGGACGGAAGGGGGCGGGAAGCCTCGGGTCAACGCCGGCGAATTTATACGTGTTAACCCGGTTCATATCGGACAGATCGTCTCAGAATCGCGCCGTTGGCTCCGATGGGTGGTCGCCTCACCGCCGAACCAGGGAGCTTCCCGTGCGTCAGTCACTCATCACCAAGATCGCCGCGATCGTGGCCATGATCTTGGGTGTCGTCACCGTGATCTCGGTGGTCGTCGCCTTCCGCACCAGCAGCGCCTCCGATGAGGCGATCAAGCGCCAGAGTGAGTCGCTGGCGGCGGCCCGAACAATCCAGGACTCTTCGGCACTGCTGACGAACACGGTGCGCGCGTTCACCGCCACCGGCGATGTCGCCTGGTCAGACAAATACTGGAACGAGATCCTGGTCGCCAAGAACCAACCCAAGGCCCTGCAGAAGCTCACCGACCTGGGCACCCCCGCCGACGAGATCGCGCTGACCAAACAGGCCAGCGCCAACTCGGCCGAGCTGGTCAAGCTCGAGACCCGCGCGATGCGCCTGGTCTTCGATGCCAAGGGCATCACCCCGGACAAGATGCCCGCGGCCGTCGCCGAGTGGAAGGTTCTGCCCGAGGACGCGAAGCTATCGGCCGAGGACAAGCTCGTCCTGGCCCGCCAGCTCGTGCACGGCGACGCCTATGCCGCCGAGGTCGCCAAGATCATGGCGCCGATCACCGAGTTCAACACCAAGCTCGCGACCCGCGTACAGGCTGACGTCGACAGCAACACCGACCAGCGCCACGCTGCCCAGATCGCCCTGACCGCCTCCGCCGTGGGCTTGCTGGCCGCCCTGATCGGTCTGCTGGTGCTGTTCAGCACGCAGCTCGGCCGCGTCGTCTCCGACTACACCGCGGCTCTGCGGCACCGCGATCCCAAGGACATGTCGTTCCGCCTGGCGCCGACGGGGGTCGTGGAGACCCGCGAGCTGGCCGAGGCCTTCAACACTCAGAACGAGCTCGCCGCCGACATGATCGGTCGGATCGCCGGCTCGGCGCATAGCCTCGCCGACACCGCCAGGGACCTGTCCGGGACGGCGACCCATCTGGGCGACATCGCCGGCGCCACCTCCCGGGGCTCCGACGCCGCAGCCCACGCCGCGCAGGGCGTCAGCGGCAACGTCTCCACGGTGGCCGCGGGCACCGAGGAAATGAACGCCTCCATCCAGGAGATCGCCACCGCGGCCAGCCACGCCTCCCAGGTCGCCCAGCAGGCCGCCCAGGAGGCCGGCCAGACCCAGCTCATCGTGGACAAGCTCAGCAGCTCCAGCCAGCTCATCGGCGACGTGATGAAGACGATCACGAGCATCGCCGAACAGACCAACCTCCTCGCGCTCAACGCCACCATCGAAGCCGCCCGCGCCGGCGAGGCCGGCAAGGGATTCGCCGTCGTCGCCAACGAGGTCAAAGACCTGGCCAACCAGAGCGCCCAGGCCACCGAGGACATCTCGGCCCGGGTGCTCGGCATCCAAGACGACGCCGAGCAGACCACGGCGGCGCTGGCCCGGATCACCGAGGTCATCGACCGGATCAACGAGACCCAGTCGACCATCGCCTCGGCCGTCGAGGAACAGACCGCGACCACCCGCGAGATGACCCGTTCGGTTCACGACGCCGCCACCAGCGCCCAGGACATCGCCGGCAGCATCGGCACCGTCGCCACCCAGACCAAGGAGGTCGCCAAGAGCTCCGAGGACGCCCTGGCCGCGGCCAACCAGCTCGCCGCCACCTCCCGTGAGCTGCAGGACCTGGTGTCCACCTACCGCGTGGAGTAGTGCCACAGTTGGTCCATGTCGATCGTCACCCTCACGCCCGAGCAGCTGCGTCGGCGCCACACGATGAAGTGGACCCGGCTGGGTCCCGAGGTGCTGCCCCTGTGGGTCGCCGAGATGGACGTGGCGACCTGCCCGGCGGTCGCCGAGGCGGTGCGCGAGGCCGCGGCGCGCGAAGTGTTCGGCTATCCGACTCGCGATGACCGGCTGGCCGGCGCGACCGCCGCGTGGTGCGCGAGCCGCTACGACTGGACCATCGACCCTGCGCGCGTGCACGACCTGCCCGACGTGCTGACCGGGGTGCGGCTCGCCATCGATCACTTCACCGTGGCCGGGTCGCCGATCGTGCTGCCCGTCCCGGCGTACATGCCCTTTTTCGACGTGCTCGAGGTGACGGGGCGTCGCGGCGTCTACACCCCCATGCTCGCCGTGACCGAGGAGGACGGCACCGCGGGCTACCGGTTCGATCTCGACGCGCTGGCGAGCGCCTTCGCCGCGGGTGCCGGCGGCATCATCCTGTGCAATCCGTACAACCCGCTGGGCGCCGTCTTCCCCGCCGAGCATCTCGCGGCGATCTGCGAGGTCGCCGCCACCCACGGCGCCCGGGTCATCTCGGATGAGATCCACGCGCCGGTGGTGTATGGCGCGCGGCACGTGCCGACCGCGACGGTCAGCGACATCGCCCCCGAGGTGACGATCACGCTGCTGGCCAGCTCCAAGGGGTTCAACACCCCCGGCCTGCGGTGCGCCCAGATCGTCCTGACCAACGAGGCCGACGTGCGCACCTGGCGCAAGATCAACCCGATGCGCAGCCACGGCGCGTCCACGCTGGGGATCGAGGCGAGCATCGCCAGCTACCGGCACGGCGGTCCCTGGCTCGATGACCTGCTGGTGTTTCTGCAGGGCAACCGCGACTATCTCGCCGCCGCGCTGGCCGAGGTGGCGCCGCAGGTGCGGTTCGCGCCGCCGCGCGCGACGTACCTGGCCTGGCTCGACTTCCGCGACGTCCCCGCGCTGGCCGGCGCGGACCCGTCCGCCTGGTTGCTGGAGCACGCCAAGGTGTTCTGCAACCCCGGCCCCGCGTTCGGGCCGGGCGGCGAGGGCCATATCCGCGCCAACTTCGGCACGTCCCGTCAGATTCTGACCGAGTTCGTGACCCGGCTGGACGCGGCGCTGTCATGAGCCTGTCATGAGCGCGTCTCGCCATGAACGCGGTCTTGCCATGAGCACGGTCTCGCGGGGCGACCTGCTGTCCTCCCAGGTGCGGCGCCGCATCGTCGAGCTGGTCCGGTCCGCGGAGGGGCAACTCGCCGCGGCCGACCTCGCCGCGCAGCTGGACCTGCACGTGACCACCGTCCGGTTCCATCTGGACCAGCTGGAACAGGCCGGTGTCCTGGTCGCGGGCCGGGAGCGCCGGGAGACGGTCGGGCGGCCGCGCAAGGTGTACGCCGTGGCCGCGCAGACCGTTCCCGTGAACGAGGCCGCCTATGTGGTCCTGGCCGGCGTCCTGGCCGAGGCCATTCCGGGCGCGCCCGCCGCCCGCTCCCGGGTCGCGATCGAGGCCGGGGAGGCGTGGGCGCAGGCGCATGTCCCGGCGCGCGCGGCGGCCGGCGCCGCAGATTCGGGCGAGCTGCCCGTGCGCGAGCTCCTCGATGTGCTGGCCCGCTGGGGGTACCGGCGCGAGAGCGTGACGGTGGAGCGCCCTCGGGACAGCGGCGTGCTGCTGTCGTTGGAGTCCTGCCCGATGCGGGACGCGGCGCTGGCGCACCCCGAGGTGGTCTGCGCCGTGCACGTGGGGCTGATCCGCGGCGCCCTGCGCCAGCTCGGCGTGGGCGAGGTGGGGGTCACGGTGCGGCCGATGGTCGGCCCCGAACTGTGCCTGGTGGATCTCGAGCTGGGCGAGTCGCACAGCGCGCTGGCACCGGTCGAGGGACCGGATC
>Ga0102832_1002568_pt1 | contig 10843 bp, 7 predicted proteins | sample EBPBio282013_DNA_FD_88942 | JGI IMG/M metagenome (GOLD analysis project Ga0102832, IMG submission 88942) | Wastewater treatment Type I Accumulibacter community from EBPR Bioreactor in Madison, WI, USA - Reactor 2_5/28/2013_ DNA (Illumina Assembly) | ecosystem: Engineered > Bioreactor > EBPR >... | reverse complement strand
GTGGCGAGGTCGAACGCGATCGACAGGCCCTTCTGGCCGGCGGCCAGGTTGCGCCGGTAGAACGCGTTGGACTCCTCCGCGGTGGAGAACCCGGCGTACTGCCGGATCGTCCAGGGCTGGTTGACGTACATGGTGGCGTAGGGCCCGCGCAGGAACGGCGGGATGCCGGGGTACGTCTTGAGGAAGTCCAGGCCCTCGTAGGCGGAGTCGTCGAACAGCGGCGGCACCAGGATGTGCTCGGGGGTCAGCCAGCCCTCGGCGAGCGCCGGGCTGGCGTCCTCGACGGACGGGGCACCGAGCTCGATGCCAGCGAAATCGGGGATGGCGCTCACTGGGCCACTCCAATCCGGTCAAGGGTGCCCTCAAGGAAGGCGACCACGTCCATTCCGTCGAACACTTCGCCGTCGATGACGGACGTGTCCGCTGCGCCGGTCTCTGTCCGGCGGCCGGCGATGTAGACGGTTTCGATGCCCGCGCCCTTCAGCGCGGTGGCGACGGCGATGGCCTGGTCGACGTACACCTTCGCCGACGAGCACAGGATCGCCATCTTCGCTCCGGACGCCGCGGCCTGCGCCGCGATCTCCTCGGGGCTGCCGCCCTCCGAACCGGGGAAGTCGATGCCGGCGACCAGCAGGACGTTCGAGGTGAACATCTCGCGGCCACCGAAGTCGCGGCGGGCGCCGAGGCAGGCGAGGAAGACCTTCGGCTTCTCCGCCGCTCCGGTGACGCGGTCGCGCAGCGCCTCGAAGACCTCGGAGTCGCGCACCGGCGCGAGGCCGGCGGCCGCGGGGGCTGCCGGGCGGGGACGCGCGGTGATCGGCTTCTCGTCCTTCATCGGGAACATGCTCACGCCGGTGATCGGCTGCTTGCGGGTGGCCAGCCGCGTGCGACGCTCGGCGGTGGTGCCGGCGATCCGCTCGGCGACCATGCCGGACTCGAGCGCGGAGACCATGCCACTGGCCGCCTCGATCGCCTGGAACGCGTCCCAGGCCTTCGCTGCGAGCTGGTCGGTGAGGCTCTCGACGTACCAGGAGCCGCCGGCCGGGTCGTTGACCCGCCCGATGTTCGACTCCTCCGCGGCGAGCAGCTGGGTGTTGCGGGCCATCCGGCGGCTGAAGTCGTCCGGCAGCCCGACCGCGGTGTCGAACGGCAGCGTGGTGATCGCCTCGGCCCCGCCGACGGCGGCGGAGAACGTGGCGATCGTGCCGCGCAGCAGGTTCACGTAGGGGTCGTCCCTGGTGATCATCCGCCAGGAGGTGACCGCGTGCTGCACCGCGCCGCGGGACGCCGACGGCACGCCGGAGACCTCGCCGATCCGTGCCCACAGGCGCCGCAGCGCGCGCAGGCGGGCGATCGTCAGGAACTCGTCGGCGTTGGCGGAGACCCGGAAGCAGATCTGGCCGAAGGCCGCGGACGGGGAGACCCCCGCCGCCTCGAGGTCGCGCAGGTAGGCGACGCCGGTGGCGATGGCGAAGGCGAGCTGGTCGACGTCGCCGGCGCCGGCATCGTCGTAGGGCAGCACGTCGACGGTGAGCGCGCGGACGCCGGGGAGTTCTGCCAGCACGGCCTGCACCCACTCGGCATGCGGGGCCAGGTCGGCCTTCTCGCCGGTGCGGGCGGCCAGGGCCAGGGCGTCGAGGCCGAGGTTGCCCTTGGCGCCGGTGGCACCCGTCCCCGTCCAGAACGCGGCCAGCGCCTTCGCCGCCGCGACCTGGTCGGTGGAGCTGGAGACCGAGACCGGGGCCAGCGCGGGCTTCACGCCGGCGAGGGCCGCGGGGAGGTCGTCAGCGGCGATGGCACCCTCGCCCACGCGCAGCCACAACGACGTGGCCCCGCGCTGGAGGTCGGCCAGCACCTCGGCGTTCGTGAACGCGACGTCGGGGTCCTCGTGCAGCGCGCGGACGTCCCACGCGGTGCCGTGGACGGAGGCGCCACGGGTGAAGGGCATCGCGCCCGGCACTCCGAGCGGCCCGACAGGTTCGGTGTACAGGGGCTCGATGGTCAGGCCGTCGACCGTGCTGGTGCGCAGCCGCGACATGGCCTGATCGATGGTCAGTTCCTTGCCTTCGGGACGTCGCCGGTTGAGGACCTTCAGGACCTCGACCTCCCAGTCGTCACGGCTGGGAGCAGCGAAATCGCCGGCAAGCTGAAGGGGCGTGTCGGTCATGGCCTCACCCTATCGCCGCCACCCCCGGCACCGTTCCGGCCTGACCAATTCGGGACGGGTGCGCAAGACCCCCCGCCACATGGTGGACAACGTGCGCGCGACCGCGTCAGGAAGGCCGGTCCGGAGGTGCCTTCGGGCGGGCACGGGGTCAGGTCTGGCAGGCGGCGAGCAGCCGGCCGGCGAGCGCCCTGGCCGCGTCCCTCAGCTCCGGCCCGCCGACGATCCGGAAGGGCGCCGGGATGCCCGCGAGCATCTCGGCGTACCAGTCGGGGTCGTTCGTGCTGCCCAGGAGCCGGCAGGAGGCGTCGTCGACGGGCTCGATCCGTCCGATGGTCGCCGGCACCCAGGCCGACGCCCGTTCGGCCGGCGCCTCGATCACCACCTCGGTGGGGTACGCCCAGCCGAGGGCGAAGTTGCGCTCCAGCAGGGCGACCGGGTCGAGGTCCGCGGGCGGTTCGAATGTGTCCTCGAGCAGCTCGACGCTGCGGATCCGGTCGAGCCGGTACGTGCGCAGGGCCGCGTTGCTGACACGCCGTGAGAGCAGGTACCAGCGGCCCTGCCGGACCACCACGGCCCACGGCTCCACCCGGCTCGACCACTCGGTGCCGTCCTCGTGGCGGTAGCCGATCCGCACCTGGCGCCGCAGCGAGCAGGCGTGCACGAGCCGGGCGGTCACCGACGGGTCGGCGGGTGCGGCGTGCCGGTCGGGCACCGGGCGGGCGGTCCTTCGCACGAGTTCGGCCTGGGCGGCCACGGCCTCGGGCAGCGCGCGCATGATCTTGCGCAGCGCGTTCGCCACCGGGTCCGCGCTGTCGGAGGTCTCGTGGTGGCCCTCCAGCACCGCCATCACGACGCCGAGGGCCTCGGTGGCGCTGAACACCAGGGGCGGCAGGCGGACGCCGCGCCCCACCCGGTAGCCGCCGTGGCGGCCCCGCTCGGACAGGACGGGGATCTCGGCCTCGCGCAGGATCCCGACGTAGCGGCGTGCGGCGCGCTCGGAGACCCCGAGCTCGCGGGCGAGCTGGCCGGCGGTCGTCCCGGGCTGGTTCTGGAGCAGTTCGAGGACGAGCAGCGCCCGGGCCGTCGGGCTGCCCTCCTGCGTCCGAGCGGCCAAGGTCCCTCCGGATTCGTCGCGATGGTCCGGAACAATCCGGAAGTAGAACGTCCGGTATCAACTCTACGGTCGATCCATGACACAAGGAATCACCCTCCGCACCCCTGCTGCCGACCTCCGTCGACCGGCGCGGCCCGCCCCCGTGGTCGGTGACGGCGTTCCCGCGCGTGGCGTCCTCGAACGCGCCCGCGCCGCCGCGCGCGCGGCCTGGCGGTGGTGGCCCCGCTGGCTCCCCGAAGTGCCCGACTCCCTCGTCGACGACGTCGCGCCGGGTCGCCGGTCCCCGGCCGTCGCCGCACGGTGGGAGCTGAACCGCCTTGACGCGCGGCTGGGGGTACGCCTGTACTGACGACGGAACCGACGACCCGACAGGGGGACGCGGATGGCGCCCGGAGCCGACATCGGCATGGAGTTCAGCTTCTCTGCCGCGCTGGTGGAGTGGCGCGGGCCGGCGCCCTACCACTTCCTGCCGCTGCCCGAGGGCGCGAGCGAGGCCATCGGCGAGGTGGCCGGAGCGCTCACCTACGGCTGGGGGGTGATCCCGGTGACGGCGACGATCGGCCGCACGCGGTTCACCACCTCGCTGTTCCCCCGCAAGGGTGGCTACCTGCTGCCCGTGAAGGACGCGGTGCGCTCCGCGGAGGGGATCCGTCCGGGAGAGTCCGTGGCGGTCACCGTCGCCGTCGGCACCCAGGCCTGAGGGGCGTCCGCTCAGCTGACCTGGCGGACCAGCGCCTCCGCCGAGCCGATCATGGTGGCGGTCTCCCGCTCCCAGTCGGGCTCCTGGCCGCGGAACGGGCCGGTGGCCAGCGAGATGATCACCGCCGCCGAGCGCAACCGCAGCTCGGCGGGGTCGACCCGGGTGTCGAAGACGGGCACCCAGCGCCGGATGAGCTGGTGCACGCGCGCCTCCTGGCTGGCGTTCATGCGCTGGATGGTCGACAGGTGCGCCACCAGGCACGCGAGGTCGTCCGCGCGCCGGCCGGGCCCGACGGTGTCGGTGTCGAGCAGGCCGCACACCCGTCCCCCCGCGACGTGCACCTGGCCCTCGTGGAAGTCGCCGTGGGTGGGCTCGTTCCCCGGCGGGATCGGCGCCAGGCCCTGTCCGATGAGGTCGACCAGGCGGTTGAGCTTGGGCTCGAGGCTCGGCATCGCGGCCGACACCATGCGCGCGTAGTGGCGCACCGCGTCCGACCACGGCGGACGCCGCTCCAGCCGGGCGACGGAGGCGGGCATGGAGTCGAGCAGCTCGATCAGGCCCTCCGCCGTGCACGGCTCCGTGGTGCCGAAGATCGCCCGGGCCAAGGGCTGGCCGGGAAGTTCGCGCAGGATCAGCAGGTGGTCGTCTGTGGTGGCCGCCACCTCGGCGACCGGGACGCCGGCCTGCTCCAGCAGCCGGTGGCGCGCCAGCACGTCGTCGAAGAGGCGGGCGCGGAGGACCTTCACGTAGACGACCTGGTCGCCGAGCCCGACCCTGACCACCGCACGGCGTCTGGGCCGGTAACCGATCATCTGCAGGTTCAGGTCGTCGGGCTGGACCGGGCGCGAGAACACGTGGTGGCTGTTGGCCACCTCGGCCATCGACTCGGCGTAGGCCGCCCGGGCCAGCCCGGGCAGATCGGGGTCCTGCGGGTAGATCCACACCGCGACCTCGCGCTGGCCGTCGGCGAAGATCTCTGCGGCGGTGTCGGTGTCCGCGGGGCCCGAGGCCCGGGCGCTGACCCCCAGCAGTTCCTCCCGGCGGCCGTAGGGCCAGTCGACGAGCGCGGAGTAGGTGGCGGTGGTGGACTGGGCCGGGTTGGCGTCCACGTGGTCGAGGGCCCAGGAGACGAGCGTCCCGCCGGCGTGCTGGACGGCTGCGGCGAGCAGGGCGCCCACATCGTCGGACGTGAGCAGGACCGAACCGTCGGGATCGGACGCGGGCACCTCACCTCCTTGTCAGCGCTGGCTGGCAGAACACTACTGGTGACACGCTCCGCTCTCCTACAACGACGGGCCATCCTCGCCCCGGACGCCGGCCGGGTCGCGGCGGAGTCAGGCCTCGGGGACGGAGACCGGGCCGAGGTCGGTCAGCCGCAGCCGCGCGGCACGGCGTCCGTCGAGCTCGGTGACCCGCAGTTCGAAGGTGCGGGCCTCGGCCTGCTCGTCCTGCGGCGCGAGCTCGACCGTGCACGCGTCCCCCACCTGCGGCAGCGTGCCCAGCTGCGCCATCACGAAGCCGGCGACGGTGTCGTAGGGGCCCTCCGGCAGCACGTACCCGACCTGTTGGCCGAAGTCCTCCAGCGTCACCAGGCCGTCGAGGTCGGTCGTGGCGTCCCGGCTTGCGCCGGACGGGGCGGACTCGACGTCGAACTCGTCGGTGATGTCGCCGATCAGCTCCTCGATGAGGTCCTCGATGGTCACGATCCCCGCGGTGCCGCCGTACTCGTCGCGCACGATCACCAGGTGCTGGCGGGTCTGGCGCATCTCGGTGAGGGCCCTGAGGATCTTCACCGTCTGCGGCAGCGACGCCACCGGGCGCACCAGCTGGCTCACCGGGGCGTTGCGCTCGGCCGGGTCGAGGTCGGCGAGGTCGCGGATGTGCACGAAGCCGATCACGTCGTCCAGGTCCTCGCCGACCACGGGGTAGCGGCTGTGCGGCGCCTCCTGCACCTCCCGGAACGCCTTGTAGGCGGGCGTCGAGCCGTCGAGGAAGTCCACCTCTGTGCGCGGGATCATCGCCTCACGAAGGCTCACCTCGCCCGCGGCGAACACCTCGTCCACGATCTGGCGCTCCTCGTCGCCGAGGGTGAGCGAGCTGCCGACCATCGCCCGCAGCTCCTCGTCGGTGACCTCCTCCCGGGAGGCGTTGGGGTCGCCGCCGAGGATGCGCACGACCAGGTCGGTCGACTTGCCGAGGAACCAGATCACCGGGGTGGCGAGCCGGGCGATGGCGTTCACCAGCGGCGCGAGGGTGAGCGCGAAGGACTCGGCGCTCTGCATGGCCAGCCGCTTGGCGGTGAGCTCGCCGAGGACGATCGAGAAGTAGGAGATCGCGATCGTGATCAGCACGAGCGCCAGAGTCTGCGCCACCCCGTCCGGCACGCCCCAACCGACGAGGACGAGGCCGAAGCTGTCCGCGAGGGTCGCGCCGCCGAACGCCGCGGACAGGAAGCCGGCCAGCGTCACGCCGATCTGCACGGCGGAGAGGAAGCGGTTCGGGTCGGCGGTGAGGTGGGCGACGGTCTGGCCGCGCTTGCCGCGCGTGGCGAGCTGCTTGACCTGCGACTCCCGCAGCGAGACCAGGGCCATCTCGGCGGCTGCGAAGACGCCGCCGATGATGATGAACAGGAAGATCAGCAGGATGTCCCCGACGATCGGGCTCATGCGGGGCCCCCACAGGGTTGTTCAGAGGAGCGCAGCGGCAGAGAACTCCGTGGGGTGCGCATGCCACCCGTCGCAGGGTCAGGGTCGTCCACGCGGCGATTGTATCGAGTGGCCCCGGCCCCGCCCCTGCGCCGCGAGCGGCCGCGCGCCCCCGGGCCGGTGTAGCCTCCCGGCCATGGCGAGTACGGGGTTCCGGTTCGACCGGGGAAACCTGGGCAAGCTGCTCGCCCTCCCCCGCTACGTGCTGGGCGCGCTGCACGCCCGCTCGGTGCGACGCGATCCGGGGCTGTGGGTGGTCGGCAGCGCCTTCGGTCCCGCGGACGGCGCACTGGCTTTCCTGCGCGCGTCCGCCGCGCTGCCAGACCCGCCGCGGCTGGTCTGGCTGAGCCGCTCCCCCGAGGAGGCGGAGCGGGCCAGGGCCGCCGGCATCGACCGGGTGGTCGACAAGGACTCGCGGGAGGGCTACCAGCTGACCCTGCGCGCCGGCCTCGCCGCGGTGACCCACGGGTTCGGCGACGTCAACCGGTACGCGCTCTCCGGGGCGGTCATCGTCCAGCTGTGGCACGGGGCGCCGCTGAAGAAGCTGCACGCCGACTCCCCTGCCGTCACCAGCCTCGGCCCGCTGGGACGCGTCCCCGGGGTGCTGCGACTGATGCGCGCCGCCTACCGGCGCGGCACCCGCCGGATCTCGCTGCTGCCCACCTGCTCGGGATTCTTCGCCCCGTTCCTCGCCACGGCCTTCGACCTGACCAACGGGCAGGTGCAGGTGCTCGGGGAGCCCCGCGGCGACGTCCTGTTCACCGGGACGGAGGCGGAGCGGATCGCGGCCGCGCGCGCGGTGCTCGCCCCGCACCTGGGCGGGTTCACCGACAGCCGGGTGGTGCTCTACGCCCCCACCTGGCGCGACGGGGACCCCGACCCCGGCGTGCCGACCGAGCAGCAGTGGCTGCGGATCGAGGACCTGTGCGAGCGGCTCGACCTCGTGCTGCTCGTGCGCCCCCACCCGCTCGGCGTGGGCGAGTACAACCACGCCTCGCCCCGGGTGCGCCTGCTCACCGCGGAGCAGCAGCCGGAGTCGATGCCGCTGTTGTGGGGCCTGGACGCCCTGATCACCGACTACTCCTCGATGCTGGTCGACTTCGCGGTGACCGGCCGCCCGCTGCTGCTCCTCGCGCCCGACCTGGAGTCCTACCGGGCCTCCCGCGGGCTCTACGTGGACTACCCGTGGCTCGCCGGTGGCAGCTGGAGCACCGACTGGGACCAGGTGCTCGATCGCCTGGAGGCCGTCCTCACCGATCCGGGGGCCGCGGCGTCCGCGTCAGCCCACAGCCGGGACCTGGCGTCCACCTTCCACGAGTGGACCGACGGCGGCAGCGCCACGCGCGTCTCCCGCGCCGCCGCCGACCTCGTCCGCCGTCGCAGCCGCTGAGTCGCTCTCCGCGTGTCGCGTCCCGCGTATCGCGTCCTGCGTGTCGCGTCCCGCTTTGTCGCGTCACGCTGGTCGCGTCCTCACCCCTCTCCCCCCGCCGAGGGCCAGCCCTAACGCCGAGGGCCAGGACGCCGGTGCTGGCCCTCGACGAGATGGCTGGCCCTCGACGCGGACGGCTGGCCCTCGACTTCGGCGCTCGCCTCGACGCGGGGGCTCGCCTCGACGCGGGGGCTCGCCTTGAGCAGGCGGGCGGGCGTCAGCGGACGCGGGACCGATCGACGGTGGACTCGGCGCCGGCGAGCCAGCCGCGGATGAAGCCGGATCCCCAGCCCAGGTGCATGGTCGCCAGCACGACGACGTTGAGGAGCCGGTCGACCGGGCCGTCCCCGCCGAGGCGGGTGAGTCCGACGGCCGTCACGCCCGCCAGGTAGCCGAGCGACGGGACGTGGGCCAGTGCCCATCCGGCGCCGCGGGCGATCCCGAGGAGCTGCAACAGCGCGACGGCAAGGCTGATCGCCACCAGCACCGCCACGGCCGGCGGCGGCAGGTAACGCCAGGGCGTCGACTGGTGGCGGCGGACGAGGTGTCCCCGCCACACCCCGGTGGCGTACATCTGGCGGCGGAGCGCGTCCCAGCTTGCGCGTGGCCAGTAGGTCACCCGCAGCCGGGGGGTGAACAGGATCAGGTGGCCGGCGGCCCGGATGCGGTGGTTGAGCTCCCAGTCCTCCGCGCGGCGGAGGGTCTCGTCGTAGCCGCCGACCTCGTCGAGCACCTCGCGGCGGAAGACCCCGAGATAAGCCGAGTCGCACTCCGCCTCGTCCTCGCCGTGGTGCCACGAGCCACCGCCCAGGCCGAACGGGGAGTTGTACGCGCGGGCGACCGCGCGCTGGAAGCGTCCGCGTCCCCGGGCCTCCATCACGCCGCCCACGTTGGCGGCACCCGTCCGCTGGAGGATCTCCACGGCGGCCGCGGTGTAACCCGGCGGCAGTTCGGCGTGGGCGTCCACCCGGACGACGACCGGGTGCCGGCTCGCCGCAATGGCGAGGTTGAGGCCGATCGGGATGTCGTTGAGCGGGTTGGCGACCAACCGGACGCGGGGATCGGACGCGGCCAGCCGCTCGGCGACCTCGTCCGTGCCGTCGCTCGACGCACCGAGGGCGAGCACGAGTTCCTGTTCGCCGTCGTACGCCTGGGAGAGCACCGCGCCCACCGCTTCGGCCAGGTGGGCCGCCTCGTTCAGCACCGGCATCACGTAGGAGACCGCCGGGTGCTCGGGGAGGGGTGCGAGGACGGGGCGCGCCGTTGCTGCCGGGCCTGAAGTCACGCGGTCATTCTCGCAGATCCCCGACCGCTCCCCCGTCCCCCGCGCCTCGCCAGTGGCCGCCACCCACGCCGATCGAGGGCCGCCTCGACGGTCGAGGGCCGCGTCGACGGTCAAGGGCCAGCCTTGATGCCGAGTGCCAGCACCAGGGGACGAGCCCTCGACGACAAGGCTGGCCCTCACCGGAGAGTGGGCCGCCGCCACACGGGTTGGGCCAAGCGGCTCGAAGGGACGGGGTCAGCCGAGGCGGGCGGCGAGGTTCTCGTCGAGGGCGGCGAGGAACTCCTCGGTGGTGAGCCAGGCCTGGTCGGGGCCGACGAGGAGGGCGAGGTCCTTGGTCATCAACCCGGCCTCGACGGTCTCGACGCAGACCTGCTCGAGGGTCTCAGCGAAGGCGGTCACCTCTGGGGTGCCGTCCAGCTTGCCGCGGTGCTTCAGGCCGCCGGTCCAGGCGAAGATCGAGGCGATCGGGTTCGTGGAGGTCGGCTTGCCCTGCTGGTGCATCCGGTAGTGCCGGGTCACCGTGCCGTGCGCGGCCTCCGCCTCGACGGTCTTGCCGTCCGGGGTCATCAGCACCGACGTCATCAGGCCGAGCGAGCCGAAGCCCTGCGCCACGGTGTCGCTCTGCACGTCGCCGTCGTAGTTCTTGCACGCCCAGACGTAGCCGCCCTCCCACTTCATCGCGGACGCGACCATGTCGTCGATCAGCCGGTGCTCGTAGGTGAGGCCCTTCGCGTCGAACTCGGCCTTGAACTCGTTGGCGAACACGTCGGCGAAGATGTCCTTGAAGGCGCCGTCGTAGGCCTTGAGGATCGTGTTCTTCGTGGACAGGTACACCGGGTAGTTGCGCATCAGGCCGTAGCTGAAGGACGCCCGAGCGAAGTCCTCGATGGACTTGTTGAAGTTGTACATGCCCATCGCCACGCCCCCGTCGGGCCCGTAGTTGGCCACGACGTGCTGGATCGGCTCGGAGCCGTCCTCCGGGGTGAAGGTGATCGTCAGCTGGCCGGCGCCGGGCACCTTGAAGTTCGTGGCCTTGTACTGGTCGCCGTGGGCGTGACGGCCGATGACGATCGGCTTGGTCCAGCCCGGCACCAGCCGCGGGATGTTGGAGATGATGATCGGCTCGCGGAACACGACGCCGCCGAGGATGTTGCGGATCGTGCCGTTCGGCGAGACCCACATCTTCTTCAGTCCGAACTCCTCGACCCGGGCCTCGTCGGGGGTGATCGTCGCGCACTTCACGCCGACGCCCTCACGCTTGATCGCGTTCGCCGCGTCGATCGTCACCTGGTCGTCGGTGGCGTCCCGGTGCTCGATGCTCAGGTCGTAGTAGTCGAGGTTCACGTCGAGGTAGGGGTGGATCAGGCGGTCCTTGATGAACTGCCAGATGATCCGGGTCATCTCGTCCCCGTCCAGCTCCACGACCGTGCCGACGACCTTGAT
>Ga0102832_1002563_pt1 | contig 10860 bp, 11 predicted proteins | sample EBPBio282013_DNA_FD_88942 | JGI IMG/M metagenome (GOLD analysis project Ga0102832, IMG submission 88942) | Wastewater treatment Type I Accumulibacter community from EBPR Bioreactor in Madison, WI, USA - Reactor 2_5/28/2013_ DNA (Illumina Assembly) | ecosystem: Engineered > Bioreactor > EBPR >... | reverse complement strand
GCTACCACCCCGCCTGAGAGACCACGCGACGCCCGGACCTCACGGTCCGGGCGTCGTCGTCTCTGCAGATGTCAGCCCAGCGGGATCGGGCGACATCCAGCCCGGCCCAGGCCAGCGCCGCCGGAGGTCGAAGCCGGGCCGAGGAACGAGGTCCGTGCGCCCGGCCGACGCTGCGAGCGCCAGCGAGCGGCGGCCCCGAGGTATCGGGCGCGGGGCTCCGCACCGGCGGAGGTCGGGTGCCGGGGCCGACGCAGGAGGCTCCGCGCGCCCGGCCGACCGCGAAGCAGCCGGTGCCGCCGCGCAGCGGCCAGGAGACCGCCGTCTCATCTCTTGGAACCCGGCGACGGGCCCTCCCCGGGGCTTCCTACCCTTGTCGTGCCGCCTGGCTGCCATCCCCTTCCACGTGAGGCCCCCCGTGTCCGAGACGCCGCAGATCACGATCCCCGCCGACCTGCTCCCCCTCGACGGCCGCTTCGGCTCCGGCCCGAGCAAGGTGCGCCCCGAGCAGGTGGCCGCGCTCTCGGAGGCCGCGACGACGGTGCTCGGCACGTCGCACCGCCAGAAGACGGTGAAGTCGCAGGTGGGCCGCGTCCGGGCCGGCCTCGCCGAGCTGTTCTCGCTGCCCGAGGGCTACGAGGTCGTGCTCGGCAACGGCGGCTCTACCGCGTTCTGGGAGGTCGCGACGTTCGGCCTGGTGCGCGATCGCGCGCAGTTCCTCACCTTCGGCGAGTTCGGCTCCAAGTTCGCGTCGGCGGTCAAGGACGCCCCGTTCCTCGGCGAGCCCACCGTCGTGAAGTCCGAGCCGGGCTCGGCGCCCTCGTTCTCCGCTGAGGCCGGCGTCGACGTCTACGCCTCGCCGCACAACGAGACCTCGACCGGGGTCGCCATCACGCCCACGCGCGTGAGCGGCGCGGACGACGACGCGCTCATGCTCTTCGACGCGACGTCCGGCGCCGGCGGCCTGCCGGTCGACCAGCGCGAGTCGGACGTGTACTACTTCGCGCCGCAGAAGTGCTTCGCCTCCGACGGCGGCCTGTGGTTCGCGCTCATGTCGCCGAAGGCCATCGAGCGCGCCGCCGAGATCAAGGCGAGCGGCCGCTACATCCCGGCGTTCCTCGACCTGCAGACGGCGATCGACAACAGCCGCCTCGACCAGACCTACAACACCCCGGCGCTCGCCACGATCCTGCTCATGGCCGAGCAGGTCGACTGGTTCAACGGCAACGGCGGTCTCGACTGGTGCGTCGCACGCACCAAGGAGTCGTCCGACGCGCTCTACGACTGGGCCGAGAAGTCGGAGTTCGCGACGCCGTACGTCACCGACGCCGCGCTGCGCTCGCAGGTCGTGGGCACGATCGACTTCGACGACTCGATCGACGCCGCCGCCGTCGCGAAGGTGCTGCGCGCCAACGGCGTCGTCGACACCGAGCCCTACCGCAAGCTCGGCCGCAACCAGCTGCGTGTGGCGATGTTCCCGGCCGTCGACCCCGAGGACGTCCGCCGCCTGACGCGGTCGATCGACTTCGTGGTGTCGGCGCTGTCGTGACGGCCCCGACGGGGGGCATGGCATGAGCGGGCAGGCCGTGGTCGCCGCGCCGCGCCCGGTCCGCGACGTCACGACGTGGATCGTCTACGCGCAGTCGGCCGTCTTCGGCTACTTCCTCTACGCGTTCTCGCCCACGGTCGCCCTGATGCGCGACGAGCAGGGGTACTCCCGTGCTGTCGCAGCCCTGCACGGCACCGGCCTCGCTGTCGGCACCGTGGCGGGCGGGCTGACGGCGTCCGCGATCGTGCGGCGCCTCGGCCGCGGCCCGCTCCTGCGGATCGGGTCGGCCCTGATCGTGGCCGGGCTCGGGCTCTACATCGGCTTCCCGGTGCTCTGGGTGACGTTGCTCGGCGCCACGATCGCCGGCCTCGGCGGCACGTACGTCATGGTCGGCGTCAACGCGTTCATCCCCGACCATCACGGCCCTGCCGCGCCCCGGGCCATGACCGAGGCACACGGGCTCGCGACGCTCGTCGGCCTGCTCGGCCCGCTCACGATCGGCGGCCTCGTCGCTCTCGGCTGGGGCTGGCGCGCGGGCCTTCTGGTGTCGTGCGTGCTGTTCGTGATCATCGAGGTCGTCCGCGGCCGCGACCTCGCGGCGTACGACGGGCCGCACGGCCACCCCGACGACGAGCCCGGCCACGCCCCGCGCGGCCCGCTTCCGCGGCGCTTCTGGCCCGCGCTCGGCGTGTTCGCCTGCGCGGTGGGGGCGGAGTTCTCGCTCACGCTGTGGGGCAGCGACCTGCTGCGCGAGCGCGCGGGTCTCGGCGAGGCCGCGGCTGCTGCCGCCCTCGTGACGATCGTGGGCGGCATGGCCATCGGCCGGCTCGGCGGCGGGCCCGTCGTCACCCGGCTCGGCGCCGAGCGCGTGCTCGTCGGCTCGATGGTGCTGGCCCTGGTCGGGTTCGCTCTGGCGTGGCTCACCGGCTCGCCCGTGCCCGTGCTCCTCGGCATGCTGCTCGTCGGCATGGGGCTCGGGCTGCAGTCGCCCCTGGGCATCGCCCGCGCCGTGGCCTCCACCGAGGGGCAGGTCGACCGCGGCGCCGGCCTCACGTCGGTCGCCGCCGGCGTGGCGAGCGGCGTCGCACCGTTCCTGCTCGCGTTCGTCGCCGACCGCCTCGGCGTCCACACCGCGTTCCTGCTGGTGCCGCTGCTCACCGTCGTCGCGATCGTCCTCGTGCGCCTGTTCCCGGTGCACCCCGACGGCGTCTGACCCGCTCTGGATGGGTGAACGACGCCTCTAGCCGTCGCTCACCCATCCAGAGCGAGCAGTTCTACGACGCGATGCCGCCGGCTGCTGCGAGGTCGGCGTCGGTGCAGGGCGGGGCCTCGAAGTCGTCGCCGTAGGCGAACTCCTCGGTGGTCGAGCGCGGGTAGCCGGGCTGGTAGATCCGCACCACGCACATCGACTCGTCGGGCTCGGCGCCGGTGTAGGTGCCGCGCAGGAGCAGCTCGACGTAGCGGCCCTCGACTCCGAACGACCAGTTGAGGTCCGACGTCGTCGACCTGGCGACCAGCAGCGCGTACTGGGTGTCGCCCGCCAGCGAAGCCGCCGGGAAGCCGACCTTCATCAGCTCCGCGCCGTGGATGTCGCGCAGCTCGATCCCGGCGACGGTCTCGAGCTGCTCGCGGCTGCGGTCGGCAGCGGGCAGCGCCGACTGGCGCTCGAGCTCGTCGAAGGCCTTGCCTGTGGAGGCCACGACGGTGCTGAAGAACTGCTGCTCGCGCTCGGACGCGAGCGCGTAGCGGATCGCGAACCAGACGGCGAGCACCACCACGACGAGGCCGACGACCAGCCAGCGGCGGGTCGACCAGCGGGAGCCGGCGGGGCGGTCGGAGGGGACGGCGTCGGACACGCCCCCACCCTCTCAGGAGTACGGCGCATCGTGCCCGAGCGGGTCGCACGCCGTGGCGGCCGGGAGGCACGAGCAGGTCGGCACGGGGCCCGACCGCAGGAAGCCGTGCGGCTGGCAGGATCGGGGGATGCGGCAGGTGCGGGCGACGACGCCGTCGGGCGTGGTCACCGCCATCGTGTCGCGGGTGCACGAGCGCGAGGGCCGGGTGCGGGTGATCATCGACGGCGCCGAGGCCGCGGATCCCGATGCGCTCGGCGCGGCCGTCGTCGAAGCCCTGGCGCCGCGCACCGCGGTGCACGTGCGCGCCGACCGCTTCTGGCGGCCGGCCGGGCAGCGCTTCGAGTACGGCAAGCAGGACGCCGATGCCTACCTCGACCTCTGGCTCGACGTCGACGCCCTGCGCCGCGAGGTGCTCGACCCCTTCCCCGCCACCGGCCGCGTGCTCCCCGGGCTGCGCGACCCGGAGACCGACCGCTCGCTGCGCGCGACGCCGGTGGAGCTGCCCGACGACGGCGTCGTCGTGCTGAGCGGGTCCACGCTGCTCGGACGCTGGCTCGACGCCGACCTCACGGTGCACCTGCGCCTGACCCCGGCTGCGCTGCGGCGGCGGACTCCCGAGGACCAGCAGTGGACTCTGCCCGCGCTCAAGCGCTACGCCGAGGACAACCACCCGGAGGGCAGCGCCGACCTCGTGGTCCGCTGCGACGATCCCCGCCACCCCGCCCTCGAGTACTCCGACTGACCCGTTCCGCCCGACCTGATCGCGGGACCGACCAGCGCGGGCGCAGCCGACCCGTGGCAGGTCCCGGGCCACGGCCCGCGGGGTCAGCGACGGAGGTTCCTCGAGGCGTACACGGCGACGCCGACAGCTGCGGCGGTGGCAGCGGCGACGAGCAGCCACGCGGCAGGGCCACCCCCGAGGCCCGGGGGCGCCGGGGCGGCCGAGGACGACTGCGAGTCACTCGGCTGCCCGTCGTCGGGGTCCGAGGGGGTCGCCGAGGCGGACGGCGGCGCCGACGTGGTGGACGGGGCCTCCGCCGCCGGAAGGGGGACCGACCACAGGGCGTCGTCGGACTCGGAGGCCACGAGCAGCGCGGAGCCGTCGGCGGTGAACGTGATCGCCTCGCCCTGCGGCTGGGCCGGCAGCCCGACCCGCGTTCCCCCGGCGACCGAGGCGTTGCGCGGCGGCATCGCGAACAGCCGCGCGCCGAGGTAGTCGCGCAGCACGAACTGCGACCCGTCGGGCGATACGGCGGCGTCGGTGACGAGGCCACCCACCCTCGCCACCCGGCGAGCCTCCGCGACCGTCGACGTCGACAGCGGCACCTTCCACACCCCGCCGCGGGCGAGCTGCTTCGTGACGACCCACACGTCCGGCGACGTCGGGCTGGCGAGCAGCGCCTCCGCGTTGTGCGAGCCGTCGGAGTAGGTGAATCGGTACGTCGTCGCCTGCACCTGCTGGTCGACGAGCTCGGCCGGCTCGCGGATCGCGTGGAGCCGCACCTCGGGCCACGAGTCGCGGTTGTCGCCGATGTCGCCGAGCCACAGCACGGGCTCCCCGGACGGGTCGACGCCGGTCGCCACCGCCTCGAGGTCGCGCGCGCCGATCCCGCCGACGCGGATCCGCGCGAGGGTGGTGCAGGTCGACCCGTCGACGGCGTACAGGTAGGGCCCGCCGCTGGAGTCGTTGTGCACCCAGTAGACGCCGGGATGCCGTGGGCTCCAGGTGATCCCGCTGATCTCGGTGAGCCGGTCGTCGGTGAAGCGGCAGACGACCGACGGCCCGTCGGCGGCCGACGCAGGGGCGGTCGGAACCAGCGCGCAGACGACGACGGCGCAGGCAGCGGCGAGCCAGGCGCAGCGCACGTCAGGCGCGGGCCCGCGCGCGGGCGTCGTCGAGCTCGGGAGCGATGCGCGCGGCCAGCGCAGGCGCGATCGACCAGTCGGCCACGAGCGCGTTGTACTCGGCGAGGTCGTCGCGGGTGGGCGGTGCCCCGGTGCGCACCGCGCGGATCAGCAGGTTGCGCGGCGTGTGCTGGTCGCTCACGAACTCGACCGTGTCGACGCGGTAGCCGACCAGCCGCAGCAGCAGCGAGCGCACCGCGTCGGTGAGCACGTCGACGAACCGCTCGCGCAGCAGCCCGTGACGGGTGAGCGAGCCGTAGGGCGAGGGTGTGGTCCGCCGCGAGATCTGCTTCTGGAGGTCGTGGTGGCAGCAGGGCGCGGCGAGAAGCACGGGCGCCTGCCAGTGCACAGCCCGCGCGAGAGCGTCGTCGGTCGCGGTGTCGCAGGCGTGCAGCGCGATGACGACGTCGTAGGGCTCGTCGGCGGCGTCCTCGATGGACGCAGCCTCGAAGGTGAGGCCGGACGACCAGCCGAGCTCCTCGGCGAGCGCCGCGTTGCGGTCGCGGAACGACTCGCGGACGTCGACACCGTGCACCGCCACCGGCAGCCTGCGCACCCGCGCGAGCCAGACGTACGCCCCCACCGTCAGGTAGGCGTTGCCGCAGCCGAGATCGACCACGCGCCAGGGCTTCTCAGGCGTCGCCTCCCGGAGCGCGCCCGCAGTCACGGCATCGGACACCGCGGCGTCGAGCAGGCGCACGAACTGCTCGACCTGCCTGTACTTGTCCTGCTTGGTCGGCTTGATCACGCCCGAGCGGTCGGCGACGCCCACAGCCATGAGGAACGCGCGGACGTCGGCGTGCTCGACGTCGAGCAGGCGGGGCTTGGCGCGGTCGTGGCCGGACGGCGGCGCGGGCGCGTCGCCGCGCGGCGAGCGGTGCGTCATCGCGTCGCCCTTCTTGGTGATCCGCACCTGCACGACCTCGTCCGTGGTCTCGACGTGCCAGTTGCCGAAGCCCTGCTCGAGCAGGCCGTCGACGGCCTCGGCGGCGCCGGTGTCGTCGTAGTTGGACGTGTGCGCCTGACGCTCGTCGTAGCGGACGACCTGCAGGCGGCGCCCCGCCTTGAGCTCGACGGGCCGAACCTCGGCCCGTCGCCACTCGAGCGCCGCGCCGCGGCGGCGGCCGGCAGCGACGGCGCGCACGAGCGACGGCGCGAGCAGCAGCTCGCGGACCTCCGCCCGCACGTCCGCCCAGGGCTGGGCCACTACGACGTCGCCATCAGCAGCCGCTCCCGGAGCAGCCGCAGCGCGGTCTCGTCGCCGGTCGAGGCGACGGCGTGGTCGCCCGGGCGTCCCCACAGCTGCAGCAGCAGCCCGGACGCCGGGCCGGCGAGCAGGGCGTCGGCCTCGCCTGCTCCCGCCTCCACCGTCACGTCGGTGCGGCCGAGGGTGACGGTCCACGAGTGATCGTCGGTGGCGACGAGCACCTTCTGGCCGGTGGCGTCGTCCAGCGGCGCGTCGTCCCACGACCAGCGCAGCCAGCCCAGCAGCTCGTCGATGCCGTCCGCGGCGAGGTCGTCGGGGACGTCGCCCGCCGAGTCGGGGCCGCCCGTCGCGGACTCGGCGTCCCACCGGTGCACAGTCGTCTCCTGCGCCATGCGGCGCTGCCAGAAGCCGACGGTCTGCTCGGGCGGCCACCACGACCACGACGGGTCGTCGGCGTCGCGCGCCTCGAGCTGCGCGCGCAGGTCGGCGTAGGCCTCGCGCAGCGCAGCGACGACGTCGCCACCCTCGGGCACGGCGCCCCACTCGTCGTCGCGGGGCGGCGGTGCGGCATCGGTGCGCAGCGCCACGAGCTTGTGGCGGTACACCCCGAGCACATGCGAGAGGAGCTCGCGCACGGTCCAGCCCGGGCAGCCGGGGACGTCTGCGGCGAGGTCGCCGGAGGCGGCGGCGACGAGGCCCTCGAAGTCCGCGTCGAGATGGGCGAGGTACTGCTCGGCCGTCAGACGGGTGCCGTCGATGCTCGGCTGCGCGGAAGCGGTCACGGGCCGATCCTTCCACCCCCTGGCCCTGCCGGGGCCGACCGCGGGCGGACCGCGGGCTCCCCCGCTGTCCGGGGATCTGCCTAGGGTGGGGGCGTGCAGCGACGCATCGGCCCCGCCGGCCCCCTCGGGCGCACGGGCCCGCGGGGCGAGAGCGGAGCCATGCCCGCGGCCGCCATGGTCGCCGTGGCTCTCGTGCTCGCGGTGGTCGTCGGCCTGATCATCGGTGCGGTCTGGGGCCTCGCCGGCAGCAAGACCACGCCGTCGGCCCAGCCCACCGGGGCGCCCGCGCCCACCTCCGGCGGATCGTCGTCGGCGTCCGCCGAACCCTCGCAGTCGCCGACCCGGCCCACCACGCCGACGACCGAGCCGGCACCCACCGCGAGCGGCGCCGTGCCCCCGGCCCCCGCCACCACCGACACCTCCGACGACGGCTGGCGGCTCGGCTCCTGGCGCATCACCAACGACGGCGGTGTCCTGGGTGTCGTCACCACCGCGCGCAACACCAGCACCGGCACGCGCAGCGCCGACCTCGTGCTCTACGTCTACGTGGGCGGCGAGTGGATCGCCACGACCACGGCGCGGGTCACCGACGTGGGCGCGGGCGAGACCGTGCCCGTGACGTTCGTCGGCACCGATCCCTGGAAGGCCGGGCAGAAGGTCCTGCTGCTGCAGGCATCGACCGACTGACCCCGGCGTCAGCCGCGCTGGACGACCGCGGCGACGACGACGAGCGCCACGGACGCCACCAGGACGACGAGCGTCACCGCTCGCCGGGTCCTCGGGTCCATGCCCCCACCCTAGGTACCGTGGGCCTGTGCAGCCCGACGACCCCGCCCAGCCCGCAGACGCCGACCTCGCCGCCGATCTGGCGCCCCTCGACGTCGACGGCGTCGGCGCGATCACGGTCGGCACGCTCGCCTGGACCGTCGGTCTCGTGATGTGCCTGATCTTCCGCGCGCCACTGGCCGACGCCGGCCTCGGCTGGTGGGTGTGGGTGTGCCTCGCGGGCGCCCTGCTCGGCCTGCCCGGCCTCTGGTACGTCCGACGCCGGCGCGACGCCTACCGCCGCGCCGCGGCAGCAGCTGCCACGCACCCGTCGTGATCCGCCCGGACCGCTAGCGGCTGCGCCCCCGGTCCCGCACCGGCCGACGGGCGCCGTCAGCCCTGCGCGGGCCGCTCGGCAGCGCCGTTCTCGCCGTTCTCGCCGGTCTCGCCGTTCTCGCCCTCCGGCCCGTCGGCCGCGTCCTCGTCGTCTTCCGACTCGTCGTCAGCGTCGTCGTCGGAGTCGTCGTCCTCCGCGAGGGTGTCGATGATCTCCTCGACCGCGAACTCGGCCACGACCGGCTCGTCGTCGGACTCGTCGTCGTCCTCGTCCGAGTCGTCGTCATCGTCGTCATCGTCACCGGCGGACTCGTCGGAGTCGTCGTCGTCCGAGTCCTCGTCGGAGTCGTCCTCGGACTCGTCGAGGGTCGCCGCCCGCTCGTCGTCCTCGGCCGCCTCGGCGACGTCGTCGATAGCGGCGGCGTCCTCGCCCTGGGCGGGGTCGGGGGCGGCGTCGGCGTCCGTCTCGAGGTCGACCGGCTCCTCGCCGATCACCAGCTGCGAGGGCACGAGCTGGTCGGGCAGCGGCTCGGCCAGCACCCGGGCGTGCACCTCGACGAAGCCGTACTCGTCGACGACCACCTCGGTGACCGGGATGCCGGTGCCCTCGATCTCCCGCACGCTCGAGTGGGCGCCGCAGCCGTAGTCGAAGGCGACGATCTGGCCGTCGGCGCCGAACGGGTTGGCGCACACGCCGAACACCTGGCCGACGGCGCCGCCGATCGGCATGAGGAACCCGCACGACGAGCAGTGCGCCGGGGCGGCCTTCGCCATGGGCGACGACGGGCCGCGGTCGCCGGCGTACCAGCGCTCGACGGCGAGGTCGCGGCCGTGCACGGACAGGACGCGCTCGCGTCCCAGGCCGATCTCCCACTGCTCGGGACGCAGCTGCCCGTACGGGCTCGCCGGGTCGTCGACCTCCTCGAGGGCGTCGCCCCCGCCGAGGCCGGGCTCGAGGCGCGGGTCCTCGGCCGGCGTGGGGTGCAGATCGCCGGGCGACAGATCGCCCGGGCGCACCCGCTCGTTCCACGGCACCCAGGCCGGCGCGAGCAGCGCGCCGTCGCCGGGGAGCAGCACGACCTCGCAGACCGTGGCGGTTCCGGTGCCCGGCGTCGTCGACAGTGTGACCGCCCAGTGCCAGCCGACGTAGGCGCGGTTGGTGCAGGCGAACCGGTGGCTGGCCAGCGACGCGTCGGCGGCGTCGGGCACGACGCCGAGGTGCTCGCCGACCTGGTCGTCGCGCGCCACCTCCAGGACCGCGGTGCGGGCCAGGTCGACCGCCGAGGCGAGGGCCGGGTCGAGATCGGCTGCGGGCTGCTGGTCGAGGTCGGTCACGGGGCCATCCTCGCCCACGACGGCGTGCCGGTGCCACGCGCCCCCGTGCGAGCCAGGCCGTGCGCCGTCACCCTCATGGCGGTGCTGGTTTCAAGATCGCCGCGCGGCGCGTCGACCCACTCCTGGACGGCGGGCGCGGGCCTGCCGGTGAGCGCTTGGGGGTCGGGATGGACGTGTCCGCGCTGCGCAGAGCCTGGTGGGGAGTCGGCCCGGATGACCGGAGCAGCGTGCGGGGCGCCCTGCACCACCTGCGTCGGCTGCCCGTCGTGGTGTGGGCGGCCGCCGTGCTGGCCTTCCTGCTGCTCGACACCGCCGTCGTGGCGGGGGCAGCCGCCTGGCGCACGGCCCGCCTGCAGGAGCTGAGGCCCGCCTACGAGGCGGTCCACGCGCAGATGGCCCCCGTGTACGAGGTTCTCGGCTTCCACAGCTACCCGCTCGAGGACTGGGACTACTCCTGGGACACCTGGGCGATGACGCTGCAGGTCCTCGCTGCGACGGCCGCGTTCGCGCTGCTTGTCGGCGCGGCGGTCATGCTCGCGTCGCGGCGCTACGTCGTCCTGTCGGGGCTCGCGGCGCTCCTGCCCGCGGTGTCCGTCGCGTTCGGCACCGGCGTCCTCGCGTTCGGTGCGCCCAGCATCCCCGCGCCGTCGTCCCCGGCCGAGTTCTCCAGCAGCTGGGAGGGGTACCCGGTCGGCATGCAGCAGGCGATGGCCGCCGAGCAGGCCACGTACCCGTGGACCGACGTCCCCCAGTGGTGGAGCCTGCTGGTGGGCGCGCTCGTCGCGGCGCTGGCCCTCGCCACGGTCGCCGTCGTCCTGCGCCGCACCGAGGCCGTGCCGCGCATCGCCGGCCGGCCGCTCCCCTTCTGGCCGTCGATCGTCGCGCTGGTGCTCGGGGCGGGCGCGGTGACGCTGGTCGGCGTCGATGTCTGGGCGCCCGACGGCCGGCTCCCCGCGTTCTCCGTCATGACCGCTGCGACGGCGTGCGTGCTGTCGGCCGCCGCAGCGGCGTCGCGCTGGTGGGGCGCCGTGGCCCTGTCGGTCGGATCCCTGGCGGTCCACGGGATGCTCTACACCGCGCTCAACCGCGAGGGCGGCGCGCCCGGGTCGTGGGGCCTCGACGAGCTGG
>Ga0102832_1002562_pt1 | contig 10862 bp, 4 predicted proteins | sample EBPBio282013_DNA_FD_88942 | JGI IMG/M metagenome (GOLD analysis project Ga0102832, IMG submission 88942) | Wastewater treatment Type I Accumulibacter community from EBPR Bioreactor in Madison, WI, USA - Reactor 2_5/28/2013_ DNA (Illumina Assembly) | ecosystem: Engineered > Bioreactor > EBPR >... | reverse complement strand
TACCCGAAATGAATTACAGTAATTTGAAGAGTATAAAAACAGACGAATATGAAAGATAAAGGAAAGAAAAAGAAGAAGAACATGAGAAGGAGAATAAAAAAAGAAATCAAGACATAAAGCCAGAAGAGAGCAGATTGCTTGGCATTTACATTCGGATTTACATAAGAATATTGTAGGAGTTGTGGAATGAAAAATGTATTGGAATGAATAAGAAACGATTTGGTAAAGATTTATGGAGTTGCTGAACTGTATCGAATTGGTTTACGGAACCCTTGTCAAGTATCTGGACCCAAGGATCGTTCCCAAAGAGATGATTCTGAGAAACATGGACTGCTACAAATAGCTTCATAATTAAATCTTAAATTTGCAAAAAGCTCTCTTAATAACATCAAGAAGAGTAAAACCCTCTTCAACCAACAAATTTAAAAAGACAATGTATCTTGATTTCTTGCTTTATATTACCCAAATCCTCAATAACCCTCGTCAAAATTCTCAGCAAATATCAATCCAAAACCATATGAACAGTTACCAGAGGTAGTTTTTATAGTAAACTAAAAAATATTAAAATGATCTCCATCAGATCATCGTTTATTGTGCTTTCTCTAAAAATCTCAAATCTAAAAAGGAAAATCAAGATTAGTTCTAACTCGCATGGAAACACTACGTCAAAGCTTTCTAAAACTTCAAAATAATTCTAAGCCTCATTTTAGAACAAAAACTCATTCGCTTTATTTACCTGTAAGGTTTCCTTTCATCTTTTGCTTATTTCCTGGAAATTAACAATTTTAAAGTACCATTTTAAAACAACCTTTATCCAATGTTAAAAAAAATGTTCTAATTCTTGGATTAGATGAAAGACTTGGTTTAAGGCAACCACTTCGAAACTATAGTGATGGCTTTGCTAAAAATAGCAACTTTACTAGCCAAAATATCAACCTAAATTATAAAGAAGACGTAAATTAATGATTTCGAAGTTTAAAAGAATAAATAAAGATTTTTGGTTCGACAAAATAAGATGAGAGAATTGTGTCATTTGGTAATTTTGGGACTTTTATGTTCCAAACCTGTAATATTTTTAAGGAACATCATAAATTGCCGACATGAAGAGATCTTGCGGAAATTTGAAGCCAAAATAATTTATAGAGAGTTTTTGGGATTAGTAAGAGTAGCGATGGACAAAAGTTACATTACTAAAAACATGCTATAATCAATGTTTAAAGACTGTAGATACAATCATACTCCAGTAAAAAGCAATTAAAATGTTTATGAATAATTGAACCTAATCAAAATAATATTTTGCTATGCTTTAGAACCAGCATCGAAACTGATTTCAAATGGTAGAACTGATTTCAGTAAAGAAAATGAACTTGACAAGAAGAATGTTTAAGGTTTTTTGAAAAAATGTACTTTGAGTTTAGTAGAATCCAGGCCTTAATATTATGGAGGAATTGGGCAGAACAAAATAAAAATAAACTACCTTGAACTAATGGATAGGATTTTAGATTTTAGTTTAAGCGAAGAGTACCTTGCCTGCCTTTCACTTTTAAAGAGAGTCGCCAGTTAAAATAAGTTTAAAACTGTTATGAATTAAGTCTTACCCGACAGCGTAACTGTCCCGGACGCTTTATTAATCGCTAAGACTTTCAATGATACTTACTTGGAGCCTGTCGAATTTAGTAATGAAAAATAAACCCCAACCCAATATGAAGAACGAGTTTCAGCATAAGAATTGATAACTTATTAAATGCTGTAAAGAATGCGGGGATTTTAGTACATTCACACTGACTATAAAATCTCACTTCATCCTTACTTAATTAAGTTGGAGCAGCTGCCCGACAGAGAGTTTTTCAGCAAGAAAATTTAACAAATCTTAAAACAAATTAACTTCTTGGAAATGTTAAACTAAAAATCCCGCTCTTTTGCGTTGTTATAACAAATGTGTAAATAATTCAGTATCAAAACAATCAAATCAAAATATTCAAACAGACGCTGAATTCTTCCTTGTTATATCATCGACCTTTATATCACAGAAACTCCACACTTATTATTCAATTTTATTTTTTATTCCAATTTCATATCTTTGATTTTAAAAATTCTCATATTTTTTTTTTAAATATACTTTTGACTTTATCAATATTCGAATTTTTACTAATTTGATTCAATTATTAAATTCAATTAAATCAAATTCAAAATATTTCTTTAATTTAAATAAAAAATTAATAATTACTCAAAATCCTTAAAACCCTTTCGACTTCGTCAAATTCTCATCGGTCTTCTTAAGATTTTCATCTTTTCCGTTCAAACCTTAATCTTGAAGCATTTCCCCTTATTAAACTGGGGCCTATACTTTTTGATGTGCTTTCTGCTCCTCAATAATGTACTTCTGGTAATTTTAATTGGACTCATAGGGTCTTTAACCCAAAATTTCCTTGATATCGTTATGGTTCAATGACTACTTTTCCAACAGTTTAACTTTCAATTTTTCAATTAATTCACTTTTTTCTCTGATCAATGCTTCAACTCTGTCAATGCATTATTTTGTAATTCTGTCGATTTCTTAATCAATGGTGATTTATATTGCTGATGAATATGGTTTTCTTACAAATTCAATGTCTGGAAATGCGATGTGTTTAAGTTTTTATGACATTCCGAATTTCGTTACTAACAGAGAAATAATACGTTTGGCTCTTTTTAAATCACTGTCGCCATTAGTTGTGACGTATTATTTAAAATGTTGTTAAGTTGCCCTTCCTGCCAGGTAAAAACAGACTTTGCCAATTAATTATTATTTCGTAGTTAATCCGATTTCATCTTTAATCGTATGAGAATAACCTTTTGAGGCCTTAGAAAAAGGTAAAATTGAGAGTTTAATGATTGGATCAGAGCCTTCGGTAAACCATCCAACGACTGCTTTTCCACATTAATAATAAGCTAACATAATCTTTTACTCATCAGAGAATAGGTTTCTTTTCTAAAGACCTGCCATTACTCTTTAAGTGGCCTTTTAGAATTTAGGCATATCAATTGAATCTGCCCCTTCTCTTGCGGCCAAAATAGCAGCTTAGTTGCAAATATTTGCTAATTCAGCCCCACTAAATCCTGGTGTCAAAATACTAATCCTATTTGCTAATTATTAGATTGTAAACTTCGAGTCAAATTTTACTTTTTTTAAATGAACTTGGAGTATCTATTTTCTTTACTAAAAGTTTGGCAACCCGATTTCAACGGCACGATCGAAACGACCTGGACGAAGCAAAGCCGGATCAAGGGTATCTTTGATATTTGTAGCAGCCATTACGATAACTTTATTTTTCGAGTCAAAACCATCCATTCTCACCAATAGTTGATTTAAAGTATTGTCTCTTTCTTAGTTTGCAAAAGGCCCTGAATCTCTTTTTTTACCAATCGCATCAATTTCATCGATGAAAATAATTGAAGGGGCATTTTTTTATGCTTAATCAAATAGCTTCCTCACTCTGGAGGCTCCTAAACCGACATACTTTTCAACAAAATCTGATCCTGAAACATAATAAAAAGGCACTCCTGCTTATCCAGCACAAGCCCTGGCAAGTAAAGTTTTTCCTGTTCCTGGTGGACCTGTTAATAGAGCTCCTTTTGGTACTTTGGCTCCCATTTCAATGTATTTTTCAGGTTATTTAAGGAAGTCAACAAATTAAGTAATTTAGAATTTGGCTTCATGCATACCTGCAACATCTTTGAAAAGTGTGTTGATTTTTTATGGTTTGATGGCTTCAATTTTTTTGTTGTCAATATCAAACATATTTTGACCTCCTGAGTTTTTCATCATATTTCTCATGCTTTGAAAGACTTTTCGACCGATTAGAACAGCAGCAGCAATCATTCCGACATTAATAATTTGGCCCAACAATGCAGACTCTTCACGTTCATGATGAGGTTCATATTAAAAAGAGATTCTGTATTAATGAGGTAAAGCCTCAATAAACATTAAAAATTCAGAAAGTAATGAAATTTAAGCAGCAAATGCTTGTCCATTTGATCGTTTTAAGAAGCAAAATGTTGAGTATTGTTGATTTCCACGAGAACGATTTTTTCTAACGATTTAGAGACGTAGATCCATCACATCACCTGCCAGTATAAGTTATCTCAATCCAAGCTCAGGAATGATGTTCACATTTTTTCTTTAACTACTTTTTTTGGCTTGATCCGTTTATAAAGATGATTATGACTTTTTTACAAGGTGAGCTTTGCCAAAAAGAAATATGATAGCAAAGCCAATCAAAGGGATCAAGTTAATCATATTAAATTGAAAGAGCTTTTTTTCCCATATTTTTTGTTTGTACTGTTTTTATTTATTGAACTGATTGTCGAGTTACTTTTAAAGTTTTGAATCGATCTTGGACTTTCGACGGGAAAATAAAAATCTATTATTCATATTGAGAGTTCTATTCGATGAGATTTATTGAGGGAAGGAGAGAAGATAGAGGGCATCGTGTTAAAACAATAAGGCTCTTTACTGGGAGACAGTGCGAGCCATTCCTCTGGTTTTAGAAAGTACGGATGTGAGGCGAATCATGATAATTTTGAAAAAGTTTTATGAAATCAAAATGTCTATATTACAGAAAGGAATAGAGTGATTTATAATTAATTTAGACCAAAATGGAAACTTGAAATGGATAAAATAAAAATTGATCAAAAAATTAAATTTTAGTTTATTCTATTCGTATAGACTTATTTTAATATCTTTTTGTTAAAATCGCTTTATTATTAAAAAGTGAATTTCTTATAAAATTTTCCTATTTTATACAAACCTAGAAAAGATGTTTTGAAAACTTTACAAGTTATCAGTTTTTAAATATTCTTCTAACAATGAAAAAACTCTTAAAGCCTTTGGGATTGTCTAACAGAACATTGTCGGAAACTTATCGTAATTTTTTTATATCTGTTTACGGATTCATTAATACTACCAAAGGGAATTTTTTTCCCCTCAAATGCCTTAACAGATCATAATGAACTTGAAAGCCTCGCTTTTGTAGCTAAAAGAGGGCCTAGACTAGGTTTAAATTCTTAATAATTTAATCGCTTATATATTTCTAACGAATAATGAAAGATAAGACCAGATAAAAGGTTTTTTATGGGCAAAGATCCACATTTTAATGAGAAAAAGACTTTTAAAAATGAATTATTTGATGCCCAATATGGGTATTTTCTCTTACATTCAAGTTGTAATGTTGGTTTATTGTTGGTCTTCTAAGAATGTCTTGTAAAATTTTACTCAATTCTTAATCAAAAGAAGTTAATTATTTCAATACCTCAATTACAGAAAGAACTTACACATTTTATACTTTCTAGTTCTTCTAAAACATTCGAATACTGGCCATAAAGGGACATCCAAAGAACATTGTTTTCTTAAAATACAATGCCTTGAATGTATTGTATCATATCATTTAATTCAGGCTCTAAAATTTCAGCCTGATTTGGATAAGCCTTTATGTCAATGATTTCTCAATCTAATGTTGATAAGCTCTTTGAGAATATTAATAAGCATTACCCAAACTGCTAATATTTTAAAACAGGATGAATTGAGAGGTCGATTTGCAGGTAAATTTCTTTTTATTTTTTAAGAACTCATAATATCATCGAAGAAATCCATGATAATAAAATAAAACACGCAAAAGATGCTTTACCATTTCTAAATCTGAATTATCTGACAAAAAATAAAGTGATTCTTAAACTGAGTTAGAAATTAGAAATAAATTAAAAATCACTGAGATAGATAATTACTCAATGAGTAATCCTGCCGTGGTTTACCTTAAAAAATTAACTCATTCTTAAATTAAAAACTACAATATGAGAGAAGTTAATATGACACTCGGCCTCAAACTTGCGATGTCCACAGACTAATGCTAAGAATGTTATTGGCAATTGGGACTCCTTGAAGAAAGGAGATAATAATTGCTTGAACAGTAACTTATTGAATTAATTTAGATAAAGAAAAGTGACCTTCAAATCTCAATTACCAACTTCAAAAGCTCAAAAAATTGATAAGCATTTTTCTTCCTAAAAAAAAATTGATTAAGTCAATTAATTTAAGTATTGTTTTTCACGCTTATTTTCGACATTATCACATTCAGCTTCGGTATTTCTGAAACTTAACAATAAAAATCACAAAAAATAACGTTCATAGCTTCAGTCTTAATAAAAGGAATAATCATAATCTTTGTTATAAGATGAGGATACCTGAAAAAAATTAATAGACTCTCCTGGATTATTAAATGGAAAGTTTTTATTACTTGTCACACCCTTCTAAATAATTTTATTTGATTGCCCAACCAAATTCAACTTAATTTTTGTTTGATATTTTTTATCTATCATTAATTAAGAGTAATCTTTAAAAATTTATGAATATTTGATAGCACGCATTTTAACCTTTGACAAAAGTTAATGAAAAACTTAGTTTTGATGATTTTTTTAAATTGATAATCCAAATAAAAGGGCTCTTTATCCCAGTGATAATTGGTAAATAAGAATTAATTTAATAAATTTTAAAGAAAGACCTTGAAACTTTAAACCAAAACTTTAAGAATTAAAAGAATGTTACTTCAGATAATTTAAAAGTTGGAGCTCTAAAAATCCAATAGTTTTAACAGAGAGTATTTTTTAATTGTTTAAAAAGCTATTTGATTACAAATTAATTTAAAAACTTAAATTTATCATTTTGACTCGAAAAGAAGAATTAAAAAATAAGATGAATGATATGATTTTTATTTTGTTTAAAATCAAGGCATAAGCTCATGAGTCAATCCTTCTTCATGCCAAACACCTTCACGATCGAACATTAACAATTATCCAGTTGACTTAACTCTGAAAATCATGTTTAAATCGAGTGCGCTCCTCATTGATCTTTCGAAAACCAAATCTGGGGAGTATTTTGTTTTTTAGGTTTAAGTATCAACAGCCTCAATATCAGTTAAGCTGACTCTTGAAGTGCGAATTCCTCCTGTTCTGGTAACTTTCTGGTAAATAAGCTCTTCAGTTTATGGAAGTAATTCCATTTTAATTACAAATCTCTCTGTGGCTTTACCGAAAGAGCTCTAAAAGTTATGTGTAAATTACTTTGAAGTAAATGAAGTAGTGTAATGCGATGGCAGTGAAAGACAACCATGGCATCACTGCAGTACCTAAAGCCATAAAAGGTAATCCAATTGCAATTTTATTAATTGTTCTCAGAGTCGATCCGAATTCACCGACTGACTCATAAACAGGAATTGAGTTCTCACTGATTCTTGGTAAAAACATTTGATCGCTTTGTATTGTTACCTTGGGTTCTTGAACCAATTTAGCGAAATTATTGGTAAGAGAGGAACTTTTATAAAAAATATCTTACGGAAGGTAGGAGAAGATATTGTACAATGAGAAGAATCTTCGCTCTTTGCTATGAAGGTAATAAAAATCTTTGGCGTATTCAGTCATGTGCAAATTGAGTTGTTATTGACCTCGAAGTTAAGTTTGTTTTTCAGGGTTATTTTTTGTTTCAATTATTGTAGTAACTTTCTGTGCATGAGTGCCAAATAATGAGTTGCATTTTTTCAAACATGAAGGTTTTGCTGATTTCAATACAGTATTTATCATTTTCTCTTTTGTGATTATCTCAAAAATTATCGATCGAGATTTATAAATGATTATTAAATCTTTTTATATCAACTCATTCTTCAGCTTTAATTTGAAATAACAAATTACTAATTAGACCCTTGATTAATAGTTTAGTAAAAATGATAAAAAAATTCAGATTATTTTAAGTTCCTTCAAACTTTTTAAACTTTTTACTTCTACTGAGTAATTAAGCCTTAATTATTGGTTTTCATTTATTCGCCTTTTTATTATTTCTACTTTTTTTAATTTTATGCATAATTTCTTTATTAAATCTGTAAGAGTTCCTCCTCAGATACCGGATTTTTGTTTTCTTTGAGTTGGTTTTTTATGTCTTAAAGATCATGTTAATCTCCCTATATTCCTTCTGCTAAAGTCCACGATTTTTTTCTGATTGATTTTTAAAGTTCGGCCGCTTTGGCAACTTAATGAGGGTTTCCAAAATCAATAAGACCCTAAAACTCTCCACCTTTAGAAAAGTACTTTTTGTATTTTTTACTAAATTTAATAAATGGTTACGTCAAACCAATTAGAAAAGACTAATCTTCAAGATGATTTTAAGGATTTGTTTAGTTTAGCGCTTAATAGGCGCTGAGAATATTATTCATGCTTTTGAATGAGTTTAAAAAAGGAAGGCCAGCACCTTCTTCAGTTATTATGGGAAGTTTAGTCGAAAAGGTTTGATTTTCAGAAGGAGAATGAAAGGCAGAATTTTTATTGTGATGAAGCTGATCTTGAATTTTCTTGGAATGCCTTTGCTAATTTTCTTATAGACTTTTCTTGAAACTAGATAAGTTAACTTTTCCTAACTATTTAATAAATTTCTATACTATTGTCTACAGATTATTTTTTAATCAAGGAGATAATCTCTAAAGGAGTTTAGAGTGAGTTATCATCATCATGACTTCGCAACATTTATGTGTTATCATTGAAGGAAATTTATTACTCATGATTGTCATCAATTTGCTGGTCATTTGAACGATTATTTGAAGGAGACTATTTGTGAGACTTGCCCTATGAGGAGCCCTTTTGGAGTTTATTGAAAAACTTTTGGGCATGGGATCTTACTTGAGAACCTGATCTAGTGCCTACGATTTCCTCAACCTTTTTCCAATTTTTGCCATATTGCATGAGACCGAGCATGAATCGTTAATGTTAATCTCTTGACCAGCGACCTGTTTATTTTTTATCATCCTTTTGGCTTTACATTATTAATAAATCTTTTTGCTTGATCGGTTTAAAAAAGATTCTCTAAATAAATATTATTTTGATCAAAGTCTGATACAATAAATAAAAGATTTCTTATCTTAAAAGGAAAATTAATTTGCTACAAATTAAATGCAAAATGATTTTATAAGCTAAAAGTAAAAATATTATTTCTTGTTTATTGTATTCATAAATAATTATTAGTGGTGGCATTAATATATAACTGCATATCATTTCTCATTGTAGACTTCAAGAGTTCTCGCAGATGGATCGACATAACCTGTAATAAGTTGTCCATTCTTGTCCCATTTAGGAAGCCAATAATGAGGCAAAACTGTTTGTCTTTCTTTTCCATAAATTTAAGTGAAAATTTCTCTGAAATAATATGCTTATTTAGTTGATGGAGGGTTGTGTGGGTAAGTCAACGAAGATGATTTTAGTTGTTCATCTGAAATCATTGTTTCTGCTTTTTATTGAATAATTTCAAACCATGATTTTTCCTTAGAGCTGACACCATCAGAAAAGGCTTCTTTCTTTCTCCATAAAACTTATTGCGGCAATAAATTCAATCCTTAGAAAGCTTTTCTAAGCCACCATTTTTAAATTCCTTTGTATTGAGGTCTACGCCACTAAGCAGGCAATGACCAATAAGCTTCAATCACTTATGGATCAAGGAATGGAACTCTGCCTTAAAGTCCCCAAAAGGAAATACATCTGTCGCCTCTTCTCGAGTCAAATAAATGAATGTTTTTAACATACTCACGTGAAGCTTGGTCAAGTTCTTCACCAGATGGAGCGTACCAATTAAAAAGATAAGATGAGCAAACCTCATCTGGACCCTCACCAACGAGAACAACTTTACAATCAGTATTTACTCCAATATGCCTACATACAATATATTGTCCAACTGAAGCTCTAACTGTTGTCGTATCCCAAGTCTCTGTTGCCTTGATAACGTCTCTGATAACCTCAACACCTTCTTCAGCTGTGAAATTAACCTCGGTATGAATTGAACCAATATGATCAGCAACCATCTTTGCGTATTTTAAATCTGTTCCACCTTTCATTCCACAACAAAATGTCTTGATTGGAATTCCTAAAATCCTTTGGCTGATCGCACAGACCAAAGATGAGTCAACACCTCCTGATAACAGATAACTGAGTGGTCTATCGGCATCAAGTCTTCTTCTGACAGCATTTATCACTGCAGTTCTAATACGATCCAAATGTTCTTGTTCTGTCAACTCCAATGATCTCACATTGTAAACCCATTTAAAGTCGTAACTACTTAAATGAAGAGCCTTGAACTCATTCAATTAAAAGCGAGAAATCAATCCTGGTGGATATTCTTAAATTGGACCGTTAAAATTTTTGGCTCCCTTGATTTCTGAGGTAAAAATCAATTGACTTGATTGCGTATTTGGGGCATGGTAATACAATGGTCTAATTCCAATTTGGTCTCTTCCAGCGAAAACGTTTCTGAGACTTTTTAAATGGTCGAATTCTAATAAAATGAAGGCGAATTCTCCCTTAATTTCAGTATCAAACAATTTATACCATTAGTTAATGTTTTAAGAATATTTTTGATATAATTTAGGTATCGTTAAACAGTCACTGTTGCTGTCGATTCCTAATTCGTATTTCTCAATGAGGTATCTAAAGTTATAAATCTCACCATTGCACAAAAACACGATTGTTCGATGTTTTTACTGCAGAACAAAAGGCTGGTTTGATTTGAATGAGGTATCCATGATGGCAAGCCTATGGAAACCAACCCAAGCTTGAGGGAAAGTTTCAAAACAAGAATTGTCAGGACCACGATTTTGGAGTTCCCAAAAATCTGCAAGATGTTTAGCAATATCAGGTTTTTCTTTAGCGAGGTTAATGAGTGCCCAAATTCCGCACATATAAAAGAAATTGATTTAAAATTATTAAATTCCTATAATTGTTGATTTGAATTTATATGTTAAAAGGTTACTGATGGTATTCTTGTTATTAAATATATTCCTTGAAGGATGTTTCGAGGT
>Ga0102832_1002561_pt1 | contig 10862 bp, 10 predicted proteins | sample EBPBio282013_DNA_FD_88942 | JGI IMG/M metagenome (GOLD analysis project Ga0102832, IMG submission 88942) | Wastewater treatment Type I Accumulibacter community from EBPR Bioreactor in Madison, WI, USA - Reactor 2_5/28/2013_ DNA (Illumina Assembly) | ecosystem: Engineered > Bioreactor > EBPR >... | reverse complement strand
GCCGAGACATCATCCGCTGCCTCAAGCGCTACCTCGCCCGAGACCTCTACCGGCTCCTCGAACACCCACCCCTACCAACTTGACGAACCATAGGAGCGTCCTCCGCCGACCCCGATCTCGCCCCGCGCCGCACCTGGCTCACCGGAGGCAGCGTCCCCGGCCCCTCACAGTGTCATCCCGCGAAGGCCGGATCCCGCTCCGGCTGTTGGCTAGACTGACCGCGCTAACCAGTCGACTGCGTCCTGCGACACCGCACCAGCGTCGGCGTGTGAAGGATGGGATTTCATGATCGAGCTGAAGCGGCGGTCGGTGCTGGCTGGATTCGCCGGCGTGGCCGGAGCAGCGATTGTCGGATGCTCGGCCGACCAGGCGCCCTCGCCCTCGGCCACCGGATCGGCACCCACGCCACCGGCGCCGGCGGAGACCCCGACGCCCACGCCGACACCCTCCCCGTCGCCCATCGTCGACACCACGCCGCGGTGGCCGCTGACCGGCGTTCCGTTCGAGGACGGCGACGAGAAGAAGGCCGCTCGTTCGACGGTCGCGGTCAAGGTTCCGGTCGAGAAGCGCTCCTTCCCGCATTCGGGCATCGACAAGGCCGACATCGTGTTCGTCCAGGCTCAGGGCAAGTCCTACGACATCACCCGGCTGTGCGCCGTCTTCCACAGCACCTTCCCCTCCGAGGGCGCCAATCCGGTGCGCTCCACCCGTCCGGTGGACGTGCCGTTGCTGGCCCCGCTCAAGGGCGTGCTGGCCTGCACCGGCGCCGTGCCGTGGGTGCTGAAGTACGTCCGCAAGCACAAGAAGTACATTGAGCTGCGCGAGAAGTACGGCGACCGCACCGACCGCTGGAAGCTCTGGAACCCGGGCGGCTGGTGGAAGGGCGGCAACCTCACCGACAAGTCCGTGGTGGCGATGCCCAAGGCGCTCTCCCGCGACGCCAAGCTGGCTCCCGACACGGTGCCTCCGGTCTACCTGCAGTACGCGCTGCCCGGCGAGGATCCGTCCACGGCCACCGGAACTCCGGCCACCCAGGTCACCGTCACCTACGCCGGATCGGCGAAGGAGTACCACCGCTGGACCTGGGGGAAGGACAGCTGGAAGAAGTCGATCCGGTTCCAGGAGGGCAAGACCTGGTACGACTGGGAGGTCCGCAAGGGTGGCCAGATAGACGCCCCCAACGTTCTGATCATCCACTGCGAGTGGAAGATGGGCGTCCTGGACGGCTACTCGGGTCACAAGGAGCCGGTTTACTCGATCGTCAACGGCGGCGACCGCTTCCTCTACTTCCACGACGGCAAGTACGTGACCGGCACCTGGACGAAGGGCAAGGTGACCGACCACTTCGAGTTCACCCTGGACGACGGCACGCCGCTCCGGATGGCCCCCGGCCGCACCTGGGTGGAGCTGCCCAACACCGACGACAAGGTCGCCATCAAGTAGCCCGGCACCGACCCGGCTGGCCGCAGCAAGCCCTGGCCCCCGGGGCCTGCTGCCGGAACGCTCGGTGGGCTGAGACCGAAGAGGCCGGAAGCCGCCGGCGAGAGGCCGCGTAGGATGCGGTATGGCTATCGCACGATTCCCGAGCCCCGTCATCGACTGCCCCGATCCGGGACGCCTGGCCACCTTCTACGGAGCCCTGCTGGATTGGCCTGTCGACGTGGACGAGGGGTGGGCCGACATCCGCGCCGAATACGGCGCCTGCATCTCGTTCCAGCAGGTGGACGGCTATCAGCCGCCGAACTGGCCCTCCCAGGAGCAGCCGCAGCAGTTCCACTTGGACTTCCTGGTGGACGATCTCGACGCCGCCGAGGTGGCTGCGTTGGAGCTCGGCGCGGTCAAGGCCGAGCACCAGCCGGGCACGACCTTCCGAGTCTTCCTCGACCCGGCCGGTCACCCCTTCTGCCTCTGCGTGAGTTGACGCGATCCACTCGCTTGTGGGGAGAGGCCGATTCACCCACCCGAGTCCTCCCGCACTCCACCCGAGCCCCCCGCGAAGACGAGGATCTCTCGGCATGACCCTTCGGCCGTTCTGAGGCTGCTGCTATTTCGCTGAGCGTCCCTGCCCCACCTTCCCGGAGGGTTCACCCGGCTCGTGCGGGTGGGGTCGTGAACCGCTGATGCCGGATCGGGACGTCGGCGAGCTGGGCGAACGATGGCGGTATCACCTCCGGGATCCCATCGGTACCGATCCGGAGTCGCCAGGGTTGTCGGATGCCGTTCTTGGTGGGCTCGAACCGGGGGTGGTGCTGTACGCACAGCAGCGCCAGGTTGTGAAGCGCCGTGGCGCCGCCCCAGGCCCAGGGCACGATGTGGTGCGCTTCGCAGCCCACCGTCCCGGTATCGCACCCCGGCATCACACAGCCGCGATCGCGCAGTTCGAGCGCGGCGCGAAGTTCCGGGTTGACCAGCCGTCGTTCCTGGCCGAGGTCGAGGATGACCGAATCGCCGCCCATGACGACCGGCAGGATCCCGGCATCACAGCACAACCGGCGCAAGTCACCGGCGGACAACGGATCCACGCCGTTCAGCAGCCCGGCCCCGGCCGCCTCGGCGGCGAACTTGTCGTAGTCGACGACGACGAATATGCGCGCCCGATCAGCCGTCGGCAGCCCGCCCCGGGGATGGCCCGGCTCGGCCGCGGGCCGATTCCAGCCGGCTCGCTCGCCGCGTTCGGGCGCAGTGCGGCGCGGCTCGGCGGATCTGGCCATGGCCGATGCGGCATGGTGCTGGTGTTGCTGGATCAGCAGCGCCAGGGCGTCGGCCCGCCGCTGTTCCCACGTGAGGGGTTCGGCGAGCCGGTCGCGTTCCTCCAGGATCGTCCGCCGGGTGGCGTGCAGGTAGGTGTCCAGTAGGCCCACCCACGCCCGTCCGACCGGCTTGGGCAGCGATCCATCGAAGCGGATCGAGCCGCCCACCTCGTGGAACCGTAATGACCGCTCCCGATGCGCCTGTTCGGCCTCGCGCTGGAGCCTGTGCTCTAGGAGCCCCTCGGCCGTTGCCGGAGCCACCTCCGACAGCACCCGGGGTGCCGCCTGGACCAGGCCGTCGGCATCCAGATGTCTGGCCATGCCGACCATGAGCTGCTCGGCCGCCTGCTGCTGGTCTTCGTCCAGTTGCGGTGCCAGGGAATCCAGCACCCTGGTGATCGAGCGGGCCTGGCCGACACCGATCCCACCGGCAGCCGCTGCCTCGGCAACCACAGGGTGAGCGACCAACAGGCGTCCTTGCCTCAACGTGCCCGCAGCCTCGCGCTTCGACGCCCCGGCATCCACCGCCAACCACGACACCATGGCGGTACCGGCCGCCTGCTCCGCGGCGCCGGTGGCGTCGGCTTCGGCCACCAGCACCGACGCCAGCACGGTCGCCCGGTCGGTCAGCTTCCGCGCCAACCGCACGCACTCCAGACGATCCGCCGCGCCCAGCCGCGACCGATCCACTTCCAGCCGGTCGAGCACCCCGAGCATCTGTGCCAGGCCGTCCCTGGTGCCGATGCTCGCCGTCGCCGTCATGGGTCCAGCCAACCATCCGGGTCTGACAAAAACCCGACGTCATCTGCGGGGTGAGTCAGGCCCCTCCCGGGGCTGCGGTTACTCGGCGATGTCCGGCAGCTCCAGCCACTCGGGCCAGGTCAGATCGATCCCGACATAGCGGGGAGCCGTGAACGGCCAGTCGCCGGCGATCCAGGCCGGCACCAGGGCATCCAGCGAGGCCTCGACCGCGGAGCCGACATACTCGTCGCGCACCCACCAGGAGATCTCGGCATCGGCGCCCACCTTCTCGGGTGGATCGATGTAGACGCAGCCGATCAGGGTGGATTCGGCGGAGTCGAGGAGCGCGTAGTTGAACGACTCGTGCGCCGTGATCTCGGCTTCGTGGCGGGCGAGATCCTCGCGATCCTCCTCGGCGGTCATGTCGGCCGGCGGCCAGCCCCAGGCCTCTCCGTAGATCGACCACAGGCGCTGCTGGGAGCCCATCACGGCCGGCATGTCGAGATCGACGTCCTCGGCCCGGATCGGACGGAGGTGATGCCCGGGATCCACCGGCACCCGGAGCGGATGCACGAAGTCCTGCGGTAGCCAATCCATGTCCGCCCCCTCCATCGGCCGGATCACAGAATCTCACGGCCGTCGCCCGGGTGTCACCGGTCAGTGAGCGACGCGCAGGGCCTCCAGCATGGGGACGAGCTTGGCCTCGGTCTCGGCGTATTCCTCGGCCGGATCGGATTCGGCCACGATCCCGCAACCGGCGTAGAGGGTGATCGAGCGGTGGTCCTCGGCGAGCTGGCCGCAGCGCAGCGCGATCGCGAATTCACCGTCGCCGCTGGCGTCCATCCAGCCGACCGGGCCGGAGTAGCGACCGCGGTCCAGTTGCTCCAGTTCGGCGATCGTCCGCCGGGCGGTGTCGGTGGGCGTCCCGCAGACGGCCGCTGAGGGGTGGAGCTCGGCGGCCAGCCGTAGCGCGGAGACGTCGCCGTGGGCCACCGCGGTCACGTCGGAGGCCAGGTGCAGCACGTTCGGCAGCTCCAGGACATAGGGCGCGTCGGGCACGTTCATGCCCGAGCAGAAGGGCGCCAGCGCGGCGGCCACCGACTCCACCGCCAGTTCGTGCTCGATCAGGTTCTTGCTGGAGCGGGCCAGCGAGTGGGCGAGCTTGAGATCCAGCTCCTCGGCACCGGTGCGGCGGATCGTGCCGGCCAGCACCCGCGACATCGCCAGGCCGCCCTCCAGCCGCACCAGCATCTCCGGCGAGGCGCCCACCAGGTCGTCCACGCAGTACGTCCAGCAGTTGGGGTAGCGGTCGGCCAGCGCGCCGATCAGCCAGCGCGGGTCGATCGGGGATTCGGTGGTGAGCTCCACGCCCCTGGCCAGCACCACCTTGCTCAGCCCGTTGCTCTCGATCCGCTCGACGGCCTCGGCGACGATCCGCTGCCACTGCTGCCGATCCAGGCTACGGCCGGTGACGCCGGACACCAGGGGCGGCTCGATCCGGTCGCCGGCCCGCGACGGCGGGTCGAGCCGCGTGACGGAAGGGCCGATCGTGGTCACCCAGGCCTGCCCGCGACGCCGTCCGATCACCACCTGGGGCACCACCAGCACCGAGGGCGATGCGGTGTTGCCGGAGTCGAAGGGGAAGGACGCGAACACCATCGGTCCGCCGACGCCGGGCAGTTCGGTCTCGATCTCCAGGCCGTCGACGAACTCGCGCCACCAGGCGTCAGCGGTGGCCCAGTCGGAGCCCACCAGGCGGGCTGCCTCGCCCAGGCCGATCATGCCGTCGCCGCGGCGCAGCCAGGCGAGCGCGGGAGTCTGCGGAAGGTACGCCTCCAGTGGCCCGGGATCCTCGATCGCGATGGTCTGGGCCCGCCACGATGGCTGGGGCGGGAGTGCGCGCACCAACGCAGAATAGACGAGCTCGAGTGACGCGTCGAAAATCACGCAATTTCGGCCCATTCGTGTGCGCTATTTCTGGGTGGGTCCGGAGGCTGGCGAAATGGCTCTGGCGGGCGGTTTTCCCTAGGATGACAGGGAGGGCGCGGCGCGAATTGCCTGCTCTCGCCCCGGAGCAAGCAGGGACCGCGAGGTCCGCCGACCGACCAGCAGGAGCTGCAACCGATGTCCGAAACCCAAGCCGACGTGATCGTCGTGGGGGCCGGACCGGGTGGCTCGACGGCGGCCCGCTATCTGGCCGAGCGCGGCCTTGAGGTGGCCCTGCTGGAGAAGAGCAGCTTCCCCCGCGAGAAGGTGTGCGGCGACGGCCTCACCCCACGAGCCGTCAAGCAGTTGATCCGGCTCGGCGTCGACACCAGTGACGAGCAGCAGTGGGTGCGCAACAAGGGTCTGCGGGTCTACGGCGGACGTGCCGAACCCTTCGTGCTGAACTGGCCCGAGCTGGCCCAGTTCCCGCCCTACGGGCTGGTGCGCGGACGAGCCGACTTCGACAAGACCCTCGCCGATCACGCGGTCGCGGGCGGGGCGAAGCTGTATGAGAACACCACCGTCACCGGTGCCGTGATGGACGAGCGCACCGACCGCATCACCGGCGTCACCACCAAGGACGGACGCACCTTCAGCGCGCCGGTGGTGATCGCCGCCGACGGCAACTCCTCCCGGCTGGCGCTGTCGATGGGCCTGGAGAAGCGCAAGGACCGTCCGATGGGGGTCGCCGTCCGCACCTACTTCCGCAGCCCGCGCAGCGACGACGAGTACATGGAATCCTGGCTGGAGCTCTGGGACGGCAAGCCGCGGGAATCGAACCTGCTGCCCGGCTACGGCTGGATCTTCGCGATGGGCGACGGCACCTGCAACGTCGGTCTGGGGACGGTGAACTCCTCGGCCACCTCCACCAAGTCCAACTACCGCCAGATCTTCCAGACCTGGCTGGCCAACACCCCGCCGGAGTGGGGCTTCACCCCCGAGAACCAGATCGGCTCGATCGGCTCGGCCGCGCTGCCGATGAGCTTCAACCGCCAGCCCGCCTACGCCCGCGGCCTGCTGCTGGTCGGCGACGCCGGCGGCATGGTCAGCCCGTTCAACGGCGAGGGCATCGGGTACGCCATGGAGTCGGCCGAGATGGCTGCGGACGCGATCACCGACGCGCACTTCCGCGGATTCGGGACGCCCAGTGCCGAGCGCGCCCTGCAGGGCTACGTCACCCGGCTGAAGAGCGAGTGGGGCGGCTATTTCCGGCTTGGCCAGGTCTTCGTCTCACTGATCGAGCATCCGCAGGTCATGCACGTGTGCACGAAATACGGCTTGCCACGGCCGATTCTGATGCGATTCACCATGAAGTTGCTGGCTCACCTGTACGACACGCACGATGGTGATTGGATGGACAAAGTGCTCACCGCGTTGACAAAGGTGGCACCCTCAGCATGAGCAGATTCGCAGGAGTTCCAGGAAGGTTGGGCTGTCGATGAGTCCCTACATCCCCATCCTCGGGATCATGGTCTTGGCGGGGGGTTTCCTCGCCGTCTCGGTGGTGCTCAGCTCGGTGTTGGGCCCCCGGCGGTACAACCGCGCCAAGTACGACTCCTACGAGTGCGGCATCGACCCGACGCCGGCTCCCGAGGGCGGCGGCCGGTTCCCGGTGAAGTACTACATCATCGCGATGCTGTTCATCGTCTTCGACATCGAGACCGTCTTCCTCTACCCGTGGGCGGTCTCCTTCGGCCAGATCGGCTGGTTCGCGCTGATCGAGATGCTGCTGTTCATGGCCACCGTCTTCGTCGCCTACGTCTACGTATGGCGCCGCGGCGGCCTGGAGTGGGACTGAGGAGGGGCGTAGCTGTGGCTGGCGGTATTGAGGACAAGATCCCCCAGGGCGTGGTGCTGACGACGCTGGAGGGCGTGTTCGGCTGGATGCGGCAGGCGTCGTTCTGGCCGGCCACCTTCGGCCTCGCCTGCTGCGCGATCGAGATGATGACCTACGGCGCGCCGCGGTTCGACGCCGGCCGCTGGGGCCAGGAGGTCTTCCGCGCCTCGCCGCGGCAGGCCGACCTGATGATCATCTCCGGCCGGGTGAGCCAGAAGATGGCACCGGTGCTGCGGCAGGTGTACGACCAGATGCCCAACCCGAAGTGGGTGATGGCGATGGGCGTGTGCGCCTCCAGCGGCGGCATGTTCAACAACTACGCGATCGTGCAGGGCGGCGATCACCTCGTCCCGGTCGACATCTACGTTCCCGGCTGCCCGCCGCGTCCCGACATGCTGATCGACGCGATGTGGAAGCTGCGCAAGGACATCGTGATGAAGCGGCCGATGGCTCGCAACGAGATCGAGGCGCTGGAGCGCGCCGAGCAGCTCGCCCTGGCGGCCCCGGCCACCCACGAGATGAAGGGTCTCATGCGATGAGCGACAAGACCCCGGAGAAGCTGCCCGGCGAGGAGAAGACCGTCGACACCCCGGTCACCGATCCGGAGGCCGCCCCCAAGGCCGGCCTGGAGCGGGAGGACGCCCAGCCGGGCGCGACCCCCGAGGCGGCGCATCCCGTCCCGACCCGCGCGGGCATGTGGAGCGAGGGCACCGGCGACACCTCCGGCTACGGGGGGATCGTCCGCGAGGTGCCGTTCCCGCGCCCGTCCGTCCCGCCGTTCGGCTCCTGGTACGACCAGGTGCACGACCGGCTCGCCACGCTGGTGGAGGATCCGTTCGTCAAGGTCGTCGTCGACCGCGGCGAGATCACCTTCCACATCGCCCGCGAGAAGCTGGCGGAGTCCATGCGGACCCTGCGTGACGACGCCCACCTGCGCTTCGAGCTGTGCGCGAGCGTCTCCGGCGTCCACTACCCCGAGGACGCCGGTGCCGAGCTGCACGTCGTCTACCACCTGGCCTCGCTGACCCACAATCGCCGGATCCGGGTGGAGACCAGCTGTCCGGACGACGACCCCCACGTACCCAGCGTGGTGCCCACCTATCCGGCCGCGGACTGGCACGAGCGCGAGACCTGGGACATGTTCGGGATCGTCTTCGACGGGCACCCGCACCTGACCCGCATCCTGATGCCGGACGACTGGGTCGGCTTCCCGCAGCGCAAGGACTACCCGCTCGGCGGGATCCCGATCGAATACAAGGGCGCCACCGTGCCGCCGGTCGACCAGCGCAGGAGCTACTGATGACCGCCCAGCAGACCGACTTCTACGCCAACCCGGGCGAGGAGACCGAAGGTACCGTCTACACCGCGATGGGTGGCGGCGACTTCGCCGACATCGCAGCCGAGCAGGCCGACCGCAACGACGAGACCCTGGTCATCAACATGGGCCCCCAGCACCCGTCCACCCACGGCGTGCTCCGGCTGATGGTGGAGTGCGACGGCGAGACCGTGCTGAGCATCCGGCCCGGCATCGGCTTCCTGCACACCGGTATCGAGAAGAACATGGAGTACCGGACGTGGACCCAGGGCACCACCTTCGTGACCCGGATGGACTACGTCGCCCCGATCTTCAATGAGGTCGCCTACTGCCTGGCCGTCGAGCGGCTGCTCGGCATCGAGGATCAGATCCCGCAGCGCGCCACCGACATCCGGGTGCTGATGATGGAGCTCAACCGGATCACCTCCCACCTGGTGGCGGTCGGCACCGGCGGCATGGAGATCGGCGCCCTGACCGTGATGACGATCGGCTTCCGCGAGCGCGAGATGGTGCTGGACTTCTTCGAGGCCGTCACCGGCCTGCGCATGAACCACGCCTACATCCGGCCCGGCGGCGTCGCCAACGACCTGCCCGAGACCGGCATCGCCCAGCTCCGCGACCTGATCGGCTGGCTGGAGGATCACCTGCCGGAGTACGCGGCGTTCTGCAACGAGAACCCGATCTTCAAGGGCCGGATGTGCGGCATCGGCGTCCAGGATCTCAGCGCCTGCCTGGCGATGGGCGTCACCGGTCCGGTGCTGCGCTCGGCCGGCTACCCGCTCGACCTGCGCAAGTCGCAGCCCTACTGCGGTTACGAGACCTACGACTTCGACGTGATCACCTGGGACACCGCCGACGCCTACGGCCGGTTCCGGGTGCGGCTGGATGAGATGTGGGAGAGCCTGAAGATCGTCAAGCAGTGCGTCGAGCGGCTGGACGCCTCCACCGGCGAGCCGGTGATGATCGACGATCCGAAGATCGCCTGGCCCGCCCAGCTGGCCAACGGCCCGGACGGGCAGGGTAACTCCAACGAGCACATCAAGCACATCATGGGCGAGTCGATGGAGGCGCTGATCCATCACTTCAAGCTGGTCACCGAGGGCTTCCGGGTGCCCGCCGGCCAGGCCTACGTGCCGGTCGAGTCGCCGCGCGGCGAGCTCGGCGCCGTGATCGCGTCAGCACGCACCGAGGCGAGCGCCGTTGCGCCGGCACCACGCGCGGGTACCTTCCCGGCCTGGGCCCTCGTCGCCGCACTGGCCAGCGCACTCGCGTGGGTCCGCTGGCGTTCCTGGTCGTCGCCGCGCTGGCAGGCCGCGGCCGAACTGGCCGCCGTCGCAGGCGTACCGCTCGTGATCCTTGCCGGTGGCGCGGTCGGCGACGACTTCACGGCGCCACCGCTGGTCGCACTGGGCCTCAGCGTCGCGTTCGCGGCGAGCCTGCTCAAGGGCGGTGCGCCGCGCCAGCCGACCACGCGGACCTGGCTGCGCGGCGCGCTGGTCGCGCTCGCCTGCGTCGCCGTCACGCTGACCCTCGTCGCGCTGCTGCGCGACCCGATGCAGGCAGGATCGATACCGCCGGCAACGCGCGTGCTGCGCTACCTCGGCTGGGCCGCCCTGCAGCAGTTCCTCGTCACCGTCGTCATTGCCGGATGCATCGAGCGCATCACCGGTTCGCCGCGGATGGCGATCGTGCTCGGTTCGTTCCTGTTCGCCCTGCTGCATGCACCGAACGCGATGCTCATGCAGTTCACCTTCCTCGGCGGGCTGGTCTGGATCTGGAACTGGCAGCAGCACCGCGCCCTGCTGGCCAACACGCTCGCCCACGCGGCATGCGGCCTCCTGATCGCGACCGGCCTGCCACCCGAATGGCTGCGTTCAGCCGAGATCGGCGCGCGCTACTTCCTGTTCTGAAGTGCGTCGAGGACGGCGCGCAGGTCGGCCGGCAACGGCGCGCTGAAGCTGTAGCCGCGTTCGCCGAGGCTGAACTCGAAACGCGCGGCGTGCAGGAACAGGCGCTTGAGCCCGGCTTCGCGCAGGCGGCGGTTCAAGGCCTTGTCGCCGTACTTGTCGTCGCCCGCGACGGGATGGCCGCTGTGCGCGCCGTGCACACGGATCTGGTGGGTGCGACCGGTCTCGATGGCGACCTCGACGAAGCTCGCGCCGGCGTGTCGCTCGACCTCGATGAAGTGCGACACCGACGCCTTGCCGTCAGGATCGACGCGCACCATGCGCTC